>Ga0181558_10000929_pt1 | contig 27865 bp, 8 predicted proteins | sample 011ome_22_FD_133754 | JGI IMG/M metagenome (GOLD analysis project Ga0181558, IMG submission 133754) | Coastal salt marsh microbial communities from the Groves Creek Marsh, Skidaway Island, Georgia - 011507BT metaG (megahit assembly) | ecosystem: Environmental > Aquatic > Marine > Intertidal zone...
CCAAGTGACTTCTTTTTTTGTTTGCGGATACCGTTCCTGACACAAATTTATACAATACAACAAAAAAGCTACCAGATCATTCAAACATTGCTAGAATTTCATCAAAACTAAGCTAATCTAACCAAAAAACACAAAGTTATCTTTTCATCAAAACGAGCAAAAAAAAATATGCGTATTTGTTTTGTCGGGCGGAGGGGTTTTTTGTACTAAGATGTTTTTGAAGCACACTGAAGATTCCCCAAATTTAACATTGAAACACACAAAAAAACATTCCAAAGTAAAAAAAAACGAGAGGCGTGATTTTAGTTTTACATTCGTTTCATTTTTTCTAGACACAGGGCGTTCACATTCAGCGGACAACCCTTTGAAACAATCGAGTATGTCCATCCATTTATGGATCACTTGTAGTTTCGTCGCGATTTCTTTTGTGGTGCTCACTTACAGTCTGAAAATACACACACAGCGACGATCTATTTATCCATTGACTCGGAGGCACGGCTCGTTCACGTATGTCTCGTATGCCACAAACTGCGTGTGTATCCTGATGCTCGTGCTGAAAAACACAGTTTTCCAAGCAACCCGGACTGTTGAGTGGTGTACCATGTTCACGCATTTAAACTTTGCGTGTTTGTTTGTGTTAAATGCTGCGATTGCGACAAGGGTATCTTTACTTTACGTGCATGTGCTGCGTGCTTATGTAGCAATAGCAAGCATTGCAGACGAAAGCAGTTTTACTGCGAACCCTTGCATCGGGCCCAGCATTACAGACGTCGTTGATCAACAAGCGGGCAGCACTTCTCAGTCCAAGACTCCACAATTCACCGACAATCCGCAAACCACACACAGAAAACATCCACCACACGGGCTCGGACAGGTTGCTGTACCCCCAGACTCTTCAAGCTACAACAACAGGGACAAACACGAAGCCACCAGCAATGAATTCCCGACCCAAGACTTGACCGAAGCGTGGGCTGCCGCAGACCCCATCGAACAGGATACGGGAACTACTCTTACCACCTATGGTTTGGATTCGCACAAGGAGACACGTTCAACAATGATCCAGCACAATTTGGGTGCGATAATCATGGATTTGGAAAGCACCGACGAAACGTCTTCTGACTCTTCTTCGGACCTCGACCTTGATGCAAAGTTTGGGCATTCCCCCCAAAAGCGCGTGACAAAACAACGACCGGTTTCCGTGACCATGGGGTTCATTTCTTCTCCTGCAAGAGAACCCGAAGAGCTAGAATTACCACCTCTTATGCCCAACCCAGAACATCGTCGAGTTGCTCGTAAATGTCTGGGTGCAACCAAACCCGTGCTTTCAACGCACAGAAGCAGACGGGTGAAGCTCGAGATAACCACTCAACCAACTCACACACAGGCGAGTCTTTTACCAGGTCCTTTTTTTAGTTCGGGGAAACGGGGATTCGAACTGACAAAGGGGATGATGACCTACCAACAAGAGGAACCGAGTGACAAGGACGAGTATTCGGACAATGTGGACAGTTCTGATGAAGAACGCGAGGAATATTTTATGCACCAACACGACCGCATCAGGTGCTCGATCGATATTGCCAAGACATCAAGATTTAAACGCAGACGGGCGAAATCACTTGGTAGCATTGACCAAGAAAACAGAAACAGACACACTTCCGTCGAATTCATGGTGAGGCCTCGGATCATTAGCAAAGCACACGAGTCCGTTGTCGCAAGTTCCGTTGCAGAAGACCCAGTCACTGGTTCAAAAGCAGTACCTACAAGACGCCCAACACAACGCTTTGGTCGCGAAAAGCCCAATAATCACTTGTTTACCAAGCGTGGGAAGCTCGTGCCAAGCAAGCGCGAGACGTCACGCAAAGTGACCCAGAGCCTTGCCCAACAACGCGACCAGCAGAAAAATACAAACCACCATCCTTCTGGCACCGCGAGTGCAAACGTGTCTGGGAGGTGGCAATCTCGAAGCGTGAGTGACTTGCGCGACACGGTAGACTCTGGATTTTTCGATCAATTGGACAACTACATGGTCCAGAAGACCAAAGATGGATGCGTGATTATTTCAAACAAAAAAACGCGACCCGGGAAACACAGAAACAGGTTGTGGGACGACGACCACGACTACCGCGATTTTGGTCGAGGTGTGCCCATTCCGGTACACAAGACACACATTGATTCCCCGCTTTCGATCAAGCTGACCGAAAGTCTTTCTGACCACTCTCCCATATCACGTGACACAGGCGTTTTAAGCCCACATCCAAGTCAGCCTAATTCTTTAATACTCGGCAGTACCAGAACACTGCCTCCAAGTTCACTGGATACTTGGCGCCTTCCCGAGTGGCGCTCCAAATCACACCAACAACAACAACAACAACAACAACAACAACAGCGCTCGTACATCGTCGACAGGCCCATTGCTCTCGTTAATCCCCACACTGCGATCAGTTGTGTCGAAAGACCTGCTTCTGTTGGATGTGAGAAAGATAAAACCCACATGAGCACAGAGAAGAAAGACACACATTGGGATCACTCGCCGCGTTTCGAACCAATAAGCATGATCGAAACCATCCAATCAGTGGTGCTGCCAAACCAACCAGAACAGCATTGCACGCAAATCAGAATTGACCATTTGCAGGGAACGAGAAGCCGCGGATGCTCTGTTTTTCCAAACAATTCTTTCTTGTCGACCGACGAGGTTGGGAAAGGCACACAAAAAAGCACACGGTGTCCTAACGTAAGTGTTGTGTCACCCACAGACAAACAAGAGATAGCAGCAGGTGGCACGAACCCGATGTTGGTTCCGGAAAGCTTCGACGATAAATATGGCACACTGCATACCGTGCGTCCTTCAGACGTCCGGTTCCCAACCCTGTTATCGAACACGTTTGGGCAGTCAAAAAGGGAGCTTGTTTCACATCCAGAACAAGAAGCGCCGAAACGCAAACTGTACCTAGATTACGCCATTGGCGAACACCTCCGAGCCCCCCTTTTTGTGGTTTCTCCCATAGTTGTTGTTAATGTGAAAGTCGGCAGTTTGCTTAAAGCTGCGTGGGCGTGGATCAGCGCAGTTGTCGTCGTCATCATATTTGCAGGTTTGTGCATGCAGACTTTTGTTCCAACAAGAGTGTTGTTTCGTGAAATTTCGCTTCACTCCCAAACACCGGGGGGTCGTAGAGGGGTTTTACCGCGCATATTGGCCTCTTGGGATTTTGAGTACCCGGTCGAGCCGGTTCCAAACAACAGTTTTAACGGAACCGTGGTCGAACCATACTTGGAAGCTGCCGTGTGCTCGTGGGTGCCTTCGTTCTCGCACATGCACACCCACAAAACCGCCACACAGCTCTTGCTCTGGATGTGGTTGCTGTGCTCTGTGTACACGGTAGCAGTCGTGTGCTCACTTTACGGGAGGTTCTCGGACGGTCCTTGGTTCGTTCCAGAAAACATGCTGTTTCAGCTTGTTTTGTTCCTGGTGGTCGTGATGTCGGAAATCGGTTGGATAGAAGGCGTGCATGGAGAAACAAGAGAGTTTATGTGCTGGTGTGTCGATGCGTGTGTCGTTGTTATCGCTCTGACCACAGCAACTTTGAAATTCGCGGTCCCGGTACACAAATCGATCGAGCACGAGCGTCAAGAGAACCTCCTGATGACACTGGAGACAAATACTTCGGCCGAGTCTTTCTCTGGATCTCTGACAGAGTCCGTTTCGTGCTCGACAGACGACACAACAGCAACTGGCGAAAATCCCTGTTTCCCAGCAGGTCAGGGCATCAACGCGCCTGAGCCAAGTGACTCCAAGAAAACAATTCCAACAGAAAACGCCAAAACTGCTCACGATGCAAATTTGAACCTTGAGAAAGATACACCCACTGGCTGCGAGCACCCTGTCGTTTCCTCTTCTTTCCTACCAAACGAAGCATCGGTTCAAGTGTCTAAAAAGATGGAACTTGGGTCTCGTTCTGGATGTTTCGAAACCCCACAAATGCCGCACAGCCCTGTGCTTCCCTCACTGTTGACTCCGCGAATTGCAGAAAACGGTCATGAAGCAAAACAACAACCATGGTCGCTGAAACACCTCGAAACGCTCCATTACCAACCTCCCGACCCACTCCAAGCCGCGACGAATCGAGCCGCTCTTACAACCCCAAATCTCGACAATAACCATCCACCAAGAAAAAAACCACACCTGCCAGAAGTCGAGCATGGCGTCCACGAAAAAACGAAGTCCAAGAACTCTTATCCAAGGTATGCTCCGTCCTCTGGTGGATCACCTGGCCACCTGACTCCAAATATTTCGGAACCCTGCTCTCTTGATCTCGATGTCCACCAGCCACCGCAGTCCGTGCACGCAGAGTACAATGCCAAAGAAAAAAAGAGCAGCAAAAAGAAAAAAAAGAAAAAACACAAAAAAAGAAGCACCAACAAAAACAAACGCCACAGGAAACTTGTCAAAAAGCACAAAGAACGAGGAAAATCCGATTGGTCGTCGACTTCCAATGGGTTCTTGGGAGAAATCAAAATGAGTAATGTGTTGCGAATTCCAGACATGTTTGACTGTTTCCTTGAATTCACGAAAAGAGAACATTCCCAAGAAAACTTGCTTTGTTTGTCGGCCTGTCGGCAAATTTTGGTGTTTGTCACCAATGTTCGAATCAAAGCGTCTGTGAGACTTTGCAAGGGAGCCCAAGATTTTTGTTCGTTGGGGGAGACTTTCTTTTTTAAAACCGCCACTTACCAGGTCAATCTTCCAGCAAAAATCAACAGGTCTTTATCTGGCACCAAGCAACTATTTGAGTTCAAGATCGTGGGTTTAGCGCAGCACAAGAAAATTGCACAACGATCTTCTCATATCAAGCGATCTTTGCCTAGACCTCCACCACCCGCACTTCACCCCAGCGTTGATGAAGAGGAGACTATTGATCTGCTCAAAAGACTCTGCAGGGAGTTGTTTCAGGTCTATGAAACTTTGTTCACGCTGGTAGAATCTGATTCTTTCACGAGGTTCGTGAGATCTGCCGAGTTTGCCTCAACTACTGAAAAGTTGGCAAAAGCCAGGCTCCGGGCAAGACTTCGAGAATCACCGACACACAACATCATTGTTGGACCAAGCGCTTGAATCTGGTGAACTATTTTGTTTTCCTCCAGGGCTTTTTTTGTATTGCTTTGTTCTGACTTTTTTGTTGTCATCATTATTATGATTATTATTATTTTTTTATTTTTGTTCCATTGAGCGACTTTCGTGGCGCACATCTTTTGCTTCGAAGCGTTATTTTTCATACATTTGTGCGAGTACACGCGTTTGGCGCAATACTCCAAAGCAGTTCAATTTATTAATATCAGAACTTACTACACAAAAATATTTTAAGCAGCCAAAGAAATCGCAATTTAGTCTTTGTGCATGTTACACACGTTTTAGTCAAGGCCTGGTTTGATTTTTCTCTTTTTTAGAAAAAACCCACCGAACAAACAAGGCCAATTTAAATCGTGATTGCACCATTGTTGTGACAAAAAAGCACTTGGGAAGAACACCTTGGTAAAGTAAGCGTTATGTCTTTTGGAGGTGGAGACCCACCAACACCGAAACAATCTGAACGGATTATTCAAGGTGCAGAAGCACAAAAACCCCCTGACGGAAAACGCCAATCCAACAGTGCAGGAGCACCACAAAAACCTGATGGAAAACGCCAATCCAACAGTGCAGGCAGAAAAAGAAGAAGAAGAACAGCAGAAGAGACCAAAGAACGAGATCAGGATGATAACACAAATCAACCAAACAAGGACGAAAAGAAGAAACGTCGGTATTGTAATTTAGGTCGTAAGTATTGGCTGGACGACCAAAGAAGGTTCTGGTACGAGAAGCACGCCAAACTTAGTGCTGAAATGCAACTGGTTCTCGACAGTACGCGGAAAAAAACAAAAAGACTCAACAAACTGTTTGAATTCATCAAACGGTTTACTGGGTCAGAGACTTGTGTATTGTACGAAACGCGAGCAGGAGGGAAACAGGATGCTGTCATCGGGTGGAATCCAGGGAAAAAGGAACCAACCATGGATTTCCCGAACGTGAGCATTCTTTGGGACGACGATAAAAAAATGAAACGCCCGAGATCCAGGGTCCCGATTGAAGAATTGGCTTTGATCTATGTCAACAGAACTATCGCAACCGCACTACGCGAAGCGTTTGCAAAAGTGGTAATTGTGTCTGACCAAAGTGAACAAGCACCTGTTCCGGTGACGATGGACTGGATTCTGGACTCCGAAATCCGCACCATGTTTTTTACCAAAATAATGAGATTTGATTACATCATGCAGCGTACAACTCAGGATCCTCACGCTTTCAACTACACAAACGATCAATTGGCGAGACTGGAGGAAGACGCTACAATCAGTCTTTCTTATTTCATGCAGTAATGCAATACAGAGCACACAAAAAAGGGTTGAAATTGATAGATCGATAGATAGATAGATAGATGCCGAGAGACAACAAGTAAAAAAAGGAGGCACAGCACCCCCCCCCGTTTTTGTTTTGTTTTTTCCGCAAAAAAAGCAGTAAAACAAGTTATAACTACAAGCTCTGTTTGTTTGAGTGTGGTTCCACAATGAAACGAGTTTATTTTTTTTGTTGGCACATGAAAACAACAACAAAAAAGAAATAGTGGTTTTGACAGTGGAGTGGATGTTGATTCAAAAAGACGTCTTACAACACGTGTGAGTTCAGCGCATCTTTTTTTTGTGATTCACTTGGTGTCAAAGCAAATTTCTTTTTCTTTGTTTGTTACTTCAATCTGCGAGGTAGGGCGGTTTGGGTTGTTTGCACAGTACTGCATCAAAAATGTACCCAATGAGCACAAACGCGTGATGGCTGATTCTCAACAGAGCCCAGTGGAAAGGCGCAAACTCACAACAAGGTTCTAGAACCGCGGAATCAAACAACACAACAATAATCATGATTCCTTGAGAAAAAGCGATCCAGAGGATCGAGGTTGTTTCATTCAGTGGGAAACCGTACCGCAGACATGCAAAGTTGATGATAGCAACAGAAACCGCATACGCGTTCATGACCCAGGATTGCATGTTAACATGCGAGTGAAACGTCATCAAGGCAATCGCGAATTGTGTCACAAACCAAGACCAAAAAGTTTCCAGTACCAAGTATTGGAGAGTCCCGAGCATGCTTAGGAATATTGCCAGAAGCGCCGAATCCAACATGCACATCACAACAATGAAAATGTCGAGTGCAGTTCCGCCTTTTCCTTTTTGCTCCCATTCTTCGTCTTGCCAATAAACAAGCTGTTTTTGTTCTTCTCTTGACATAGACTGAATCAACTTCGAGTCCTTGAGAGGTTTGAACTTTTTAAGCAGTTTGGTGTGTTCTTTTTTATCTTCGAACAGTGAGAAATCAAAAGCAACATTGTCTTCGCTCTCGCCCGGTACTCCATTTGCGCGTTTATAGATGCCGTCTACCGCCTTTTCGTCAGCATCATCGTGGACCGAACTTTTACCTAAAGCACGTTTGACGTTGACCACGGTGAGATCTTTTTCCACAGGCAACTTTTGCTGCCAATCTTCGATCTCATAGAGTTCAAACGTGTGATTGAACCCCTGCTTTTTGGCTTTTATTTTCCTACTCTTGGTCATGTTTTTCATCCTAAATACAGCCAAAGTCAGCAAAATAACCAACAACGTCCCTCCGCTAATAATGCAAGACCAAACTACGAAAGAATCAACCGCTGTTTCATTCGGGTCTTCTCCGAGCATGTCTGTGGAAGAATAGATGGAAGCAAAGTAAGGAATACTCGCACACACCAACAACAACAGCTTTACAAAAGCAGACGTCAGCACCACAAAACTGTAAAGCCTCCCACAGCCACATTTGACGCAGGGGATGCACCAGCGCGTGGCTGGAGAATGAACTGGCGTTTGCCAAAGTGCTTCCTCTGACTCCAGGAGCGGCACCGTGTGTACGAGATGAGCTTTTGTGTGTTTTGGTTCTTGTGCTTTTTCGTACGATTGTGCGCTAGTCTGTTCTTCTATCCTGCGGTGTTTTTGATTAAGAACTATTTGGCCAATCCTGCCAATAAACAGTCTCAAATCGAGCACAATTTTCGTTTCAAAGTAAACAGACAAAACCGCAGCAATCAGCATGAAACAAGTAGCAGCAGATGTGACCACGATCATCGAGTCGGAGTTGTCCTCTGAAAATTCATTGAAATCTTTCCTTGCTTTGCTTGACGCTGCAAAAACAAGTAATGTGGTGCCAGCACCCAAACAAAGCCAGGAAATTGCCGAACTTGCCTGCACACACCTCAGGACACCTTTGCGTTTGATGATCAAACGATCGTTTTTGTCAGAAACTGCATTCTCCAAACTGTGTGTCAAAGCAACGTAATCTTTCACACGAAAATCGACGTTGACTGGATGCTCGTAGCCAGTTTGGTGATGTCTGGAATTGTGGACTTTTGAATTGGTTTTGGTCCCGCTCGCATTATCGCATTCTTTTTCGTACAAAAACATATCTGATATCGGGTTTTGGTCCCTGACTCGGAAGTCTCCATTTGGTCGACTTTTGGCATCGATGGTTGGGTAAACGCTGAATGAGAACAGTTTGTTGGTGTCAATCGTGGGTTTTTTCCAGTGTTCAAAGTAATCGATTGAAACAAGATCCACCACTCTACTCATCTTTTTTTTATATATATATATGCCACTCGCGTAAACACCACCTGCTTGGGGCTTTTTGTTGGAAAAAAACAACAAAAAACTGGTAAATTTGGCCCCTCTTCTTCTGCGTTTATGGGACACGCGAGAAAAACGACACACACACAGACAATACAAAACCCTGATTTGTATGTATATTTTCTGTTTGTTTTTTTAAAAAATCTAAAACAAGAAAGAGCTCCTTTTGTTACATGAAGAAAAGCTCAAGGAGATTTGATTACACGAAAAAAACTGCACTTTATGACGAAATATCTTTTTCCGGTTTTACAAAAATCTTGTTTCAAGGTGCCCTGATATTTTTGTGTTTGTTTGTGTGTGTATGTGTGTGTGTGTGTGTGTATGCGTGTATAATGTATGCAAATGAGAAGTATGATTGTTATGTGTTAATTGAAGTCATAATGATTCGACCCATTGCATTTGAATGTTTTTTGTTAATGTGCATGTGTCGTCTCGTATATACACTTTTTTTTTGTTGTTGCCAAGGTGAGCTTCTTGCACAATGCACGCGCAACACCAAGAACAAAGAGGCGGTTCTTTGGTTGAAAACGACTGCAGTTCGGGTAACGACATTTTCAAAAACAGAGCGTGGCACTCTTTTTTGCACGTTCAATCCGTGCCAATGAATCAAACGGTTGTTTCACCTATTTACAACTTTGATCAAAACCTCAGTGGCATACACAGGCATGATGAAAAAAAGACAAAAAGCAACCACCCAAATCTCACGACACAAAGAGTGACGCACCTCGTGCAACTGCTCAAGAAAAATGCAGACGTCTCGATTCTGTCTGCAAAGATCCAACCTCGGCTTTGGGACAAGTACGTCAATTCTGCGATCCCTTTACCAAACCCGGGACCAGTCGGTCAATTTGTAACAGACCTGTTCACACCCAAAAAAAAGAAAAACAACAGACAATTTGTGCGCATCAAAAGAAATGGGAAACGAGACCTCGTTCATGAAGACCTCCTCTACGCAAAACTAGCGGCCGCCGAAGTCCGTTTGGAAAAGGATTGCCGAATGCTTGGGAAAAAGGACTATTTGGAGTTTGCTGACCGCGAGGACAGAAAAAAGGGAGCAACAATAGACGAAGCTAACCTTGGTAAAGAAACGGCGTTTGTGATCAAGAGATTTCACCACAACACCACGGGGTCGATCTACATGAAAGATTTCCAAGATGACATGAACAGGCTCGTACAAAGTGATGAAGACGACAGTGACTGTTTCAGCCACTTGCAGATCAGTGGAAAAGACTCCGCTCCCGGTATTGCACGCCCTTCCGCCGTTGTGCAAAATGGCCTGTTTGATGAACACCGAAGTTTGCGTCGCAGCGTAGAACAACGGCGCAATTCCTTGCCTTCCGAGGATCAAATGGAATGGCAGCTTGGGCCTGGGCACGGCACTTTTGCGGTCGAGTACTGGCGGTCCGAGGAAACATCTTTAGCTCGCGAAGTTGCTAACTTGCGGCACCTTGGGAAAGATTGCAATTACGTGGTCAAGTTTTTCGGGATATCGAGAAGCTCTTGTGGTGCGCTTGATATGTGGTTCGAGTACTCGAGGATTGGTGACCTCCAGACGTTCACTGGGCTCTATCATTACAACAAAAGGGCGAGGTTCATCGGTGCCTGTACTGACGTGCTCCCGACAATTAAGGCTCAATTTTGCGAAGTCTACATGTGCTGCAAAGAACTAGGAGAAAAAACTATTTTAAACTCTGCGCGCAAAGTAGCAGCAAGCAAAGCGGGAGTGTTTGCAATGACGATTGACGAGAAACTGCTCATCACTGGCGTGCGAGACATCTGTTCGGCCGTGTGGTTCTTGCATGAAAAGCGTGGCATGGTCCACCGCGACCTGAAGCCAGGCAACATTCTGGTGTTTTGGGATTCTAAAAGGTGCATCCGACTCAAGTTGTGTGATTTTGGTATGTCTTCTTTAAACAGTTCAGAAGCCACATATCCCAACTCGCCGTGGATGACAGCAAAAGTGCGTGCAGAAAGCGAAACGAGCTTTATCACCACCGCAGAATATAGAGCCCCAGAAGTTTGGCGCAATGTTATGAACGACAGAGCAAACGCGGAACACGATCCAGACAAGACTTGGAACAGGTGTGCGCGGTTATGGCGCAAAGGGGTGCCCAGGACAAGGAAATATGTTGCGCATTCTTCCAATGAAGACAAAGACCTGCTCACCCCCATACGATCTGCATCCGTCGACATTTGGTCTCTGGGGATTGTATTGCTAGAACTGTGTGCCGGGTTCTGCATGTCTTTCCAACACGGTTTAGGGGTCCACACAGAACTTCGCGAAATTCGAAAGTTCAAAAAACGTTGTAAATCTGAGACGCGAGGAAACCTCGAATTCCCAGACTCCCAAACTCCGCACTTTGATGTAGAGGATTCGCCAAACGCGACATCTCGTTTTGAGAATGAGCAAAAAGCGAACGACGACATCGAGATCAACGACCGTGAGTTTAAAGTAGATGAGCCATTTGACTCGGACATCGCTTTTGATCGCCTTGAAGCAGGGTTCATCGACATGAGCAGGACGATGGACAAATACGCAGAAACCCATTGGCCGTGCTCAAAATTAGACCACCATCTGGATTCTTTCAGCAGAGAGGTTATGATAGACACGCTGGGGTTAACTCGGTACGTGATGGCGCTTATGGGATCGAGCACAGAAGTCGATGAGTTTGACAAGCTTTTGATATCGATGGACAGTGCGTTTTCGCAAAACGGACACACTTTTAATCCGTTTCCTGGGATTGGCCAGCTTTTGGAAACGCAATCTCAGAGGTTTTTCGACTTGCTGGAAATGAACCTGTTTGTTGCGTTTGGACGAGTTCCCTCCAACTTGGAACGCCACGACCCAGAATGTGCTCGGATCAAACGCAACTTGGCGGCTTGCAACAGAGTACCGTCTACCGGGTTCCCGATGCGTCTCTTGGAAGCTATCAAATGCATGTTAGTCGTTGATCCCGAAAAGAGGCCAACAATCGGTGACCTGATCGATTGCCACTCTTGTTTACGTCACTAAAGCTATTTAAATTTTTTTTTCAAAGACGAATTATGCACAGATCCCATTTATGCGAGGAAGAAGGAAAATAAAAGCGCATCTGCGACCCATTTTTTGTGCTACAAAACAAAAGAAAATTTTGCATTATGTGACTTTTTGTTTGGGTGGTATTCGACACACACACGCGCGCACACGCACTTATTTTTGTACAAAAACCAAACACAACAAATTCGAACTCTCTTTTTTTGCGCTCCACAGCGTCAGACGGTTTTAAACCAAACAAATTTCAATAAAATTAAAACATAAAAAAAACGAAACATTTGGCACACCAAAGAGCAGACCGGTAAAACACTACTAATGTGTGTGTGTGTGTGTGTGTGTCTGCCTAAACCCTTTGTTACAAACAAGAAAAAGTTTTTTTGAACAAGAAGTTTATATCGTTTGTTTTTTTATTTGTTGCAAACATTTAATTTTTGTTTTGTTTGCACAACTTTACACTTTCTATGCTAGCGACCCCACTTTGCCGTATTCACCGTTTTTGTCCTTTTTGCAGCACAGCATCACAATAAAAACAATCATAAGTACCACAAATGCAAACCCCAACAGTCCCGCCAACACGTAGATGACCGTGTAGTTGTCCTTGTTCCCGGAACTCGAAGTCGCGACGTTGACAACAATCGATGTTCCATTTCCACCTCCCACGCTCACACCACTCCCTGAACCAGGGTCGTCGCCGACCACAACTACAAAGTCGAGAGTCACCCCGACTTTGTTGCAGTTTGTCACGTTGATACACGAACCAGAAGCAGGACCGCTGTTTTGAAGCAATCGTCTGCGTCCAGCTGTCACGTCAACATTGTTATAAACCACATCCAACGTCAATTCTGCAGAACCAAACGCCAAACCAAACTCATGACCCTCGGCTCTCAGCAAAGACACCAAAAACCCGTGCATTTCAACCCCCGAAAAGCTAAACCCATCTATCCCTGTAAAATCGAGGCCATCTTCGTCTTGGTTGATGAACGGAAGCAAGTCTCTGTCGTACCATGTCTCGCCACCGAGCGTATTTTCCCAGTAGTCGGTGTTGCGTTCATATACGGATTCGTCCCACCTGCTGCCGCGGTGCATTTCGCGAGAGGGAGCGGTGATCTGGTCCAAAAAGTCGGCAAATGTAAACCCAGTCACGGCCGAATAAATGGTGTCCCCTCCGCCTCCGCTGGGCATGAGAGTCATCTTCAAATAATAGTTGCTCGGCGCCAAATCAGCAGGAGCCGACCCAGCAGAGATCTGTGCCCCCCTTTCAACCAAAATGCGGTTCACACTTGTTCCAAGCGACGGCTCGGTTTCCAATGTCAGTGTGTCCATTTGCGCGTATGTGTGCGCATTGTCTTGTGACCACGTCTCGTACACTTTGTTGTAAATCACAACAGTCGCACCGTGCGTTTCACTCACGCTTACCACAGGAACAGGAGACAGGGGTGTAACAGGACAATGTTCCACGTCGGCGTCGGCGTACCCTGCTCCGTCGAATTCTAGGAACGCGGTCCCCACGTGCTGTTCACAAGCCAAAGACCTCAAAATAATGTCGGCGCGATTGCGTTCGACTAAATCGTCCAAAGCAGGCGGGTCAAGCCCGGTATCCAAGATGTTGCTGATGTGCGCAATAGCTTCGAATTCAACCGTGTTGTCGGGAGTGTCGTCGTCGACTTGCGTCGGGTAAATGTTTGCCAACACCATAGTCAAATCAACACCATCAAGCAACTGGTCGCCACCTTCCGTCAAGCAAGTTCGTGTGCATGCTGTCAAGTTGACTTCGTTGGGCCCGGCTTCGAAAGAATCGATGGTAGCCTGTGATTCAGTGAGAGAAAACGAAGAGGACGGGATGTCGTCCCAAATCGAGTCGTCGCCTTGCTTGCACGAAAAGGGCCTGACTCTCAAACCAAAGTCGTGCAAACCGGCGAGCTGGGCTTGGGTCTGGGGGACGGCGGTGTCAACGTTTGCAAGAGTGATGGGGTCGTTGTTTCCGTCAAGTTCGTTCGGGCAAGTCGCACTAAACGTCGTACCGTCGCTTCTCAACGGGAAGTGGCCAGTTTCAAAATCGATGATGTACCTGCACACGCGCGGCGAAGATTGGAAGTTGCTGATGTCTCTGCAAGGGTGGGCAGTGGTTGTTGGGATCATGTCAGTGTACGCAGGGTCGATTGCTTCCTGTGGCCTTGGGTCAGCATACACGCGCGTGACTTTGAGTCCGTAGCAATCAAGAGCCTCTTGCGACGGGAAAAGATCGAACGTGAGTGGGTCGGCGTTGTCGAGCACATCACCAGGAATCGACACTCCGTAGTCTCCTGGAGGACCTCTAAAAAGATCCCAGTCCCACCTACCGGGTCCCGTGGCACTCTGAGACAACTGAACCACCGCTTCGTGGACGCGCGGGCCATAGAGCAGATCGAATGTCTGGAGTTGCCCGTATTCTAACGAGTAAGAATAGTAGATCTTACCGTACTCGCGAGCGCTGGTTGTGTCCAGGTCCAAGTGGGTACCCGCTGCATCGGTGTACACCACCCGCGGGAAGTAAACCATGTCCCACGAGATCTCGATGTTGGGATTACAGCTTGCAAAGGGAGACCCTGCCAAAAACTGCACAATATCCGTCGACAAACCGAGGTCTTGTTGCAACTGCTCGGTCCACGGGTTGAACTCCATGTAGTGCCTCACCGGGTTGGTAGTGTCGCCGATCACGCCGTACGTGACTCCAAACTTGAAGTAGCGTTTGATACTGTTGGCTGTTTCGACCACGTCAGTGGTGACGCCATGCACGCCATTGTCCGCACCGCAGTAATGGTACAAAGCAGGGATGTTGATTTTGATGTGCAAAGTCATGTTTTGGGCCCAAGTGTTAGAGCCGGACACGGAGCTAAACGTAATTCCTTCCAACATCCTAAAGTTGTCGACCAACAGAGACTCTGGCGCAGGGGTGTGGACTGACATCTGAGCTGGTGTGCAGATGTTTTCCCTGAAATTGTACTTTCGCTCCGAATCTAACACAGTGTCGCAAAAAGCCTCGCTGGTTGCACAAGACGTTCCTTGGTCGCCGTTGATGTTCCAGAGTGTCTCAATTTCCGAGATAGTTTTGTAAGTATCTGGTGGGAAATAGGTTGCTCTTTCCGGGCTCTCAATGTTGGGATTGACGTACGTAGAAGGGTCACTGAAGTAGTACTCGGCTCGCTCCGGAAATCCGAAACTCGAGCAACTGCATCCGTCGTAACTGTAGCCGAGCCCGGAGGGGGCGTCATTTCTGTATTCACCAATGTAAAGGAACGGTTTTCTGTTTTCATCCAATTCAATGGGAACCGTCAAATCAACTCTAAAATTGTTGTCTGGTCCAAGATTGCTTGTACCTTGTGTGAATTCAATGTTTTGCAAATATTGGCTGGAGAATGTCGGTGGATCCGTAGGAGAAGTGGTGGGTGAAGTGGTAGGAGAAGTGGTAGGAGAAGTTGTGGGTGACGTGGTCGGAGAAGTGGTGGGCGAAGTTGTGGGAGTTGCCCCAACATCATTTAGGAATAGCCCGAGGGCAGTTACCAGGACCAATTTCCTTAACGAAAACAAGGTCATGTCTGTGCAAATTTCCCGAAAAAGCAAACCCCACAATCAACTTCTTGTACAAACCCCTTTTTGCTGAAGAAGTTTGCTCGAGGATCAAAGTTAACTTTTGTAAAAGAAAATAATAAAAAAAAATAATATAACTTGCAATTTTTTCGTTTGAGTGGCGCAAGCAGATACACAGCAAAAGAAATCAATTTTTGAATTAAAAAAAACAAAATTGCAATTAAAAAAATTTTTTCTGCATCACAACTCTCGAATGGAAAATGCACTCGCGTTCCAATTATTGCGCACATGTTGTGTGTGCACAAAACACGCAACAAGTCAACACATAAAGCAATTGCATGCAATGTTAAAACACCCAGTTCAAACAAGTAAAGAAGAAAAGGACGCTCGCAAAATCGAAGCAAGGAAGTCAAAAGTGCAGAAAAGGGTCTGTCAACCACAAACATGAGCTTTTGACTTTTAAAATTTAAAAAAATAATACATTGTTGCTCGTTTCCAAAGCAAACATGAAAGAGCTGTATTCATCTTTTAATGAGCAAACTTTTTTCAAACTCCAAGTCGCGAAGCATAATTGCCGTTGCCTTGCTGAGCGTCTTGGAAGCATCGGGTGCATGCGCTTTGACAGGAAATGCTCCAAACCCAAGGTTTCGCCACGCCCGCGAGGGACCATTTGCTGCTGTTGTTCCTGAGTTGCCTTGTTTGTAGCAAAACATCTTGCATTGGGTCGCAGTGTTGATGTGGAATGGCAAAAGGGTTTGTTCCACTTCTGCCAAATAAACGTGCAAGCCGGACCCGCGCTCGTCGGATTGCTCCGCGCAAAGAGCCATACAGAGACACGCGTGATTTGCAGAAGGTACTGTCCCAGTGGCAAAGCGCCATTTTTTGTGCTTGCAAAGGCCGCCCAATGGCGTCGCTGCTGGAGTTCCTCGTGCCTTTTTCGGAATGCGAGCTTTCTTTTTCCGTTTCTTTTCCTTGTGAACGTGTGCAATTCCATGCGACGCTGGAAATGTTTCGTCGAGACTCAAGGCCCTGGACACCCCGTGGCCGTTGGTCCATAAAATCACCCGTTTCCACTCGACGCTTTCGCCCCTGCTATTTTTAAAATCGAGGTTCAATCTCTCGATCGCTTGTGCGCATTCTGGCCTTTTCTCAGTGGCGAGCTGAATCACATGTCGTTCAAACAAGGATTCGAACAGCTCAAGAGACTGTGGGTAATCACCATTCTCGGACGAGTTGTCGATACACTGCTTGTGGGGCAAATCAGGAAAAAGAAGCTTCTTGCAGGGATTGATGGGCGTGAGTTGGGACCAACATGTGTACCAGAGATGCAGGGCAGCACCAATGGTTTTGTTCTTGGTGGAAAAGACCGCCATCGAGTCGTAGTTTTCTTGGTGAGTTTGAAACGAGGATTCACGATCTTGGGGTTCGCGGACGTTCATCAGGCGCGCAAGGTGATTGATCATCCTTGAGAAAGTGTACTCAAGGCGTTCGCGCGACAATGCGACGATCCGAGCCCACGTGGCCACCACTTGATCGTTACACGCTGCCCCAAACATCTTGGCCCACCCCCCTTGCTGCACCCATACCAAGCACCTCCGTGCAACCAGGGGCAACCGCTGGTCTTGAAGCACTGTAGTAGCTTTTGAGCAGAGTGATGCCGCACGCAACTCGGCCACGCCAGACCATTCTTGTGCCTGGGCCTTGTCCAAAAAAGTCTTTTCCGTCCAATGCCTGTGCAGCGGGTCAACGATGTTGATGCCGGAGCTCCGAAGAACGGGTGCCAACTCCAGGCAGCACGCAAGTGCACAAAAGTCGCTGAGCGAAAGGTGTGCTGCTTGCTCTTTTTTGCACTCGACAGATCGTCTGAGGGCAGTCACAAACTCCAATGTCCCGGGACAAGGCGAGCGTTTGGACTTGGTGGGCCTTTGCCACTGAAAAGTGGTTCTCCGGACGCAGGCTTGAGAGAGCACCTTGTTGCAAAAGTAGAGCACGATTTCACAGGCACGGCCGTCTTCCCTCACCGGGCCTGGGCAGAGCTTCACCGTCGCAAACTGTTCAGTAAACAGTTGCAGAAGCAGAGTGATCAGTGGATTGTTGATTCGCATAAAGCGAATCAACACATCCCCTCCTTTTTGCAGCGAAGACAGTGCCAACAACAATTGGTTCACGCACTGCTCAAACTCTTGCTTTGAAGGCAGGCAAACGGCGGCTTCGACCGAGGTCCCGTGTTTGGCATGAGATCCCCCCAGAGTAAACCAGTCGAGCACCACGACGTTGAGGTCAGTCTCGACCGCAGACGTGTACAATCTGCTCGTCTCAAGACAGCCTCGCCATACCACGCTGTTCCCTGTTGATTCAAGCGAACGAATGACCCACTTGAAAAAACCAGAGTCTGGGCGCACGGCGCTCTCGACGGTGGCTTGGGGTTCCTCTTCTTGTTGTTGTTGTTGTTGTTGTTGTTGCCCTTCAGGAACAAACTTGATCGTTGCTGCAACTGTTGTCTTCTGTTGCTGGCGCCGCAACACCAGGGAAGCAAGTGCGTGTCCGTTTTCCTCCGTCACCAATTGGGTCGTTTGCACAAACGCGGCTCGTGTCGCTTTGGTGATTGCTTGGGCTTTTCTGCGACGAAGCTTGAGCATCGGCAACGCTGATAAAAGGGTGTCTTGGAGCTTGTGCCAGGTCTTCTTGTAGGGGAAAACTTGGGGTGTGGCCGAGGCGCTCTTTTTGTCAGAAAAAGGATCCGCGCAGGGGACCGTGACGTGAGCCTTGCAATCCACCACGGTAAAGGGCAATCCTGGGTTGCTGTCCTCCACTTGCCTAGAACCACGGTGAATGTCGAGCGAATGTGTGCACGAAATGTGCGCAGTTTTCGCTCCTGTGATGCGGCCAAACGGGTCCTCGATCACAGCAAAACGCATCACGCTCCCCCCTGAATCGCTGAGCAAGCCGAATTCGGGGTGCTCTGGGCTGTACTGATTGTCGGATGCGTCTTCCTCATCGCTTGAACCCACTCCGTCAACAAACTTGACTTCAAAATGTTGCGGCGAACCACCCTTCTCCTCCCGATTCCCAGGAGAATCTGACCCGTGGTTTGGTGCATATGCACGCGTCGCATGTGCGCGGTGTTCCGTGCTCTTGCGCGGCAGTGCACGAACACGAACGTTGGTGGAGTGCGGTTGGTCTCGTTGCCGTTTTTTCGGGTTCAAACGTGACTCGGGTCCTTGTGCACGAGTTTGGCGCGCGTCGTCACTTGAATTTTGCGGGCGGGGCTCGAAACCGACGCCCGTCTGCTTCCGACTCTGTCTTAGGCGCCTCTTCTTGTTCGCACGCCAAACGTGTTTCGGAATGGCAGGCGGTGGTGGCGGAGGCAAGTGGTCAAGAATCGACAGCCGTGAACCCCGATTTTCGCTCGAACCAAAGTGATCATTTGAATCAGGGCTCTGATCTGAATGCGACTCTGGGGAAACCGCATCTGCGCTATCGGATCCACTGTTTTCTTGAGAAAAGCATTGGAACAAGTTGCCTTGTTTGAGAGCCTCCAGCAAAGCCAGTATGTCGCTCATTTTGTTTGCTGTGGCAAATACCTACATACACATGCGCAAAACAAAAAAAAATCAGAAAACCAACAACAAAACATCGTTGGGACAAAAAACTATTCCCATCCACAAAAAAATGAGTAGAGTTGTTTTTTCGTTGGTGCGTTGGGCAAAATCCACACAACAAACAAAAACAAAAGTCAGAAAGGAAAAGCAAATGTATATTGCGCAAAAAGAAACATGCACAGGAAAATCACACGCGCGAGAGAGAATGTTGGAGGTTTTGTTTGACATGTGCAGGCAAGTGTGCAATGTAATTTGTGTTTTATTGTGCGACATCCCTTTATTAAAAAATCCCCTAATGCGTGTCCTTTCACAACCTATTCATAAACACAGCTCTCCAATCCAGTGCAAGTATACATCGAGGGAAACAACCCCCTTTTTTGATTTACAAAAAAATCCGATGACAAGAATGTTCACTTTTGATAAAGTTGATGAAATATAAATGGTGGTTGTGGCGACTGCGATGGCTTTTGTACGATTGCACGTGTTTCCTGATGATTGCAGCGTGGAGAAAATCTAACAAAATTTCGTCAAAACGTGCAAAAATCACACAAACCCCCTTTCCGCCCCCCGAAACACAGAATCCAAGAATGACGTGTTTTATTTTGTTCACTTGCGTGACCTACAATTCCTTTTGTATGTTTTTTTCTCGGCTCAAACAAAGTCTTGCAACTTTTTTGTCCTTGCCACAATCTCAGGACCTCGATCACTGCCAAAGGGGGTTTGTCTAAACACCATAGATGTACCTTTTTTCCTTTGCCTCTTTTTTCCCTCACGTTTTGTTCAACAAACAAGACAAAACAAACAAACAAACTGTGGTAAAACAAAACGCTGTAGCCGAAAAAACACTCAACTGTGACAACTATAAAGGAAAAACACCAGGACGGAGTGTCCACAGCAAGTAGCAAAAAACACTCCTCACTCCTGCCTTCTTGCGTTTCTTCCTCGCTGGGAAAAAAAACAAAAAACAAAAAAACAGGGGGATCTTTGGCGTCTTAACCTCGTTTTGATTTTTGTGCGTTCTCTTATTTTCTTTTGTATTGTCTTATTTTTTTCCTCAAGAAAAAAAGGTTGTTTTGAAAAGGATGTGTCTTTTCCAGAAACTGCAAAAAACAGCAATTCAAATAACCCTGTCAAAGCCCAAATCACAACTACGATGGGCACTGATTGTTCTGTGGTGTGTGGCACATATTGGTGCGGACAATTGTTTGACCGATGAATCCTTTTTTGCATCAGTCTCTGTCACAAACAGGGGTTTGTTGACACAAAACCCACAAATGACGCCTTTCCAAACAACAACTGAAACGTTTGATTATCCGTTTGAATTTCGAGCAACAATCAATGGCACGCACACTGCCGTTGATGTCCAGAGTTCTCCAGGGAGTGTTTTTGTCGGTGTAACACGCACGCGTGAATACAAACAGTTAAAAAGATTTAATCGCAGAACCAAAATGGTTAAAAAGGACGGGTTGCTTGCCATGCTCCAAGGCGGTGCGCCTGTTTTTTCAGTCTCCTGCTACCGAAGAAACGAGGTTGCTTCAGGTCCATTGGGAGTCGACCACGACGACATGCTGTGCACAGCTCGCAAAGATACCAACGGCGATTTTCAGCAATGGCTGCAGCAGCTCAATGTGTCTTTGATAGACACGACAGGACCCCAGCGCGTGTTTGCCCAATCCCAAACAGACGCAGACAAAGTGTGCGATGCAACCTCAACACCTGGGTCGTTTGCTTCGTCTGCTGTCGATACCATGGAAACAATGTTTGTCGACGAACAAGTGCTTTCGTCACCATCAACACAGCCACAGGCGGCTCGCCAGCGCACTGATCGCCCGGTGTGCAGCACGACCAGGTTTGGTGCGCGCGTGTTTGTTCCGTTGGATACCCTTTTGCAAGAAGGGGACTTCGAAAACGAGGCAGTGGCGTGGCAAGCCATGAGCAACGCCAAACTGAAACCCTTTGTGCATTTTCATGTTAGGGCTCCTCCTGGAGTCACAAAAGCATTCATTGTGACATCTGCGCATCGCTACATTGAGCCATCAACCAACTCTACTTTACACCAAGGGTACGCAACAGGATATACGCCTTGGAACTCCGAAAGCGTGCACTACCCAATGATGATGGGGCACGTGGTGCACCCAGCGACCTCCTCTCTTTTCGACCAGGTGGAAGGATTCGGTTTACCAGGTTTGGCGGCGCCGTTGGAGCTGCAGGCAACCACGTTTTCAAACGGAACCACAGAAATCAAAAGCTTCCAAGGAATACTGACGGGAGAACTCCAGCCTGACCACTGGTTCTACGTAGTGTACCAACGCGAACCATCCATGTACAGCACCACCAAGGTTGGATTCTGGCCACCGGAACACATTTCCATCGCTGCGAGACGCAGGTCAATGATTACTTTTTTGCTTGATCAACTCGAGCCTTTCATGGAAGACTGCTTCGTGAGAACCGCGCACCAAGTCGAGTTCGTGGCAAACCTCATGCACGCATCCGGTCCTGATGTGCCTTCTTTTGGAGGCGGTGGGTGGGGCAAAGGGGGCGCGCCTCAGTGGTCCGAATTCTATGTTTTGGAAGTGCTGGAAGACTTTTTCCAAGCAGGATTCCACTCTTTGGTTGCGATCAACCCTGGTGGCAAAAACGGTTTTGGCGGCAATGTACCGGACACCGGATCCTGGTTCAGCTCCTTGGGAGGGTTGTTGCCGATGAGCACCGCCGCTCTTTTTAGCTTCTTTGCTCACGATTTCGCCCAATGCATGCACACGCTGAACACTGAAGATCCTCACCCATGGGGTATGAACAGCGCTCACTTCGACACGCGCGCTCCTTGGTCCCTGAACCCCACTGATTTTGCAGACAGGTCTTTCTTGAGCTGTGTTCAAACTTGCACCACTCCAAATGCGTTGTGTTCCCTTTTGCAAGCGATTGACACAGCGGGGCAAGGGAAACCCATGTTTCTCGGTGCTTGGACACAGTTGGTGAAAGTCATGCGCACATTGGTTCTAGCTGTGTTTACGCACGTGTACTATCACCAAATACTCAACAACGTGCAGACCACCGACTTGTGGACTTCAAGTGTCCCGTTGTCAAGTCGTGGCCAAGTGTTTGACGTGGTCGACCCGTCTTTTGACCATGTGCTTTTGGATTCGATGCTGCGAACCGACTTTGATTTCAGGCCGCCTTCGTCTCATCTCGGGAGTTCCACAGCTCGCGTTAAACACGACGCAACCACGAGGTCCGCAGTACCTCTTCTACCGGGAAGTCTCCGGACTCGGTACACCGAAAACCGCGCAAAGAACTACGGCAAAGTGCTGATCGTTGGTGGAGCAACTGCCTCAACTCGAGCATCGGATTTCAGCACACAGGCAGCTGTTGTCACCGCAGACCTCAAGTACTCGTTGGCACAGGCTACGTCGCCCAAACAAAGTCCCCCTTCCATGGCGACCAAATACAACACAAAATTCCATTCTTCGCCCACTGCGACGTTGACTGGAGTTGGCCAGCCGCCCCCGTTGCGTTACTCTCTTCAAAGTGACATTCCATTTTTCCCCGGGCATGATTTTGCTGCAACTGTACCACCACCCCAAACGGTGCTCCCAGGCACTGCGATACCTTTATCGTGTCTCGCGCGCGGATGGGCTTTGGCCAACACGAGCACCGAGCCTCTTGTTGGGGCTCACGTACCTTTGTGGAACCAAATGGCGCCTGGCGGAGAAATACACATTTGGCCGAGTGTCGTTGAACAGTCCAACCTCAACGATAGACGCTTTTCCTTGGACATCCGCACGTTTACTGCAGAGGGGACGTTGGAGGCAACGATGGAGGCACTCAGTAACCAAGAAATGTGGCCGAGTTCGACTTGGACAACTTTCCCCATCATCCAACTTTCTCCGCTCACCGCAGGATCTTGGCGCGACACGAGTGCAGACGCGGGAACAACTTCCGCTGCCACCATGCTGCAACAGTTGGACCCTGCGCTGAGCAGGAGCGGGGACGTGGAGGAATCACTCCGAGAATTTGTTTGCATGGCCCGAGTCACTCTCAGAGTGCGAATTGTGGTTGAAGCTGCCACCTTCTCAAGTGGTTTGGGACGAGGACACAGCTCTGCCAGTTTGCTGCACACAATCGACATGATCGATGTATCAACCCAATCCGTGGACCGCCTGATGGAGCTCGAAGACTGGATGATTCAACAAGACACACCAACTCTTGCACCAACCGGTTCACCTACAGCCAATCCAACGATTTCCCCCACAGGGGCCCCCACGGGGTCCCCCACGGGGTCCCCCATGGGGTCCCCCACCGGGTCCCCCACGACTTTCCCAACCGCCAGTCCGACTGCAGTGGCTTCTGCAGTCGAGTCATTGTTGAATTTTGGACCGTCGGGGCCTGCTTCGTTGGTCATAGGGTTGATGAACGATTTAACTTTTGGGATCGATGGAAATATTTGGAACCAAGGGTCGTTTTTGTTTGAACTCGATGCGGTGTTGGTTGGGTACGACTACTACAATCCGAACTTGCCTCCGAGGCGCAGGAACGCACCACAAAACAGGCGCGCGATGCAGTCGTTGGTGCTATCTGCATCCATCGACACGTCTGTTTCTCCCGAACTTGTGCTGCGTGCAGGCGGCTCGATCGTCGCAAATGTGAGCAACGCAAACTTAACCGACTGGGGACTCGTTGTGTTTGAAGCCGATCAAAAGGTCGCTTGGAGACACGAAACCCAAGTGTACGCGAATGACTCTTTTCCTGTGACTGGGCCAAACGGCGACTTTTATTGGTCGTTGATCCGAGTGGCATGGACCGATGGAATCGGGGACCGCAATTTGACCGTGCGACAAGCACAAGGATTCGGTGCGAGTCTCGTGCCTTGTAGTTTTGGGTTTGTTCGAACGAGCGGACTGTGTACAAACGTGAACGAGTGTGCAAACATGACAGACACGTGTGGGCTTCCTGCTTCCACTTGCCAAGATGATCTAGGGACATATTCATGTGTCTGCGAACCTGGCTACACGCAAGGCGGCGACCAGTGGACCTGTGATTCTGTGGTTACAGCATCACCGACCACGGGTGCCCCAACAACTTCGGTACCAACCACCCCGAATCCCACTACCTCGAATCCCACCACCCCGAATCCCACTACCCCGAATCCAACTTCCGGCAACAGGCGTCGGCTGTTGGTTCAACGAGAACCCAACGCTGAACCTCGCAACTCTCATTTTGCAGCACACATTAACAGAAGAAGCGGACAAGGTACCACCGTAGGCCCTCTCACTGTGGCGGAGGCAAGGACTGTTGTGCAACAAAGCCACCTGCCGATTTTCCCAGTCACTGCCGTGTTGACAGGGCAAACCACAGCACCTCGCAACGCTTCAAACAGTCACGTAGCAACGCACGACGAAGACCGCCTCAAACTGAGAGAAAACAGATGGGGGAAACGGTATTTCCGGCTCCAGACTCTGCACGACACCAAAGCAGAGACAGGGTGGAGTGGAAGCACCAGTTTGCCAGGATCGGGCGCAGTACCACAGTACCGTTCATTGAGTGCACTGCAGACGGGAGCGTTCGCGCGAGACCTACTCAGGGCCAATGACAAGTGGTGGTTGTGTGACGTAGGAGTTGACGCGATTGTCAATTACCACGCACCAATCGTGCCTCTGTCGAGGGTCGGGGACCACGTTCATTTTGCAGTGGACCACGGGGGGCTTGCTTTAGTCGCAGATGCTTCTCCATTGGGCATGACCCAAGAAGAGGGTGAAGATTTTTTGGACGACTTGGATTTTCAAACCAAGGCGTACCGCGTCATTCACAACATTTCAAATCACATTGAAATTGATCTTGCTCCCCACAGATTGATTCTGCCGTCCACGTACGTGAGGATCGACCACGGCACGCGCGGGGCACTGCATCGGTTTCAAGCTCCGTTGCCACTGGCCGAACCAAACTTGACTGCACAAGCCATGCTCCAGCGCGAACAGCCAGCGAGCGCAGTCACTGGGTTTGTCATGCGAGCGTGCAGAGGAGCAGAAGAGTTTGAAACACAGGTGTCTGCACAGGCTTCCTCTCTTTTGGCAACTGGTCAAAGAGGACATGTGACAGCCCCTACTGCTGCTTCGACCCCCACCGTGCTCGGCTGGAAGGCTTTTGTGTCTGACGCAACCTCCTCGAATTCAAAATTTACCAAAGGGAAACTGGTTCTCGACCCACGACCGTTAATCCCTTTGCAGGCGCGACAGACTCCGCATTACACAGAAGACCCGCGCATCAGGCTTGTGGTCGGCGCGAGTGTGAGATCGAGTGCGTACCAGTTGTCGTTTGGAGGCACCGGATTGCACCGTGGTCCCATCTTGCCTGGAGTCGCCGCTCCGATATTTGCAACAACAGGCTTTGCGCGCGTGGAAACGGGCATCGCTTCGCTATGTCGAAAACCGCTCTGGATGCAAAACCCAGTGCTTCTTCAGCTGTGGGAAACGAGCCGAGTCACATTAGCAGGGTCTGCTGGAATCATAGTTGATTCCTCGAGCTTGGCTCATGCTTCTACCAAGTTATCGCAAACTACCGCAACCGGGCAAAGCAGTGACGTGCGAACCAACTTTTTGACACGGGAAATGAGGCGGTACGCGACTGAATCAGAGGTTGCAGCATACATCCAACTGGCGAGGTTTGCGGCTGACTCAACCTCTTCCATCTCAAAAGCATCCGGTAAAACGGACCACCTCCAGCTTTCGCTCAATGCAAGAGAGAGCGATGCCCAGGAGTTCCATGCCGATTCTTTGGTCGAGTCCGTCGCAACAAGAGCAAGCAACGCAGCACTCTTGATGCGAGTTTCTCACACTAAGCTCGATTTCGCGCATTTCGAACGATGTGCGGTGCAAACTGATGCGCAACTGGTACCTCAATCATTTGACGCGCAGAGCGGCACAAACACGAGTTTTGGCATCAAGTTCGGCCAACAGCCACTGGATGGCACCACTGCCACCTTTTCTACAATCGCCAGTCTTTCCACCGACACAATTGGACAAACCTCGCTGCGCAACTCTCCACTTGGAACGGTGGTTCCAGCAACCCGCAAAACACTCGTGTACTCGGTAACAGCGCTCGCGCGCGCGGAGTTGACTAGGAAACGCGCCTCGTTCCCAACGAGCGTCCACGTGACTGCCGCTCAAGCTGTTGTTGCAAACTTTGCAAGGGAGACCTCGGTGACCAACTTGGACCTTCGGCAATTCGGCGAGGCACTGATTGAGCTCGATACCAAACAATCGCTCAAAGTGTATGCGCAGCTTAGTCCAACGGCATCGGGTTTGGCTCAACACGCGCTAAACACGAGTGAGGTCTATTCAAACACTTCCGCATCGTTCGAGGCATTGGCTAAGGGGAACTGGGTCCCGCTCGAGTGGCACCCATGGGCTTTCGCGCGTCAATGGAAGCATGTGTTGGGGTTTGTGGCGGATTCGAGCACGAGCCTGAACAGTGCAGCAAGTGCAAGCGGCACTTCGCATGGCCGAGAGACCACCGCGGTGCACATTCCACCGTTGGAGACGCTGAGGGTTCGATTTGTGTATTCTGGCCAGCACTCCAGGCGGTGCCTTAGCCCCCAGTTTTTAGCACTGCATGCTGCCAATTTGGGTAAAAACCTGTTTGAAAACGGGCACGTGTCTCAGACAAGCGGCCCGGTTACTCTCAACCAGATGCGGATACACAAGACGTCCATCGCGCCTTTCGAGAGCTTTGAGGCCAACTGCGCTGATTTTTATTTCAAACTCAAAGGATTCAACGCGGATCCACGTGCGGTAAACAGAGGCACGTGTTCTCGCGACCAAAGCCAGTTGAACCAACAAGTACCTGCAGCAGGGGTTTCTTGCTTTAGATTGGTGTACGAGCAACGAACAGACGAACCGGTAAGTCCTTCGGCAATCGAGCTCGCCGAAGAAGGCCTTGTCGCGTTCTTGCACCGAGAAGCGACCACACGTCTGCCGACTCACCCTTTTTCCGCGCCACCAACGCCATCTTCGAGGCGCGTGCTTGGGCCTAACTCTGTGGACCCTCAACTTCCAGAGGGACCAAACGGCAATGAAATCCACGAATTGCTGACGCGCGCTGCCATGCTTGGAATCATGCACGTCGGAGCGACCGCGCCACTCGACCTTTCCACGACAGGCTCTGCATTTCCGGAAGACCAACTGTACGCACCCAAATTCGGTGTCACGAGCTACAGTGTGGAGCCAGGGTACGAAGAAAGTTCAAGAATGATTGTGCAGCTGTACGCGCCTCCTGTCGTAAACACGCACTCGAGCCACGGGGCAGGGAGCGACTACGACAACGTACGTGTGTTGGGTGCCCAGGTGGAGTTTTTGGTAGTTGCACAGGACAGGTCGGTTCTCAAACCTCTGTTCGCCAACCAGTCTGTTGGTCCAAATAGTTCGTCGGCGTTACCACCACCCACAGAATGCGATTGGGAAACTCGCCGGTTCGGTATGGGGTTCTGGGATTTTCACTCCGAACTCGAACAATTTGCACTTTTGAACGCGTCCATTGACTTGGATGTGTACAGGCGCCAAATGAAATCACTGTTGACTTTTGATCTCTCGCGCTGGTCGAGTCAAGAACTCGAATCGATACCAGACCAGGGAGTCCACTCGCTGTTTGGTGACGCACTGGTGTTGCGCGATCTTTCACCAACCCGACTCCTGGCAAACGTTACTCAGCTGATCAAACAGGCATACACGAACGTCACCGGTCGTGAGGACTTGGTCGAGTGGGACGCTGTCTTGGTTGATTTCAACAACGCTCGGCTCGAGTACAGGTACAAGATCAACGTGGAGCACATTGGCACTGGCCGACGGTACGAGCTGCTTCGGCGGGATCTGTTTGGCAAGCAGTTCAACCGCCACTGCATCAATGCAAACTGCACCTGGGAAGCGAGCACCGACGGTTCAGG
>Ga0181558_10000941_pt1 | contig 27725 bp, 19 predicted proteins | sample 011ome_22_FD_133754 | JGI IMG/M metagenome (GOLD analysis project Ga0181558, IMG submission 133754) | Coastal salt marsh microbial communities from the Groves Creek Marsh, Skidaway Island, Georgia - 011507BT metaG (megahit assembly) | ecosystem: Environmental > Aquatic > Marine > Intertidal...
CGTGGTCGTAGAAGGGAACCAGGAACTCCAGGTTCCGATTTAAAAATTCGTATACCACTTAGCCTAGAGGAAATAGCTTTTGGTGCTGAAAAAAAGTTAAAAGTAAAAAAACAGCTTATTTGCGATACTTGTACGGGTACCGGCGCAGCTAGTGATTCAGATTTTCAAACCTGTAGCACGTGTAATGGTCTTGGCGAAGTTCGACAAGTTACCCGTACCATGCTGGGGCAAATGGTGAATGTTCAAGCGTGCCCTACCTGTCAGGGAGAAGGACGGATTATTAGAAATAAATGTACGTCATGTTCGGGTGAAGGAAGAACGAATGGGGAAGAGACCATTAAAGTGAATATACCTTCCGGTGTATCTGATGGTAATTATTTAACGCTTCGAGGTCAGGGAAATGCTGGCCGTCGTGGTGGTTCAGCGGGTGATCTAATTGTGCTTATTCAGGAAACACCACATGAGCATTTCAAACGAGATGGAAATAATATTTACTATGATCTCACATTAACCATACCTCAAGCGGTGTTGGGTGCGGAAGTGGAAGTACCTACCTTAAAGGGTAAGGCTAAGTTACGTATAGAAGAAGGTACTCAACCTGGCAAGCTGCTACGTATGCGAGGCAAAGGAATCATCGGATTAAATGGTTCCGGGGAAGGAGATCAGTATGTTAGGTTAAATGTGTATATCCCAAAGAAACTAACAGAAAAAGAGCGTACTGCCATTGAGAGCTTGCAAGGCAACGACAATTTTGCCACTTCAAACCAAACCGAAGAAGAGAAAGGTTTCTTCTCTAAAATGAAAGATGTGTTTGGTGGGTAAATTGAACTAGCAGGAAGTCAGATTCTGACTTAAGAAGGCGAACGCTTAAATTTATCCCAATTAGGCGCTCGTTTTTCTAAGAAGGCATTCTTACCTTCTTCGGCTTCGTCGGTCATATAGGCTAAACGAGTGGCTTCACCTGCGAACACCTGTTGGCCAACCATACCATCATCTATCAGGTTGAATGCGAATTTTACCATCTTCGTAGCCATTGGACTTTTACGCATAATTTCTTGTGCCCATTCAAACGCGGTTTCCTCAAGATCGGCATGTGGAATTACGGCATTAACCATTCCCATTTCAAAAGCCTCTTGGGCCGAATAATTTCGCCCTAAAAAGAAAATCTCCCGCGCTCTTTTCTGGCCAACCTGACGAGCCAAATAAGCCGAACCAAATCCTCCATCAAAACTTGCAACATCGGTATCGGTTTGTTTAAAAATGGCATGCTCCTCACTGGCTAGGGTAAGATCACAAGTCACGTGTAAACTATGCCCACCACCTACTGCCCATCCGGGCACTACAGCGATTACCACTTTCGGCATAAAGCGGATGAGCCTCTGAACCTCTAGTATATTTAGTCGTGGAATCCCATCATCGGCTTTATAGCCTGTTTTGGCCCGAACTCGCTGGTCTCCACCCGAACAAAACGCCCAACCTCCGTCCTTAGGTGAAGGCCCTTCTCCGGAGATCAGCACTACGCCAATTGAATTATCTTCTTTGGCGTCTAAGAGTGCATCATATAGTTCAAAGACCGTTTTTGGTCGAAATGCATTGCGAACTTCGGGCCGGTTAAAGGCAATTCGAGCAACGCCATCTCGGACTTTATAGGTAATATCTTCGTAGGTTTTCTGGGTAGACCAAGTACTCATAGGTAGTGCTGTATAAAAGGTTTAATGGTTTCAAGCCATTGTTCAGGTGAATCGATATGTATCCGATGACCTGACTTGCGAATTACGTTAAGATACGAATTTGGTATTTGTTGGTGCATGCGTTGATTTATAGCTGTGAATTTCGAGTCATCCCCACCAACTAAAAGTTGTGTAGGAACTTCTAGTTTGGCCAACTCATTATGTAAGCAGGGCATGGTGCCCGATCCAAAACCAAGGAGGCTATTTGCCATCCAAAAAGGATCCTGAAACTTTTGAATAGATGCATATTCTGAAGGTAAGGCTTTTGAATGAACACTTTGAAAAAGGGGCATAGCATTCCAGCGAACGAGAAAATCATTGAAATTGGCTTGTATTTCATCGGCCCTATGACCGTCTAGACTCTGCCGAGTTTGGGCTTCAGTTGGGTCCTCTATTCCAAAAGAGCCACTTTCTAAGATGAGTCCAGCGAGTAGTTGAGGATATTTTATGGCAAATGAAAGTGCTAATCGCGCTCCCATACTGTAACCCATGAGAATCACCGGCCGGTCATTCATTCGCTCGATGAATGTGCGCAGATCGGCTACTTGTTCGTTGGTCGAAAACCGGTAGTGCATCTCGGCTCCTTCACTGCTGCCATGACCGAGTAAATCTAAAGCAATCACCCGTGCATGATGAGCTAATTCTTTAGATAACTCCTCGAAAATAGCCCCCGAGCCCATAAAGCCATGTAACAGTATGACCAATTTTTCCGATTCCGTCTCGAAATTTGCATCGGGCTCCCAGATTCGATATCCGTAATTAATCCCTCGTATTTTAATATGTTGATGTTGTTTACGTGTCATTACTCTATTCACCCTTAGCTTTAGCATTACCGCTAAGCAATTTACGCTCATCTAGAGATGCTTCATCGTCGGTGAAAAACTCAATTATCCGAATCTTATTTGTCCCAAAAACAGCCATCTTTTCAGCCGCATCATCCAAGGCTAAGCAAATCCAGTCCGAGCTGTCTATGAACTCTTCATGGCTATGAACCCCTTTATAAGCTATTCCATGAGCTTTTGCTAAGTGCTCAACATCAACATTCTGTGCCGTTTGAAACCATTTAATAAATTCTGGATGCTCTTTATAGACCGGTAGCATTTTAAAAATACTACCCCCACCATTATTAATCATTAAAATGAGCAGTGGTTTTTCGAGTAATCGCCCGCTAAGAAGTGCATTTGAATCGTATAAAAAAGCAATATCTCCACTCATGACCACCCCCGGTTTATTGAGCCCTATGGAAACGCCAATGGCAGTTGAGCTAATGCCGTCTATCCCGGCTGCCCCTCGCTGACTCACCTGCTGATGACTTTTCGACCATTGCGGGCAGAATAATTCCTGATCTCGTACTGGAAATGAGTTGGAATAGAAAATAAAAACGTCTTTTGGTAGTGTATTCGACAACATATGAAACACCGCACCATCGGTCATCGCAGGTGTACTCTCAAAATAGTCTCGATTTTTTTCGGGTTGAACCCCTTGTGAGTCGTCCCACGATGCATGCCATTTCGGGGATAACGCTGGCCATGAGGTGCTCTGAGTAAGTAGGTTCGACCAACTTAGTTGCTCCTCAGGACTCATATGTTTGCAAGGAGCTTCCATAGTATTCTCATAAGCTTCATGAGTCTGTAGCCTAAGTTGTGGACTTCTATGATGCGTGTTCATCCAATGATTGAGCTCAGGGTTAATGCACTCTTTTCCAAGGCGTAAAATGCCATCAACGTCATTGGATGGAATATCAGGTGTTTGTAGTGTTGATCTCCATCCGGTAATCAATCGCTGCCGAATCAACGATGCCCCCTCTAAATCCCAGCCAAAAAGGGAAGCGCCCGTTTCCATGATGACCCGCGCATTAGGATGCTTTAATAATAATGGGAGCAAGGTGTTCCACTGCATAGAACTAGGTTCAGCCCCTACAACGAGCACAGGTTGTTTCAACCCTAAATACCATTGATGCACCTTAGTGGCATTCATGAATTCGATAGGACGATGCTCGACCATTGCAAAACTATCTGACGTTCTGTAGCTAGCTTTTAACAGTTCAGTAGGCGAGCTTTGTCTAGAAGCATTTTCCTGAAAAGCGCGTAATTGAGCACCAGTTGGCTCAAATGATTTATTGAATGGAAAGTTCAGATGCACGGGACCACTCTTATAAGTAATTGTCAAAGCATCGCGGAGGAGTTGTTCGGCGTATTCCCATGCCGCTTCATCTACGAGATCTTCAGCCTCCGGCATCTGCTGCTCATGTAATACAAAAGACCCAAAGAGTTGTTGTTGCTTTATGGTTTGAGAGGCACCTTTGTTTTGCAAAATCTTGGGTCTATCGGCCGTGGCTATCACTAGGGGAATTGAACTTTGATAAGCTTCTATGACAGCAGGTATATAGTTAGCGCCAGCCGTACCCGAGGTGCAACATAAGAGGGTGGGAATTCGCGTAATCTTAGAGATTCCAAGAGCGATAAAGCCCGCAGATCGTTCATCGATGGCCGAATAACAACGAATACCAGGATGAGTGACCAGAGCCAACGTTAAAGCTGTATTCCGTGAACCTGGTGAAATCACGGCAGTATTAACCCCCATACTATGAAGGACACTAACTGCGTGTGAAGCCCATTTAAAGGACGGTGTCACTTTCATAATTTAGGGGTTCCAACTCTTCAGAATCTTGTTGAATAGCATGTGAGACCGCGTTCATCATAGGCTGAAGCTTAAGCTCGGTCTCCATCCATTCCGTTTCGGGATCAGAGTCTTCCACTATGCCACATCCTGCATAAAAATGAGCGATATTTCTTTGAATAAGACCACTTCTAATGGCTACATAAAATTCTCCTATACCATCCGCATTAATCCAGCCAATAGGAGCCGCATACCACCCTCGGTTAAAGTGCTCTTCTTGATGGATAAAGTGCAGTGCTTTATCGCGAGGAAAGCCACCAACAGCGGGTGTAGGATGTAAATCCTTGAGTACATTTGTTCGAGAAACACCTTCCTTAAATGTGGCCGAAATAGGGGTGTAGAGGTGTTGAACATTAGGAAGCTTTTTGACCTGTGGAGATTTAGAAAGCACTAACTGTTCGGAATAGGGGAATAGGTCTTCCTCTATGGCCTCAATTACAATAGTATGTTCCAAACGGTCTTTCTTACTGTTGAGTAATTGTCCGGCTAGTATATTGTCTTCAACTGGGTCTTTCCCACGCGTTGTGCTGCCTGCTAAGCTCTCAGTTTGCACCTGAGTAGGGGTGAAGCGAGCTAGACGTTCGGGAGTAGCACCTGTAAAAAAACTCTCGCCTTTCGGGTTGAACGCAAAGACATAACAGTCGGGATATTTTTCAATTAAGTCGTCAACTATCGCACTTACCGGTGGCTGTTGCCGAAGGGGTAGGCTTAATTTCCGTGCCAATACCACTTTCTTAAAACGCTGATCAGCTATTTGATGCTTTGCTTCTTCGATTAATATTTTCCACTCTTCAAACCCCTCTAAAGAATTAAAAGGTAGAACTGTTTTTGTGTTGTTTTTTTTGGAACTAAGACTAGTTTTACCATTGCTATTGAGATGTATTTCATCAGGGTTAAATCGTTGCCTCCATTCCCTGATCCTAGCTTCGAATAGTTGGGACCATGATTCCACCGATAGCTTGGGATTAAAGACTTCAATGAAACTTAGAATATTCTTCTGGCCTTGTTGTAAATAAAGCCACTCAGGGAGGTGAAACAGAGAAGTTTCAAAATCAGTCCATTCGGCAGTACGATCTAATTCATCAGTAAATGAGAACCCGCCTACAAGATGAATGGCATGCGGAGTATTTACTTGGCTGAAATGATGGATACGATTGAATAAATCTTTTCCATTATGAGAGGTAGTTTTAAATCGCTGAGTACCACTAGCTGTTATTTTTTCTAGCATACCCTCGGCAACCATAGAAAATGATTCCGAGGTATTTTCAAGATAAAAGCTAGTGCAGGTCGAGGATATTTCTCTTAAAACGGTTGATGCTGGAATAGCTTCAACGTCAATACTAAGGGCAATATATTGTTGATTATTCTCAGTTTTGCTAGAGGCGGTTATAGCGCTAATTGCATTTCTTAAAAAGTTATTAAAGTCATTGCTATGTAGCCAAGAAAAAGGCATAGAGTGGCAGTGTATGAAATTTTGCCAGTTGCTTTACTGAACTTTCAATATAAATTGAAAATTAGATTAATTAAAGCGAAATAATAAAAAAATTAAATTAAAATGCCTGTAAGAAGAGTAGCTAATTTATGACATTCCGCATTGCTACAAGCTAAGCTAGCTACCTAGCATCGTCCTCAACGCCGTGTTTGAAAGGATGCTGAATCCCATAGTCCTCTGGATTATAGGTTGCATTCTCAAAGTAAAAATCCCAGGCCATTTCACTTTGTCCTTGGTCATTTACCCAAGAGGGGTGCGATTGCTTAATTAGACCTACAATTCTTTTCGCATAATTGATACGCTCTTGAATATCCTCAATTCTGGGTAGTGCTTTGATCATTAAGTCTAAGTTGTAACCACAATCGTAATCAATTGGTTTATTTTGGTGAAGAAACATAGGATAAATGTTTAGAAATGTTAAAAATAATGAATAAGATTTTTTTGCTTGAATTATCTCTTGAATATATGGCGTATATTCCATAAAGTTAATATATACAATACTATTATACCGACAATAGGCCCGTGGCCAGTGGTCGTTATGGGTCTAACTGGGATCTTTCTACGGCTCGATCGTCTAATGTAGTGGAAGTTTTACTTGAAAATGGATTTACACCTAATATAATTCGGGCATCGTGTTATGCCGATGCTCAACCTATGGTGCCGATTGTGGATTCTTTAGGTAACCCAATACAAGAGAATCAAGCAAAAAATCGGCGATTCGAAATACGAATGTATATGAATTAGGCGTCAGGATTCTAGGTTACTTTTTTTGAATGGGCTTTTAGCCTCATCTCAGTTTCATTTATTTGTTTTAGACGGATTGTGTATTTTCATGGCGAGTAGTGAACCTAGGGTTTTTGTAAAATCACTATCCTTTGAAACACTTCCAATAACCAAAATCTTAACTCAGCCATAACGATGAGCGATAACAAAACGACCCCTAAAGCAGGAACGATGGAAATTGAACTAAGTGAATCCGAATCTATGGGGACCTATTCTAATTTGGTTATGATTACGCATTCTCCCTCTGAATTCATCTTAGATTTTATTGCTGTAATGCCAGGTGTTCCAAAGGCAAAAGTAGCTAAACGAATGATTTTGACTCCGGACCACGCCAAACGTTTGATGAATGCCCTACAGGATAATGTTTTCAAGTACGAGGCGGAACACGGGGCCATTCAAAACAAGGCCAAGGATATTCCTTTGTACAGAGGCCCACAAGCAGAAGCATAGGTCCTGTGCCGTTTGATAGATCCTAAAGCCTTGGTATAAGTCCTGAAGCTTTAGCATAAACCCTCAAGCAAAAGCACATGCTTAAGCTGTCTACCTCTTCCATTATCAATTAACAAGGGGAGTCGTTATTTTCGAATTAGTTTTATACCGATTATACCCACACATAAGAAAAGTAGATGTGGAATAAGTGCAGCCCAAATTGGAGGCAGTAGACCTAGTGCACCAAATGGTTCCATTATTTTCATGATAACCAAGTACAAGAAACTGATCACCAAGCCAGCAGCAATGTACACCCCTTTCCCTCCTCTACGTCGAACGGCTGCCACCGCAAATCCAATAATCAAGACCACAACAATTGAGAAGGGGTAGGCCATCCTGGCATACAGTTGTACTTGTGGTATTTCAATACCACTGGCGCCACTGCGTTTAATTCCATCAATGTACTGAAAAGCTTCGTTATAGCTTAATTGATAAATATCAGAGCTACTTCGTGCTAAATCTTGAGGAAGTAGGCTTAGAAGAGTATCAAATCCTGCTACATTACGCTCTACAAAGCCTGAATCGGTAAATATCCGTTCTTGAACGGTGGTAAGACGCCACTCATTTTTATCTTCTAACCATGCCATATTAGTAGCAGTTAAAAGTTTTTTTACCCCTCTTTGGTCAAATTGAACCATCCGAATTCGATAGGCAGTTTGTTGGTCGCGATCAAAATAATTCACTTGCAAATAGCTGTCGGGTGAAAGTTCTCGATAAATATCGTTACGATCTAGTTGTTCATTTTTTTGCTTAATGTATTGCTCTTCAAACTGAATTCTTTGAGCATTAGATGCAGGAATGATCCAGGCATCTAAGGCGCTAAGTCCTATCGCACTTATAAATCCAAACATAAGGTATGGGATGAAAAATCTGTACAGGCTAACTCCAGCTGCTTTTAGGGAGGTAATTTCAAGACGCTCTGAAAGTTGGCCTACCAGATATAAACAGGCTGAAAATATGGCTAAAGGCAATACTAGCCGAATCATTTCGGGGATGTAATTGATATAATAATCCCCCCAAATTTCCCCCATAGTTGCACCACGATCTGTAAAATCGTCGCTATTTTCTGAGAAATCGATAATGATAAAAATAAAAATTAGCACCACCAACACCAGCGAAGTGATCGAAATTAAGCGGCGAATGATATATCGATCTAGATGTTTCACTCGGTAACTCGATCCGATTTGTTGGGTAATAATGAGCGCAAATCGTAGCTTAGATGTACTAATAATAGGAAGCCAATCATCATATAGAAGAGGTTGAAAGACCACATTCCCCAAAATGGGCTAATAAACAATCTGTCGGCCAATTTTTCTCCTTGAATTACCGATATCCAGTATACTGTTAACAATATTGAGGCGATAATTGCGGCATATCCAACATTTCCTTTTCGCGTTAGTATCCCAATGGGCGCACCCAATAAAACAAATATAATGCAGGCAAAAGGAATGGAAAATTTCTTGTGAATTTCAACCCAATATCGTTGAATTCGTTTGACTCTCCATAACTCATTGCTTTTGGCCCGCTCTATTTGGGATTGGGCATTTTCAACCTGGCTGTATCCTAAATTTGCAAGACGAATTTGTTGAGTCGTAGAGCCGACTTGGTTCAGAATAAATAGATTTGTTTGGGCTATATACCCCGATTTAGTAGGTTTAGTTGATGCAGCAGTTTGGTTGAAGGTTGCAGGATGAAGTGTACTAATGGAATCCTCAACTATTTGATAGTGCAGTTCATTTATTTCTTGTTCCAGGGTATCAACAACAAAGGCCATCGCTTGAATACTCATGGTGCGATCACTTCGAGAAGAGCTTGAGCCCACACTTCGATTAAAAGCTAGCTCAGAAAGATCAAAGGTTTTTCGGTGCTTTTGAAACTCTATTTGCTCCATATTTCGGTCTCGAGTAGCCGCTCTTTTGCTAGGATATCGAAGAATTTCACCATCGAATAAATGTAAAGTAAGTGCTTCAGTGCCCTCACTTGTTAAAAACCCTTTATCTGCTTTAATATAGGCTCTATTTTGAAGATTGGTAGGTTCTTGAAACAGGGTGATGTTGTATAAAGTGTCTGAAACAGGATCTATGCGGTCGACCAAAAAGGTGTAGCCTTCAATGCCATCATAAAACACGTTAGGTTCTAACTCGAAACCAGGCTTTTTTAGTCGAATATCTATGAATAGGCTTCTAGCTTTACTATTCGCTTCTGGGAGCACCGCATTTGAAAACCACATAAGCCCAGCCGACAATAAAATAGAGGCTATCAAAACGGGCATTATTATCTGTAGTGTATTTACTCCAGAAGCTCTGAGGGCAGTTAATTCATTATGCTCTGAAAATTTCCCAAACGCCATTAGGCTAGCAACTAGCACCGCCATAGGCGCTGCAAGTACAACCATATAGGCTAGATTAGTAATGATTAGTTCAAGAATAACCCCTAGAGGAATATCTTTACCGATGAGTTTATCGATATGTAACACCAAGAACTGCATTAGCAGAACAAACATGACCCCGAAAAAACAAAAGAGGAATGGGCCCAAATGTTTTTTGAGTAAATCAATTTGTAGAGGGTTCAATTTCATCGATTTTAATTTTGAAAAAGAAAACAAGGAGAAGTGTTTATAATCTACAATCAAGTCTCGGTAAATGCTTTCAACATAGCCAAATATATGGTATTATTGGAATCCATTTGCGAATAATCAGCCACCAAAACTCAAGTGCCTATAATCCATCGTTACTATTCTATTCATTAGTACTTTTTAGGTGCCAACATTACAGTTCAGATGCATTTGTACATGTTGGGCGATAATAACACTCATTTTCGCCCTAATAGGAGACGTACGTCTTTTTGCACAAGAGCGTGGAGGGGGGCAAGGTCGAGGCGTTCAACAGCAACAAGAGCGGCAAGAAGACGAGGAAACAAGTCTTGACTCCCTTATTATTGAGATTATACCGGATAGTTTACTTGAAGGAGTGAAAATATACCGGTACCAGCCTAATTTTGGAGCTGCCAAATTGTACGCTCCCAAAGTAGGGGCGCTATATTCAAGTCCATCAACCAGTTGGGATATTGGGGTACGGTGGGATAGCGTTTCAACCTATATCATCGAAAATAACTGGTATAATACCGATATAGCCCCATTAACAATTGTAGATTTTGAGGATTTTATATCATTAAAAATGGAGCAAAATGAGTTGACCATTCGCCGCCAGCTCATTCGCGAAGCTAAAGCACAACAAGAGGAGAGTAGAGGGTTGTTGGATTTTCGGATTTCGGTTCCTGGTGGCGAAAACTCTGCTTTTACCACCATTTTTGGAACCGATGAAGTGAGTCTGAGGGTGAATGGATCAGCTAATATGAATGTAGGTGCTTCCATTCAAAAGCTCGATGATGGAACCTTACCTGAAGACCTTCGCACTCGGGTAGACCCTACTTTTAACCAGAATTTACAGCTCAATATTCAAGGTAATATTGGGGATAAATTAACCATCGCAACCGATTGGGATACAGAGCGTCAATTCGATTTTCAGAATAGATTGAGTATAGTGTATGAGGGGTATGAGGATGAGATTATCAAAAGTATTGAGATGGGAAACGTATCAATGGAAACCGGAAATTCTCTGGTTTCTGGTGGTAAATCACTTTTCGGAATAAAGGCCATTTCGGAGTTAGGCCCCCTTAAGTTAACTTCTGTTGTCTCGCAACAAAAAGGAAAGAGTAATTCCCAGAAAATATCGGGTGGTTCTCAAGAACAAGCTATTGATATCACTCCAGCAGATTATGAGGATGGGCGCCACTTCTTCTTGGATTTTTATAATCGTCAGCAATTTGAGCAAGCATTAAGCGATCCTCAAAACATCCTGCAACCTTATCAGGTATCAGAATTGTATGTGTATGTCCGCAGAGCTGAGCAAATTCCAGGCGAATCTGCAGTGCAGGCCATTGCATTACTCGATTTAGGGGTAAACCGTTTCAATGATCAGTTATATGGATTGCCAGGTAATGATCGCGATCGGTATAACGAGGTCACGTTAGATGAATTGAGAGCGACCAATTCAAATGCTACCAACGAAGATTTCGGAGCAACCGCTCAAGAATATGTAGACGCTCCATTTGAACTGCTACAAGAGGGGATTGATTACACCTTTAACCGAGCATTGGGCTTCATAAGTATGAAGAGTTACATTAACACGGGTGATGCTGTTGCGGTTGCCTATGTATACAACGATCCGGAGCAGGGTGGGGCACCTGTTGCGGTTGGTGAATTGAATGCATCAGGAAATGACCGGATTTATTTGAAGTTACTACGGCCAGGGGGGATGACCACCTCGGATAAAGCATGGGAGTTAACGATGCGAAATATCTACTCCTTAGGCGTTTCTGGTATTAATCCAGAAGGATTTGAGCTTGAAATTGCAGATACGCGGGGTAACATACCCGAGGTAAATTTACCGGGTCGTTCAACTACATTATTACAAGATTTAGGACTCGACCGGCTAAATTCTGAAGGAGCGACTATTCCAGATAATCAGATTGATTTTACAGGAATTACCCTCGATGCAGGAGCCGGTCGCATCATGTTCCCATATCTAGAGCCATTTGGTAAGCGAATAGATCAAATTCTTGGGAACTCAGTAAGTGATTCAGTTCGTCAATCCCTTACATTTGGAGAATTGTATGAGCTTAAACAGAGTGACGCACGAGATATTTCTAAGAACCGTAATTATACTATATCAGGTAATTCCAAAGGAGGAGTTTCAGGATCTTTTTATCTTGGGTTTGGTCTTATAGAGGGCTCGGTTAAAGTGTTTGCTAACAACGTTGAGTTGACCGAAGGTACTGATTTTGAAGTCGATTATTCGTTTGGATCACTCACCATCATGAATGAACGCTATCTTGCTCCAGGTCAAGAAATAGAAGTAGAGTATGAGAGTAATCAGTTCTCAATCATTGGGCAGAAAAATTTCACAGGTTTAAGAGCCGAATATCGAGTCAATGATGAGATTCAATTTGGCAGTACTTTTTTCAAATTAAAGGAACAGCCACTGTCAGATAAAATTCGAATTGGCAATGAACCTATCAATAACACCGTCTTAGGTTTGGATGCTCGAGCCAATTTTGAAGCTCCTTGGCTAACTCAGGCTATCGATAAGGTGCCATTACTTCAGACCAAAACACCATCAAATATTCAATTTAGTGGGGAGTTTGCTCAGCTGCGACCTGGGGTTGCCCAAACAAATGCGGTACAGGAGGCTATCGATAACAATGAATTGTATAGAGACGAAAAAAACGGATTGGTTTTCATAGATGACTTTGAGGGGGCTGAATACACCATTAGTCTCACCAACCCAACCCGTTGGAATCTAGCTTCTGCACCAGCCGCCTTACCTGGCTATGCCCCAGACGAAACCTATTTTGCTAACCCGGATTTTACCACTCCTCAAAGTAGTTTTGACCGAAAGGCGCGAGCAGATTTACGATCTCAATTTTCGTGGTACTCCATTCCTCGGAACATCAGTTCTATTCGTAATGCCATTGTTACCCCTGAATCGGAAACGATTTTATTGAAGGATGTATTTCAAGGGCGAGAGACCAACAATCGACAAGAAGATGTCATTACTTCTCTCGACATCCATTACAATCCAACCAAACGAGGGCCTTATAATTATAATTTAGATCTTAAAAACGTCTTAGAAAATACGCCTGAAAACACATGGGGTGGGATGACCTATGTTATACCTTCTGGACAAGAAGATTTGGTTCAAAACAATATCGAATTCTTAGAATTTTGGGTCCAAGCAATATTACCAGGTGGTCAAGATCCAACTGGGGAGGAAGCCTTCTATGATGGTAAAATCTATCTTGATTTAGGAATTATTTCAGAGGATATCATTCCCAATGTTCGGCTTAACACCGAAGACGGTCTTTCAACGGTGTTAAATAACTTGCAAGAAGATGATGCAGAATCTCAACCGCGCTCGTACATCCCACCATCCCCACCGGTTCCCCTCGGTCAATTTTCAAACGATAAAAGAGCCCTAGAGGATGTCGGCTTGGACGGCGCTCCCAATCCAGGTACTCCTGGAGCCGAAAACAGGGATGAAGGAGCCCTTTTTGGAGACTTTATTGAGGCTATGCGGGTGCAGTATGGGGAAGGAACAGAAGAGTTCTCTATGATTCAAGAAGACCCATCCAACGATGATTATGTCTATTATGGAGAAAACAAGGTGCTCGATTTCAAGCTAAATGAACGCTTTTTTAGAATGTTAGGTCACCATGATGGGAACACCCCTGAAAGTGGTGGCAGTGATAATAAAACCGCTGTAACCTTAAAACCTGATACCGAGGGTTTGGTCAGCGCCTCATCCATTCAGCAAACCAATTCCTATTATCAATATGAAATAGATTTTAATCCTGCTGATGCTTCACAATTGAACATCGGTTCATCTGGGAGTTACATTGTAGATAAAATACCCCGAAATCCTGAGTACAAAACCTGGTACTTGGTACGTGTTCCATTGAGTGATTTTAAACGAAAATTTGGGGACATAGAGAGCTTTCAGAACATATCCTACATCCGAATGTGGATGTCGGGGTACCAAAAACCTTTTACCATGCGATTCGCAACCTTGGAATTTGTGGGCTCTCAATGGAGAAAAGTGACCAATTTGAGCGATAGCCCAGTTAATCCAGGGGATTTTAAATTATCTACGATTAATATCGAAGAAAATGCTAACAGAGAACCGTTTCCGTACCGTCAACCCGATGGGGCCATTAGAGCACTGAACAGAAGTGCACAAATTCAGGCGCTAGAAAATGAACAGTCATTAGTGCTAAGTGTGGAAAACTTAGAGGCAGGAAAGGTTCAAATGGTTAAGCGAGTGTACCCCGGTAAATTGAACCTTTTAAATTATTCCAACATGCGAATGTTTGTACATGGGGAAGGTTTTGATAAGCGTGGCGATGCGGAATTAGTCGTTCGGTTGGGGACAGATTTGGAGAATAATTACTATGAGTATCGTCAGCCGGTTAGCCCATCACAGCCTATCCCATTTAATTACGACCCATCTGATGCGGGCCAATTAGAGGTAGAAGCTGCAGAAATTTGGCGATACGACGAAAATAATATGAACATCATCATATCCGCATTTAATGTGCTTAAGCAACTTCGGGACGACGCAGGCGCCGATCCAACCGAAGTGTTTGAACAAAAAGGTTTGTTAGATCCTGAAGTAGCGGTAAATGGGGCAGTGGTTTCGATTAAAGGAAATCCTTCTTTAGACCGAGTGACCGAAATTGGGTTGGGTATACGAAATCCATATGACCCACAGAATGTCAACTCAAAAGGTTCTCCTTTATTAAATGCTGAAATGTGGTTAAATGAGTTACGACTGTCTGGATTTGATAACGAAAAAGGCTGGGCGGCGAATGCCAAGTCCACCATTAAATTTGCTGACTTCGCTACGGTTAATGCTAATCTTAACCGAAGAACAAATGGTTTTGGGGGGCTAGAATCACGATTAGGGGATCGAAGTGTATCCGATCAAACCGCATACGGAATTAGCTCAACTATAAACCTGCATAAACTTATTCCTGATCGTTTTGGGTGGAGTTTTCCAGTGACTATTTCTAGTAGGGTTAATACGCAAACTCCGAAGTATTTACCATCACAGGGGGATATTCGACTGACCGATTTTATCGATAAAGTGAATGCCGATGAATCGGTGCCATCTAATTTGAAAGATGAAGTTATTAACGCAAAAATCAATGATATTGAGACGGTTAATGAGACTTTTTCATTCAATGTTTCGAATATATCTAAGCGTAATTCTAAGCCTAAATGGGCTCAGTTAACTTTAGATAACACCAAGTTAAGTTATGTGTACAACGAGGGGTATTCTAAAAACCCACAATTAGTTTTTCAGAATAAGTGGGACTATAAAGCTTCTATTCAGTACAATTTATCGTTACGTCGAATTAAGTTACTTCAACCTTTTAAATTTACCGAGGGTATTCCTGTCCTTGGGGCATTGTCCGAGCTTCGACTGGGTTATTTACCCTCTTCCATTACAGCTTCATCTACACTTACCCGCCGTTATGACGAATCTCGGAGACGTAACCTAAGTGATCCTGAGGATATTCAAGCTTTACAACAATCACATGCATTCACCCAACAGAATCGCTTTTCCTTTAGCTATAATTTTATGCCCTCGATTCCAATCACTTTCACGAGTTCATCCAATTTTGATTTTTCGAGTTTAGGTATAAACCCAAGTAATCGGGACGATGTGGATAGTTTATCGTACCGAATCAAACCAAGTTTTGATGTCATAAAAGGGGCTCTTCGAGATACCCTAGCGCCTCGGAGATCTTCCTATCAGGAGAGTTATTCGGCAAGTTGGAGGCCTAAACTTAACGCCATTGATGCATTGAACTGGTTAACCTATTCTGCTTCATATGGGGGGGGCTATCAGTGGACCAATAGTCCTAGTGGGTCAGATTTAGGTGCTAATGTTTCTAATTCGTTTCAACTCGATAACACATTTAAGGTGAGTACGAATAGACTCTTGGAAAAGTTTGGGTGGTATGAGAAGGTGGAAGAAACTAATAAGAATGAAACAAAAAGCCGGAATGATGCTAAAGAAAAGCGCAAAGAAGAAGCTGAAAGCGGTGTAGCAGATAGCCTGAGAACGCCGAAACCACCTCCGGATTTGGTCAAAGATGTGCAGTATCTATCACGAAAAGCACTACTTACCTTACTTAGTCTTGAAGATGTATCTATCGGTTATAAACGCCAAAAAAGTGGCTCACAACCTGGTTATTCGGGCTCTTCGGAGTTCTTTAAGTCATTCAATGATGCATCCTCAGGCGATTACTCACCTCCATTGGCATATCGGCTTGGACTAAAAGATCGAATACCAAAGCAACAGCTGATTGGTAACCTAGACGGAGAAAATAATATTCAACTTCCTGCTAATAATACCCAAGGGGATAATTTTTCTGCGAGTACTCGAATAAGTCCATTTGAAAATGTGACGGTAAACTTGGACTGGGATGCCAGCATTTCACAGAAAAGTACAGAAACAATTACTCTGACACCTACTAACGAGATTACGTCCATCGGAACAGAATCTGGTTCATTTAGTTCTTCGGTATGGGCTTTTGGTGGAGGATATAAGGATCTATTTCAACGTCAGCTTGAGACTGCAGTACTAGATATTAGACCTGGTGAGCGTTCTATTGTGGATTCCTTGGGGAACTCCGATGGCCGAGGGGTATTGAACCGTACAACCCTCCAAGAAGACTACATGAAAGCCTATTTAGGAGCTGGATCTAATGGATTAGGTGAAAAAGGTTTTATGGCATTCCCTAAACCGGGTTGGAGAGTGACATGGAACCGTTTGGAAAAATATATACCTTTCATAGGGCAGTATATGACCAATGCCTCGTTGAATCACGCTTATCGAGGCACCTATAAAGTAGATTGGAGTTTGAATGCTTTGGTGGGCGAGCAGTCAGGACAGAATATTGGAGATTATTCTATAATAGATGTGCGTGGAAGTTATGAACCGACCTCGATTAGGGCTGAGCGTAGATTCTCCCCATTTGTGAAACTGAACATGACTTGGGAATCGGGTTTAAAAACCGATGTTGGCTATGACCGAAGTACCATTTCTACCTTTGCAGTAAGCTCAAAGCGGGTTACTGAGACCCTGACACAAGGAGTGGACGCCTCAGTAAATTACATATTCAGGAACGTGCGGATTTCTTTCTTGCCTAAGCTTCGGAATAATATTGACATGAGCCTTCGTGGAAGTTATAAAAACGATACTGAAATATCCTACAAACTCGATACCGATTTGGATAATGCGTTACAAGATGGGATAACAATGGATCAAATTGGAAGCGCCGAAACGCTAAGTGCACGAGAAACAGGGCAGCGACGAATCAACGGTAGCTTTACGATGGGTTATAAGATTTCCTCTACTATATCATCTAATTTTGAGTACACTTATTCAAGAATCGAATCCAATAACATTCCCACTCGTACCAATCACGATATTAGGTTTAACTTTAGGATAGCCATTCGATCACGCTAGCGTTACATTGTCTAGAGGTTACAAAAGAGCCCAAAGCGTGTTATCATTCTCAGGATCTAGCCACAAACAGGCCGCAAACAAGCCTCAAACAGGCCAGCATCAAATCTCCTATCACCGTTTTCTAGTCACCCAACCATATCCCACACTTAGGAGTACAAGGAAAAAGCACAACATGGATAGCCAGTCCCCATATCGAGCATAAAAGCTTAGATCATTTCGTAATGGCACAACAGCGCTAAAGGAGGTACGAGTCCAATAATCTGTTTTTTGTTGAACACTCCCATCAGGACTTATTATCCCTGATGTTCCGTTATTGGCACTTCGAACTACCCAGCGGCGAAATTCAATGGCTCGAAGTCGAGCATAGGCGAAATGTTGTAAGTGCCCGCTTGAATTACCCCACCATCCATCATTGGTAATGATGGTCAATATCTGAGCCCCATCACGTACAAATGCACGATTCCATGACGGAAATACCGAATCATAGCATACCAGACCGGGACTTATAAAACCGGAGGAACTCTCTAACATCGTGGGCTCATTTCCTTGTCCAAAGCCGGCATGTTTACCCCAATCAACCCATTTAAATAGGTCCACCTTGTTTAAGAATTCTACAAAAGGTAATCGTTCTACAAAAGGCACTAATTGAGCCTTGTCATAGCGGGATAACTGTCCAGTTGAGTCGGCAAAAAGGGTAGAGTTGTAGGCATTATACTTAATGCCACTCACGCTGGAACGATACAGTTCCGGTGTTTGCTCTGGGTAAAGGGTGTAGAGCCCCGTCCCAATGATGAAATTAGTCTGCCAGGTTCTTGCTGAATCTGCAATACGTTTGGCATGCCACGAATCCATTTGTATTGGTTTATCAATGGCGTTTTCAGGCCAAACAATGAGTTCTGTTTCCCTATTTCTTTGGACACTCGATAAGTTGAACAAGCTATCTAAAACCTCTTCAGCTCCGCTCATACCCCCGTAATCTTGGTAAGAATCATGATTTGGTTGAACGACCAAAACACCAATGGAATCTCCCTTCAACTCTTGGAGTTCTTGGGATGACAGCCCAAAGGAAATCAACGATGCCAGTGGGGGTAGAATAAAACAAAGGACCAATAAGGCGGTATTGATAGCTTTCTTATTAGGTATTTGCAGCCAGTGGGCACATAAAAAACTTCCAAACACTACCCAAAAACTAATACCCAAGTGACCTGTGATCGTGATGTATTGGATTACTGATATGTGATTAGCCCAGGCATTACCTACCCCGAGCCAAGGCCAAGCTAAATCCCAGTGATGATGTAGATATTCATACAAAATCCATGCAGCAGCCTGAAACAGTGCGGTCCAACCAAAAAGGTGATAGCGATGATGAATAAATCGAATAACCATCATAGGCAATAGCATGACCGCGCTATTTGCCACGATAGCGGCAATGCCTGCTGGAATACTCGCCATAATAAGCCAATAGGTAGTCCCTAGATTCCATACAAAGAAAGCTGGATAGCTAATGAGTGCAAGGTGCCGGTAACTATGGCTTAAAAGTACCAGTTGGTAAAGTCCAACAAACCCAAAAAAACTCAAAAATGAAGCATTCACGGGTGGAAAACTCAGGCTTAAAAGCAGCCCTATTCCAACCGATAGAATCCAAGGATTATGGGCCCAAGTTAACCTAGGGGAGAATAGACTTGATGGATTAATCGATGAATAGCTTCTCATAAAGCTTCCGTTTGCTCTTCCTGATAATTTGGTGGGGCAATAACTACACATATTTCCCCCTTTATTTTGGTACGATTCTCAAATATAGGAACGACTTCAGACAACTTCCCACGGACAATTTCTTCGAAGGCTTTTGTGAGTTCTCGGCAAACCGCTACATATCGATCTTCTCCAAGGTAGGTTGTGGCTTCGGTGAGAAATTTTAAGATTCGATGAGGACTCTCATATACCACCAAAGTACATAGCATGCTAGCAAGGAAATCCCATTGTTTTTGACGTCCTTTTTTATGCGGAAGAAACCCGTGAAAATAAAACGAATCGCTCGGTAAACCGCTTGAAATTAAGGCAGTGGTAACTGCATCAGCACCTGGAATGACGCTAACGGTATGACCCGAAATGTGAGCAGCGCGGACAGCTAAAAATCCAGGATCTGAAATCCCAGGCATACCTGCATCGGTAATTAAAGCAAGGTCTTGTCCAGCATCTAGGTAACGAATGAATTGCTCTACTTTGTGATGCTCGTTGTGTTGATGTAGCGAGCGAGTAGGGGTAGAAATTCCATAATGCTGAAGAAATTTAGACGAGGTTCGAGTATCCTCACAAGCGATTAAAGAAACCATCTTGAGTACTTCTAAGGCTCTTTCCGATATATCCTTTAGATTTCCAATGGGTGTTGCAACAATGAATAGGGTGGACAAAATATGTCAGGGTAGTACTCGAATGGTGCCCTATAACACAGGTTTTGGGATAATTCGAGTGGTTAATTGTAAAATGAGACACTGTAATTGCATTAAAATTACGTATTTTACAGCTTAACTAAATTACACTTTCGCCATGTTTAAGCCAAAAGGTCTCAATCACATTACTATTCGAGTAAATCGTATAGAAGATTCTAAGTATTTTTATGGGGAGGTACTTGGTCTTGAGCTTGTCAAAACAATGGGACAGAGCATGGCAGTATATGATATTGGTAACGGTGATACACTCGTCATTGTTGAGGCAGAAACCAGCTATGACCCAAGTTCTCGAGATTTCCGTGTGGATCATTTTGGTTTTTATGTGGATGAACCCAAGCAGGTCGATGAATTAGCAGAGTACTTTAGGAAATATGAAGTGGCCATCGTAAGTGGTCCAGCTAATCGTAAAAAAGGACGTTTTTTGTTTGTCACTGATCCTGATGGGAATATGATTGAATTCTTTCATGAAGAGTAGCTAGCGCACGAAAGGATGAGCACATTAATTTATTTTGTAACGGAGGATCGTTACATCTGCCCCATTCCTGGAAACACTTATGTGGAAAACATCTTTCGAGAAGACGAGCTCTTAGGCGGCGCACTGGCAAGTTTAGGTTATGAGCACAAGCGAGTTAGTTGGAGGGATAGTTCTATTGATTGGAGAAGGGCAGGTTGGGTATTGATCCGGACGACTTGGGATTATTTTGACCACTTCGAGGAATTTAGTCACTGGTTAGGGCAACTTCCCGCGAAGGCTTGTATGAACCCCAAGGCCTTACTGAGCTGGAATACCGACAAACATTACCTATTAGATTTAGCTCAAAAAGGAATTCCTATTGTTCCCTCAACCATTATACCGAGGCAACACCCTTTTCCCTTGAGTGAGAGGGCTGCGGAATTAGGGTATTCACATATCATAGTAAAACCCACCATAGCCGGTGCAGCTCGTTTAACATACCAGCTAAAGGACGAGCAAATAGGGGCGTTTGACCAAGATTTTGCCAAGTTAAACGCCAAAGAAGACTTTATCCTTCAACCTTTTGTGTCGAGCGTTACACGTTTTGGAGAATTATCGCTCATGGTAATGGGTGGAAAATGCACTCATGCAGTCCAAAAAAGGGTCAAAGTAGGGGATTTCAGAGTTCAGGACGATTTCGGTGGAACGGTGCATCATTTTACTCTCACACCAGAACTTATTGAGTTTGCTGAAATGGTCATGGGAATCATAGACCCAAAGCCACTTTATGGGAGGGTCGATATCTTGCGAAACGATGCCGATCAATGGATGGTTTCTGAGGTAGAATTAATAGAACCCGAACTATGGTTTCGTACTGCCCCAGAAGCGGTCGAGCACCTAGCAATGGCTATTCACAACCACATTCAACACAGTCATGAGAACCACTCGAACTCGAAGTAGCGAAGGCCTTTCTAGTGAATGGGATGTAGTGGTAATAGGTTCGGGTATGGGGGGATTGTCCGCAGCGAGTCTGCTAAGTACGGATGGGAAAAAAGTACTGGTTCTTGAAGCTGGTTTACATCCTGGTGGGTGTAGCTCCTCCTATACTAGGAAAGGCTATGTATTTGAGTCCGGTGCGACCACATTAGTTGGATTTGATCCTGGTCAACCTATGAAATTTTTGGAAGAACATACGGGTATGCATATCCCAAGGCATGAATTAAACCCATCCATGTCGGTTTGGTTAGATGATCAAAAGCCGGTCATTCGAATGAAAGATAAGGCAGAGTGGGTAGATCATTGTATTAGTCATTTTGGCGAGGAAAAAGCGCAGCGAAAATTTTGGAATAAGTCATTTAATGTGGCCGAAAGAGTGTGGAATATTTCGCTGAAAAACACCTTTTTTCCACCTGCTAAACCAATAGATTTTTTCCGGTTAGCAATCAATAATTCTCCTAAAGACCTTGCCATACTTCCCTACATGGTACGTTCCGTTGCTCAGGTAGCTCGGTCTTGTGGAATAACCGAGGATAGATTTTACAGGTTTTTAGATGAACAACTCATCATTACGGCTCAAGCGGCGGCTACTCAGACACCGTTCATATTTGGCGCAGCAGCCATTTGCTATCCTAATTCTAGTAATTTTTATGTGCCTGGTGGTTTAATCGAGATGGTATTTACCTGCTTAGATCATCTTGAATCTAATCACGGGCAGTGGCTTAATAAGCAAAAAGTTGTGCAAATAAACCAGGATAAACAGGGGTATCGCATTATAACCGATAGGGGACTCGAAGTGCAAGCGCCTATTGTCATATCTAATATACCACTTTGGAATATGCCGGATATAACCGATGGTGAAATGCGCGACTATTTTAAAAAAGAATCCGCTAAGTATTCCAATGCTTGGGGAGCTTTTACGATGGGCATTGCGTTAAGTGACACCCTCGGCGAGGAGTTATCCCTACACCATCAATTTCACTTACCCGAAGGGCATCCATACTCAGAATGGATTGCTCGTTCTTTCTTTGTTTCAATTTCTATGCGTGGCGATACCCAACGTGCGCCTGAAGGCCAACGGGTGCTCAATGTCAGCACACATTGTTCGCCGGAAAAGTGGTTAGAATTAGATCAGGATAGTTACGAAATAAAGAAGTTGGAGGTACAAGAGTACTTGTTTGAACAGGTGAAACAACGCCTTCCTGGGGCCGACCGTGCCGAATGCCTTCAAGTGGATGCAGCTACCCCGAGAACGTGGGAAAAATGGGTGTATCGAAAAGATGGCCGAGTCGGAGGGATTCCTCAATCCATGAAGCGTGCTGTTTGGGATTGGACCTCTCCTGTGACCCCTTTCAAGGGATTGTATTTAGTAGGAGACACCACCTATCCAGGACAGGGAATTCCTGGCGTAACTTTAAGTGGTATTAACGTATATTACCGAATAGTAAAGGACTTTAAATAAAGGAATTCAATTTTGGACCAATTTCAGCCCAACACCCGTTTTTCAATATTTCCACCCACAATCAAATACTTACTCATTGCTAATGCGATTGTGTTTTTAGTGACCAAAAGTATATTTACCGGAGTGTGGACTCCATTGGGAGCCGTAATTGCCGAAAACTTCGCACTTTGGTCCATAGGAAATGGCTTTATGCCTTGGCAGCTATTTAGCTACATGTTTTTACATGCTGATATGGGGCATTTATTTTTCAACTTGTTGGCTTTGTGGATTTTTGGCCAATCTATCGAGCACCTATGGGGTACAAGACGATTTATTACTTATTACATATTAACTGGTGTGGGAGCGGCCATTATTCACATGTTGGTGAGTGGCTATTTCACGTACACTATCGGAGCCTCGGGCGCTGTTTTTGGAATTTTATTAGCCTTCGGGATGATGTTTCCCAACCAGTACATTATTCTTTTGTTTCCCCCTATACCCATTAAGGCGAAGTATTTTGTTGGAATTTATGGGGGGATAGAGTTGTTATCAGGCTTAACAAGACCCGATAGTGGAGTAGCGCACTTTGCTCACCTAGGGGGCTTAGTTGTTGGATTCATACTCATTAAATATTGGAAAATTAAGCGACACGCACTTTAGGGAACTCAACCATAACCCAGCTATTCAGCATTGCTACTAAACTATGGCGTACGATTCATTTGGTTCATCAGTAAAGAGAGGATTTTTGGCTATGCCTGTAGCCATAAGAGCCATTATTGGAATTAATACTGCTGTATTTTTTACCCAAATTATAAGCTCTATTCTAGGTATTTCACTCATTCAATGGTTAGCCTTTGTACCTGACCCCATTACAGCGGTTACTCAGCCGTGGAGGCTAGTAACCTACATGTTTACCCACTCACTATTAAATCCATTTCATTTCATCTTTAACATGCTTTGGCTGTGGTGGATGGGACGGCCTGTTGAGGAGACGATTGGGGCACACAGTTTTTTAAGCATCTATTTTGGGGCAGGATTGGTAGGCGCCCTGGTTGATGTAGTTGTCAGCCTTGTTGGGGTGGCTAATCCAGTTATTGGTGCCTCCGGAGCTGTATATGGGGTAATGGTAGCATTTGCGATGTTATACCCTCGGACACCGATTATGCTGTTATTGCTTCCACCATTGGAGGCTAGATATGTTGTGACCGGTATTATTGCACTCGATGTATTGTTATTGAATTCAGGTGGTAATGTGGCACGATTTGTCCACTTAGGTGGGGCTCTAGGGGGCTATGGATTAATGAAATACCGCCAAAATGGGGGGGATTTGAGTTTAGTTCCACGGTATATCGAATATCTTTATTCTAAATATCTTTCCCCAATGCTATCACCTTTGTTTACATCGTTCAATGGCGGTGCTAAAACAAGAAAATCTGGTAATAGTGTCAACTCTTCAATGTACTCTTGGACGGGTAATCAAGCGCAACCAAACAGAAGTCGTGCGAGAACAGGTCGTGGTGCGGCATCTAGTTCAGCAGGTGTTAGCGACGCAGAAATTTTAGAAGAAGTAGAACAGAGTGAATTAGATGCCATATTGGATAAAATATCCAAAAGCGGCTACAATGCACTTAGTAAGCAGGAAAAAAAGACGTTATTTGAATTGAGTAAGCGAAAAGAACCCTAATATGCAGCCACATAAACGAAGAGATTCTATACAAGTAATGGTTGGTGATGTACCCGTTGGTGGTGGAGCTCCAATCGTCGTTCAATCGATGACAAATACTGATACCGCCGATATTGAAGCTACCATTGAGCAGGTAGACCAGTTACACTTAGCGGGTTCTGAATTAGTTCGCCTAACCGTGAATAACGAACAGGCAGCAAAAGCGGTACCTTACATAAAAGAAGGCTTGATTAACAAAGGAGTCACGGTTCCGTTGATTGGAGATTTTCATTACAATGGTCACGTGCTGCTGAGTAAATATCCTGATATGGCTCAGGCTTTATCGAAATATCGCATTAATCCTGGAAATACAGGTACCAAAACACGTGATAAAAATTTTGCTACCATTGTTGAGCAAGCGATCAAAAACGATAAACCAGTACGGATTGGAGTAAATTGGGGCTCATTAGACCAACAGTTATTGGCCGAAAAAATGGATCAAAATAATCAACTTTCCGTTCCTAAATCGGCAAAAGAAGTGATGTTCCAAACAATGGTGGAAAGTGCAGTTCGATCTTCCCGTTTGGCCGAGGATGTGGGATTAGCTTCTGATAAAATTATTATTTCCTGTAAAATGTCAGGGGTTCAAGATGTGATTGAAGTATACTCGAGATTAGCCAAGGAAATTCCCTATCCTCTGCATGTGGGATTAACAGAGGCGGGAATGGGAATGAAAGGGATGGTGGCTAGTTCAGCAGCTCTTTCAGTTATTTTACAACAGGGAATTGGCGATACTATTCGGGTATCTCTTACCCCAGCCCCAGGAGCAGATCGAAGTTTAGAGGTTAATGTTGCTCAACAAATACTGCAATCCCTGCACATCCGTAGTTTTACGCCACAGGTGACGGCATGCCCTGGGTGTGGGAGAACAAAGAGCACCTACTTTCAAGAGTTAGCAGAAGAAATACAGGAGTATATCAAGGAATCTATGCCCATATGGAAGGAAGTCTATCCTGGCGTAGAAGAAATGGAAGTTGCCGTGATGGGTTGCGTGGTTAACGGTCCTGGCGAATCTAAAGCAGCAAACATTGGCATATCACTTCCAGGAACCTTTGAAGAGCCAAAAGCACCTGTTTATATGGATGGAGAACATTACACTACCCTGAAGGGGGATCATATCGGGGAAGAGTTTAGAGCTATACTTAACGATTATATTATCCGAAATTACAGCAAGACTTAGGCAACTGAGTACTTAGCGTATACATTTCAATCCAAGTATATTTCGCACAATACAACCTTTAGCAAAATGTAAGCCCTTACATTAATGTTTGTAGACTGGCCTCCTAAGTGCCAAAAAAAGCGGTTTTATTTTTTTTAAACAAAAAATTTTGGCTTGAAAAATGTAAGCGCTTTCAGTATTATTGTAATGTTAACCAAATAATATTACAGCGTGAAATCGAGATATTTTCTCTTACCGGGGATTTTTTGTTGTATTCTGATAAGCCAGTGCGCCTCTTCGATGAATGAAGGTGATAGCGCTGTTTTAGCAGAAATTGATGGATACACGGTGTCTGAAGACCATTTTCTTACCAGTTTCAAGGAATTATATTATCGCACTGGTCAAGCCATAGCCCCAGATCCATCAACCAGAAAAGCTGTCTTGGATTCCGAATTCAACACCTATGTGCTGGCCGTGCACGCCATGGATCAAGGTTTAGATAAGCGAGAAGATGTAGAGTTTTTGAAGGCTAGAATTCAGACGCGAGTTTGGACCGAGGAATTCAAGCGTCAGTTGTTGTTGAGTGATTTACAAGTGAATGAATCTGATTTGCGTGAGTATTTTGTCCGCTTTAACTCCAAAGTGAGAGCCTCCCATCTGTATGCTGAAACCCGTGAGGAAAGTGAGCGACTTTTGGCGCGACTAGAGGCGGGTGAATCTTTTGAGGAGCTAGCTAAAGAAGTATTTGGGACGCCTTATATGCAGGAAAATGGAGGCGATGTGGGGTTTTTTAGTACCGATGACATGGACATTTCTTTTGAGGAAGCCGCATTTACGAATCCGCCGGGTAGCATTGTTGGGCCCGTTCAAACAGCTCATGGATACAGTATTATTAAGGTAACGGACCGGGTTCAGAATCCCATATTAACCGAAGCTGATTTTCAGAGACAACTACCAGAATTAAAACAATACGCCCGAAAAAAACTGGAAGAATTGCAGGAAAGAAACCACTTGGAAGCCTTTATGGAGACCGTTTCGATAGATCAGGATTTCATGGAATCCCTTTTAGATGAAATTAAAGGACAGCAGGGTAGAGAATCAGGGATTCAGCGTGTAATTCCGCCAAGCTGGAACGTAAATGATATCATTATACGACATAAATACTTTATTATGACCTTGGAAGATTGGGTGGCGCAATGGCAAATTACCCCTGTGGAATATCTTGAAGGCATTTCAACAGAGTATCATCTTAAATCGGTTCTAAGTGGAATGGCGTATCGGTCTTACATGAGTCAGCAGGCTTATGAAGCTGGAATTCCAGAACAACCAGCAGTTAAGGCATCTATTCAACAAACCTATTTGAATGCTTTGGCTCGGGAAGTTGAGAGTGAAATAAAAAAGTTAATCGAGTTCAGCCCGGCTGAATTATATACCACTTTTGAAGCGAATCCTGACCGCTTTATTCAACCAAAACAGGTGCTTCTTCAGCGTATTGTAGTTTCCTCGGAGGAAAAAGCCGCACAGGTGTATGATGCACTTGAAAATGGTCAAGATTTTACGAGTATGGTTCAGCTTTACACCGAATCTAATGCAGATTTGATGGTTGATGGCATTATGAATTATGAACAATGGGCTCGATTGGGGCATTTAGGGCAAGAGTTGCAACAATTAGAGCCAGATTATGTCACCCTTCCTATAGCCTATCAGGCCAATGAGTACCACATATATAAGTGTTTGGATATAATCGAAGCCCGTTCATTGCGATTTGACGAGGCCAAGGAAGCAGTTCAAGATATTTTATTAGAACAAAAATTTAGAGAAGCCAGGTCTCAGCTAATTGATCAGGTAAAGATGAAGCATAATGCTTTCATCGATTTGGAACGTCTAAAGGAAATTAACATTGAAATCTAAGGATATGCGACTAGAAATAGCTAACTACATAGCTAGGTGGAAAACCGTACAATTATGGATTCTGAGCCTTTTTATAGGGGCACTTTTCACGGGCAACGCCCTAGCTCAATCTGGTAAAATTACGGGAACACTCATAGATGCGGACACAAAAGAACCCCTTATTGGGGCTACCGTTGGAATCAAAGGAACCACCAAAGGAGCCATAACCGATGTAGATGGAAATTATCTCATGCTCAACGTTGCTCCTGGAACCTATGTGCTTGAAGCCCGGTATATTGGCTATGCAACCGTGGTAGTTCAGGATGTTATTGTTCGTACAGA
>Ga0181558_10000946_pt1 | contig 27625 bp, 24 predicted proteins | sample 011ome_22_FD_133754 | JGI IMG/M metagenome (GOLD analysis project Ga0181558, IMG submission 133754) | Coastal salt marsh microbial communities from the Groves Creek Marsh, Skidaway Island, Georgia - 011507BT metaG (megahit assembly) | ecosystem: Environmental > Aquatic > Marine > Intertidal...
AAAGAGGCCCCTTTGGATGCCCACAATTCGTTTGCAGCTTTGTCCAAGTGTGCCACTTCTACTTTTGCTCCTCCAGCGGAAGCCAAACCTGCTTTGGCAGCGATTGCATTGTACAATGCCAATACTGCTAACCCAGACTGGGACGCTTTGATCGGTGTACGGTAATCCGCATTGGCACCAGTTAATGAAAGATTGGATTCAAACTGGAAGTGACGAGACATTTCTGTTTTGTCCTTTGCGATTTTTCGAGTCTTAGCATAGGCTCCCGCAAATTCAATTGGGGAGATCCATGTTCCTAGGAAGTCAGCTCCAAATGAAACAATAGTTTTTGCCTTATCGAAGTGGTAGGATGGAAGGATTGCATTTCCGTAAAAAATTTCAGATGCTTTAGTTATCCCGTAATTTGAAATCGAATCATAGACCACTACTTCTGCATTGCCGTAAGCAGCACTAAATTCTTGAAGCACCTTTTCGGTAGAAGGAGAATGCAAGGTATTGGTTACAATCTTGACGGTTCCAGCAGCTGCTAACTTTGACTTTACTTCTTTATCAAGTTTTTCCCAGTCAGTAGCAGCTCCAGCAAGCATTGGGCTAGCAAGTCGCTGCTTGTCATAAAGAGATAGAACTGAAGCTTCTACTAAGGCATTTACTTTCCCTTTGGTAATTGGAGACAATTCGTTGCCATCAATTTTGATAGGACGTCCTTCTCTTGTCTTGACTACAATAGCCGCATAGTCTCCACCAGAAGAAAAGGTAGAGGCATAATAATTCGGGATAGACGGATTGATGTCAATGGGCTTGTTCACATACGGAATAGCCTTTCTAACTGGAGCCTCACATGCTGCAAGCGAAGCAGCGGCAACGCTGAATCCCATCAACTTGAGGAAATCTCGTCGAGATGCATTGCCATCCTCATTCAAGGTGCTAGGCAATTCTGCAAATTCAAGATCTGCATTTTTCACAAACTCCGGATCGTTGCTTAGTTGCTCGAGCCCTTTCCAGTAGGTTTTTTTAGTTTCCTTCATTTTATTTCTAGGAATGAATTTTCAAAAGGATAAGGAATTAATAGTGGCACTTAGCACACTCTAGACCACCGATGTCCTTCACTTTAAGCGCATCTTTTGAAGTAGCGTGAAGTTGAACCAATTTATCGTAATACACATTGCCTTCGGTAGCAATCTCAGTTTGTCTGTGGCAATCAATACACCAGCCCATGGTCAAGGAACTGTGCTGCCCTACTACTTCCATTTCTTGAATTGGACCATGGCAAGTTTGGCACTCAACCCCTCCAACAGCTACGTGCTGCGAGTGATTAAAATAGGCCAAATCAGGTAAATTGTGGACTCTCACCCATTCAATGGGTTGATTTGAATCTACCGCATTGTATATTTTTTGAATCTCAGGAGACACCCCTTCTTTTCCCCCAACATTTTGAATGTGTGTATGACAATTCATGCAAATGTTCGCAGATGGAATATTAGCAGACTTACCAATCTCCACTCCGGTATGACAATACTGACAAGCAATTTCATATTGACCAGCGTGAAGTGCATGTGAGAACGCAATGGGTTGAGCTGGAGCATATCCTTGTTGAACCCCTACAGAATACAACCCATCAATCGCCGTTTTGGCAACAAAGGCAACCACCAAAGTGGTCACAATAATCACCATTGCATCGCTTTTTAATAGCTTACCAAAATCAATTTTTTGTGAAACAAACTCCTTGTCCTCTGCATCTAAGTCTTGTTTGTAAATATACTTGGTCAATACGTTTACGATTAGACCCAAAACAATGAGAATGAGAAGCAAAACAAAAACCAACACTCCCAGAATGATACTCAAGTATTCACTAGGAATTCCTCCACCTGCTACCCCTCCATCTGCATTCACAGCCCCTGCACCTGCCGAAGCAGTAGCATCGGCCTTGTCACCATACTCAATGTAGGCCAATATATTATCCAAATCCCCATCACTTAAGAATTCGTGGGACGGCATCACGGTATTATTATACTCTTTATACAAAGCCGTGGCGTACGAATCACCTGATGCAATGACGGCCTGAGAATTTTTGATAAAACTCTTTGCCCAGGCAATAGATTGTCGATCAGAAATCCCTCTAAGTGCAGGCCCTACACTTTTTTGATCAAGCTTGTGGCACTGTTTACAATTGGCATTGAATACGGTCTTACCTGCCGCAATTGCCTCTTCGCCGCTTGCCACAGCTGGGTCAGCAGCATAGGCAGAAACCCCCATTGCCATGAAAAACAGCACTGCCAGTGTCTGGAAACTCAATCGAATCCCTACTAACGAGCGTTTGAATAACATAATGTTGCTATTAAATAGTTTAAACGGTTCTCAATAACCCCTGCAAAGGTACTATCGAGGCTTAATTTTTCAAACAAGAGTGAAGGAATAAACAAGGAGGTAAAGAATCAATTTTAAGAAAATTAGTTGGCTGTTTTTCAGTGAATTAGAGTGAATAATGGGGTTATAATTTTATTTAGAATAAATATAAATAATGAAAATTACCAGGTGAGTTTAATCTTTTGAATTCTTTTTGTTTTGAAGTATTGATTTTCACATCTTTTGAAAGTTTTGCTGACATGAAAATTTGCCAGTAAATCTCTTCTAGCGGTTTTGTAGTCGCAAAGATTATCTGTAAATTTGCATTCCAAAATATTGGTCGCGTGGCCGAGTGGCTAGGCAGAGGTCTGCAAAACCTCGTACAGCGGTTCGAATCCGCTCGCGACCTCAAAAAAGCACCCAGTTGGGTGCTTTTTTTATGTTTCAACCTTTTATGGTAGTTGCCCAACCTTAGCTTAAGTCTACTAAAGGCAAAAAAAAACGCCAACAAAAGCTGGCGTTTTTCCTAATTCAATCTCAGGCTAGTTTACTTCTTGCCTTCCATCTTTTCCTTTAATTCTGCAAGAGCATCGATGTCACCAAAGGTTGACTTCTCTCCTTGTGAAGGAAGCTCAGCAGCTTCTTCTTTTTTCTTAGCCGAGGCAGCAGCTTTCTTAGGAGCCTTTACCTCTTCTTTAAACATCGCAGTATGTGAAAGTACAATTCGCTTATCGTCCTTGGAAAACTCAGCTACTTTGAAGTCAACTGACTCCCCAACTTCCACTTGAGAACCGTCTTCTTTTTCTAAGTTTTTGATGGTCGCAAAGCCTTCCAATCCATAAGGAAGTTCAAGCACTGCACCTTTATCGTTCTTGGAGTTTACAATACACTTGTGTACAGAACCGATTGGGAATAAGGTTTCGAAAGTATCCCATGGATTCTCTTCCAGCTGCTTGTGTCCCAAAGCCAATCTTCTGTTTTCTACATCTAGTTCAAGAACTGCTACATCAAGCTCGTCTCCCACTTTCACGAATTCAGATGGGTGCTTGATTTTTTTAGTCCAAGACAAATCAGAAACGTGTACCAACCCATCGATTCCTTCTTCCAATTCAAGGAACAAGCCGAAATTAGTCAAGTTACGTACCACGCCTTTGTGCTTCGTTCCGACTGCATATTTAGAAGACATGTCACCTTTAGTCCATGGATCTTCAGTCAATTGCTTGATTCCCAAAGACATTTTGCGCTCGTCTTTATCTAGTGTCAGTACCACAGCTTCGATTTCCACACCTACTTTTACAAAGTCTGCTGGATTTCTTAGGTGCTGAGACCAGCTCATTTCAGATACGTGGATCAATCCTTCTACTCCTGGAGCCAACTCCAAGAATGCACCGTAATCTGCAACGTTTACGATCTTTCCTTTAACGCGAGAACCCACCTCTAGGCTAGAAGCCAAAGAATCCCAAGGATGAGCACTCAACTGCTTCATGCCCAATGAAATTCTACGCTTCTCGTCATCAAAATCAAGCACCACAATCTGAACCTTTTGGTCAAGTTGCAATACTTCCTCTGGATGATTGATTCGACCCCAAGAGATATCGGTGATATGAAGTAGGCCATCTACACCTCCCAAATCGATGAACACACCGAAGTTGGTCATATTTTTGATCACCCCTTCCAGAACCTGACCCTTTTCTAGGTTGTTAAGGATCTCTGCTTTTTGCTTCTCTAGATCTTTTTCAATCAATACCTTGTGAGAAACAACTACGTTATCATTAGCGTGGTTGATTTTAACCACTTTCACTTCCATTTTCTTACCTACATAGATATCGAAATCTCGAATAGGTTTTACATCAATTTGAGAACCTGGCAAGAAAGCTTCAACCCCATAGATATCTACAATCAAACCACCTTTTGTTCTTCTTTTTACAAGACCTTCAATCACGCTATCGTTTTCCAAGGCAGCCTCAATGTCATGCCATGCACGAACAATTTTTGCTTTTTTACGAGAAAGGATCAACTGGCCCAATGCATTTTCTTGCTCTTCGATGAATACGTCCACCTCATCGCCTACCTTAATGTCAGCAATGTCACGGAATTCAGAAAGAGGAACTAAACCATCGGATTTAAAGCCAATATTAATGATGACATCCTTGTCATTTATTCCTACAACCACACCTTTGATCACTTCTTTTTCTGTGATCTCACTTAAAGTACCAGCATACATCGCTTCCATTTGAGCGCGCTGCTCTTTGGAATAACCTTCTCCAAAACCTTTGGTACCGAAGTCGTCCCAATTAAAATCTTTTGTACTAGACATAAAATACAACTCTATTGAACCACCTCCCTAGAGTCATGAGGAAGCAGCTTTTGGGTTAATACTTAGCGTTTGGAAAGTCCAAAATCGCCCCATTCACTCGAATGGACTGCAAAGGTAAAAAATTTATTGAATCGAAAATATAACAGAGAAAAAATTAGTGGTTACTTCCCATAGCTTCTTACTTGTAATTGTGTACGATTCATCCTAAAATTGAATTCAAAAAAGTTGCCCATTCACAAGTTCTTCCAAAAGATGAAGCAAGTTTAAAGTACGGCGATTTCTAGCTAACAGACCACTGACCGGCCTAATAGACTACAAAACGTATTTTGTTTCGTTCGTGTGGAAAGTGCGGATGGTATTATAAAAAATAAGCCCCGATACGAAATCGGGGCCTGCAAGCAAAGAGTGAAAGATTTTTTACGAACCCAAATCTACTAAGGAAATTTCAATGTTCAAGTTTTTTCAATGGATCTATACCGCCTATGCTGCACTTCTTTTTTTTGTGCTAATGCTACTCGTGGGCCTTTTTGTTTTGATCCCACTCCTCATTCATCCACGAGGTGATCTCATTTCGTTCGTATTTATCCGATTTTGGGTGGCTTCCTGGTCTTTTTTGACAGGAATCCGTTACGAAGTACATGGTAAGGAGTCTATCGATCTCAAACAAGCCTACATTTATATTTTCAACCACCGCTCCAACCTTGACGCACCATTAATCCCCATGGTTGTTCCACATCGAGTTCGTGCCATCGGGAAAAAAGAGCTTTCTAAAATCCCCATCTTTGCAACTGTGGTGGGCAAACTGGCCATATGGGTAGACAGAACTAATATCCTGTCTAGACATGAAAGTTTGAAAAAACTAAATTTATTACTACAAAAAGGTATCTCTATAGTGGTGGCTCCGGAAGGCACACGAAACAATACAAACCAAACGCTTCTCCCATTTCAAAAAGGCGCCTTTCGATTGTCCATAGAAACTCAAACACCCATCCTAATGATGGCAGTCATTGGTGCAGACCAATTAATGAAGAGAGGTTCTTGGCTGCTCAAACCCGGGAAAATAAGAGTATACTATTCCAAGCCCATGATTCCCCCTGCCACCTCCTCGAAGAATGAAGTGGAAGAATTTACTGAAAAATGTAGGAATCGTTTGGAGGCAATGATACTTACGCACGAGTAGTGTCTAACTCTTCTTCTGAGAAAACCTCTCTGGTTAAGTCTTCAAATACCACATAAAGTACCAAAAAAGTAAGGGGCATCGTTAGCAAAAGCCCAACCCCAACAAGCAACAAGCCCAAAAGATTAAACACAATCAGCGCCAAGAGTAAGCCAAAGAATTGCCACCAATTGCGGGTTATTAATTTCCTACTCCATTCCATTGCAGACCAAGGCTCCATCCCTCCAAAAATACCCATCAAGATGGCAAAAAGGTAGCCTACCCCCAGGTAAATTCCCGGTACAACTAACGCCAACAACCCAAAAGCAATAAACGCTTGGGTAAGCAAAGAAATTATTGTTGCAGAAATCCAAAAGCGAAACCCAGCAAAAAAATCAAGGTAAACAACTGACTCCCCACGACTCATCTTATTGGCAACTAGGTAAAACCCCGCATAAAAAGAAGGGGCAAGCAAGGTACTGTAGACTATCATGTACTCCTGAATATAAATCACAACCATACCTTGAATGGAAAGAATCAAAAGCATGTACATGGAAAAGAAAAAGGGATACATTTTGTAAAGCTCCCAAGCCCTTACAAAAGCAGCCTTTATATCGATGGCTACAGGTACAGTAAGTAGGCGGTCTACGTTCATTTATTTACTAAAAGCCTCCAAAATATCGTGCTTGGTTATGATGTGGATGTTATCCAGTGTATCGCGTACCAAAACAGCCTTTTCTTTTTCAACCATCGAAGACAGTACATCTAAGGTAGAATCCAAAGCCACAAACTTCATGGATCCTTCCATGACTTCTGCCACAGTTGCATCTTTCAACAATGGATTGTCAATAATCTTGGCTAGAAGTTTATTATCTGTCAAGCTTCCGACTACCTCTTCTCCATCCAATACAGGAATCTGAGAAATGCTTTTTCCATTCATCAAGCCAATTGCTTCTTTTACCGTATCGGATTTATTCACCGAAAGGAGCTGGTAAGCTCCACTTCGTTGTGCAATAATATCGCGAGCAGTAGCATAGGTTTTGTCTTCCAAAAACCCATGATTACGCATCCATTCGTCATTGTATACTTTACCCAAATAACGAGTCCCATGATCGGGGAGAATGATTACTAGAACATCTCCTTCTTTCAAGTGCTCTTTGGCATATTCCAACGCCCCGTGTACAGCAGACCCGCAAGACCAGCCCACAAAAAGACCTTCCTCTCTTGCCAAACGCCGCGTCATGACCGCAGCATCTTTATCCGTTACCTTGATGAAGTGATCAATCATGGAAAAGTCCACATTCTTTGGCAAAATATCTTCTCCAATTCCTTCAGTGAGGTATGGATAGATTTCCTTTTCATCAAAAACCCCCGTCTCCTTATATTTTTTGAATACCGAACCGTAAGTATCTAAACCCACCGTAATTAGGTTTGGGTTTTGCTCTTTCAAAAATTTGGCTGTACCACACATCGAACCGCCAGTTCCTACACCTGCAGCATAATGTGTGACCCGCCCTTCCGTATCTCTCCAAATTTCGGGCCCTGTGGTCTCGTAATGCGCTTGTGTATTTGACAAATTGTCGTATTGGTTGGGATAAAAGGAATTCGGAATTTCTTTATTCAATCTTCTTGCTACAGAATAATACGATCTAGGGTCCTCAGGGCTGACATTGGTAGGACAAACCACCACTTCTGCACCTACTGCCCGAAGAATATCTATTTTCTCCTGAGACTGCTTATCTGCCATCGTAAAAATACACTTGTAGCCTTTGGCAACAGCAGCCAAGGCCAGGCCCATGCCCGTATTTCCAGATGTTCCTTCAATTAAAGTTCCACCTGGCTTAAGCAAACCCGCCTTTTCCGCATCCTCCACCATCTTAATTGCCATGCGATCTTTCATCGAGTTGCCGGGATTAAAGTATTCTACTTTAACCAACACCTCTCCTTTAATACCTAGGGAAAGCTTGTTGAGGCGGATCATCGGGGTATTCCCAATTGTTTCGATAATAGAGTTATAAATCATGGAGAGGTTATATTTGGATACTTCAAAAATAAATGAAATTCTTGGGTCCTGCCTACTCTAAATTAGGAACTAAAAAAAAAATCCTGTCCAACCTCCAGTCCCATCTTTCAAAGCCTTGGAAGTAAGAACCTTTGCCAACGAGTCAAACTTACAACTCCTTAAATTCCAATCGCTTCAAAATATCCAATGCCACATGCATTAATATTGAAGCCACAAAGCCTAAACCCAACACTGCAGCCCCAAAGCCAAAAACAAACTTTCCTGTAACCCCAAATAGCAGGCCTGAAAAAAATAAGGTAGGTACGATGCCAAAAATAACGATACCTCCAATCATCAAAGGTTTAATTAGTACGCGATCCCATCCCTCATCCAATCCTACCTGAGGAATTAGATTGACCGCAAGACCTATCACATAGGCGAAAATCAGCCCTAATGGGAATAGTAAAATCAACCAAAAATTATAGTCTCCAAGCAGTACGGAAGGAACAATCAGCAGCAAGGCAAAAATTAGCGTTTGAAATAGATCCAGCTTAATCATATTCCAAAATTTTGAAGGCCAACTAGCAGGTATTAAGATAAACCAAGGTTTCTTTAGGTCCCCAATATTGGCTCTTCCAATGCCCGCCATGAAATAAAAGAAGAGCAAAAAGAGGAGGTAAAAGTAAAGAACCTGGTGCGAAAACCAGTCAAAGTGACTTAAACCCGCAAGAACAATTCCCAATACGGCCATTCCTCCAGAATACAAGCCAATCAGAGGATGGATATCCTGCCTGCTACTCTGCACATAGTTTCTCCAGTACAAGGCCTTGCCTCCCAATCCAAATTCAGGAAGTGCCAATTGCTTTTTTGAGTTTAAACTGTAAGCATCTTCGGCAACCTCTTTCGTTCCTTTTGCCTTTTCCAGACGATCTTCATTGTTTTGAGTGGCATCTAACACATCTTCATAGTAATGCCCAGAATACTGAATCACCAATTTTACTACTACGTAATAGGTGATCCCAAAGAGTAGCAAATAAGTGGAAGACAGGATCAAATTCCCATTCAAAAAGTAGGACATCATGCCCCTACTCCAGCCCACCACAGGAAACAAATCAAACCAAGGCGAGATGATCCAAGCGAACATTCCCTCCCAAAATACTGGTGCCAAAAACCCAGGAATCAAAATCAGGGCGCTGATGAGCACTCCTAGCACCAAAACCCCCACACGCAACTGCTCCAAAATCCCAAATCGGGTATGGAGCGTATAAATTAAAAAACGGACTGGAGAAATGAGGAAAAAGAAAAGTGCAAAACCTACCAACAAAAATAATCCGCCTAGAAAGGTTAAATCAAACTCACTGGCAAGCTGACCTCCACTGTAGACTAGAAAAATCAAGGACCCTCCCAATGCAGGTAGAATTGACCGAGCCATGTAATACATTAAAATATTTTCAGGCTTCACCGGCGCAGGAAATAGCAGGTTTACATCTGCCATTTTAAAGAAAGTAATGTTGTTTTTAGTAGCCCTGTATAACTGAAAAGTAAAAAACACCAATGCCAATACCGTCAAGACACCGATGATATTCTGCTGGGTTGTGTCTGCCCCAGCTGCACCATCCAAATCAAATTCCGAGCTGACCCGCTGACTACCAGAAATGCCCTTGGAATACATAAAGACAAAGTACCCAGCCCCGATTCCATAAGGAATCAATCGAAGTGGGTTCCTAAAAATTAGAAGAAGGTTGTTGATGAATATCAATAAATCCTTTTTCAGGAGTAAGCGAAACTCATGCATCTTTGGTCAATTCTAAAAACAAATCTTCTAAACTTAAGCCGGTTCCCTCTTCTGCTTGTAGTCTCAAATTTGCAATCGTATCATTGCCAATAATCTGACCATCTTTCATAATCAAGATGCGGTCCGCAATCGACTCAATCCCTTCAATCAAGTGAGTAGAAACGAGAATGGTTTTTCCCTGTTCCTTCAATGTTTTGAACAAAGTTTTGGTGTTTTTGATCGCTTTGGGGTCCAACCCAATCATCGGCTCATCAAAAAATAGGAGCTGCGGGTCTGGAAGCAAAGCACAGCAAATGGAAACCTTCTGTCGCATCCCTTTAGACAGGTCTCTGCCCAGTTTCTTCTGCTTGTCCTCCAATTCATACATTTCCAACAATTCCAAGGCCCTGGGCTTCCAATCTTTCACGCCATAAGCCTGCGCCACAAATTGCATATGCTCCCAAATAGTCAGCAAATCATAAACATAGGGCGTCTCAGGAATATAACTGAATAAGCGCTTGGCCTCCACAGAAAGGTGATTATGGTCCCCAATCGTGATCTCTCCGGCTGTTTTACGAATCAACCCAACAATACACTTCATGGTGGTGCTTTTTCCGGCCCCATTGGGACCGAGCAAGCCCACCACTTCTCCCCCTTCGAGGTGAAAGCTCACGTCCTTGACGGCGGTTTGCTTGTTATAAACTTTAGTGAGTTGCGTGACGCTTAACATTTCATGGTAGTTAAATGAGTCTATACGTTATTTTCAATCCACTGTAAGTTTTGGTGTTGAGTTTATCTCTCGTCGGGCAGCGCAACTGGATTAAAAATCAAATTTTCCGATGATCCTTCCTTGTTCTGAATTATTTATTTCTGACCAACCCAAAAAATATCCTTTTGATCAGCTTGTAAATCACCCCTTATTACCAGCCAAAAGATAAAGTACTGCCATACGAACAGCCACCCCATTTTCAACTTGATCCAAGATAATTGAATGGGAGGAGTCTGCAGCATCAGAACTGAGTTCTACCCCTCTATTGATCGGTCCAGGGTGCATGACCACAATCTCCTTGTTGAGTCCATCCAGCATCTTTTTATTGATCCCGTAGTACAAGGAGTACTCACGAAGGCTTGGGAAATACTTGATTTGCTGACGCTCCAACTGAATTCGAAGTACGTTGGCGACGTCACACCAGGCCAAGATCTTGTGCAGGTCCAACTCTACCTTCACGCCAAGGCTTTCGATGTATTTGGGAATCAAAGTGACCGGCCCACAGACGCGCACCTCTGCCCCCAGTTTTTGTAAACAAAAAATATTGGATAGCGCAACTCTCGAGTGGAGGATGTCGCCGATGATCGCTATTTTTTTACCTGCCAGATCCCCTAATTTTTCCTGCATGGAAAAGGCGTCCAAAAGTGCTTGGGTAGGATGTTCGTGCGTACCATCCCCAGCATTGACCACATTGGCGGGCACATTTTTGGAAAGGAAATGAGGTGCTCCTGGACTAGCATGGCGCATCACCACCATATCCACCTTCATAGCCAAAATATTGTTGACGGTATCTACTAAGGTTTCCCCTTTCTTCACCGAACTGTTGGAAGAAGAGAAATTCACTACATCTGCACTGAGTCGCTTCTCCGCCAGTTCAAAGGAAAGTCGGGTACGGGTCGAGTTTTCAAAGAAAATATTGGCAATGGTGATGTCGCGAAGGGAAGGAACTTTTTTAATTGGCCTGTTGATTACCTCCTTAAAATTAGTGGCGGTTTCCAACAAAAGCCGAATGTCTGCTTCGCTAAGTTCTTTGATTCCTAAAAGGTGCCTGGTGCTGAGTTGCGACATAGTTAGCTAATTACTTTCTCTGTGATCCAAATGGCATCTGCTGGATTTCCTTGAGCCACCCACTCTACCACTACATACTGGCTATCCAAGGTATTTACTTTTATACCATAGTAATCAGGCAAGATCGGATAATCTCTAGTGAGTCTTCGATCCACCAATACCATCAATTCTACTTTTTGAGGTCTCCCAAAAGCAATCATTGCATCCATGGCTGCACGAACAGATCTCCCTTTGTACAATACATCGTCAATGAGCACCACCTTTTTACCTTCTACCAAAAAATCGATTTTTGTCTCGTTGGCCTTTAGTGGGAAATCCCTACGTCGAAAATCATCTCGGTGAAAGGTGGCGTCCAAATAGCCACTAGGAACCTCAATCCCAGAAATTTCCTTCAAAACTGCGACTATTTTATCCAGTAATAGGGTTCCTCTAGGTTGCAAACCCAAAAATACCGTATTCTCGAAATCGTCATGATTTTCAATGAGTTGGTAGCAGAACCGCTTCAAGGTGATTTCAATCTGCTGTTGATCGAGGACGAGCCGTTTTTGCATGGGTTAAATTTGCGGTAAATATAGAAAATAAACTAGTCAGCATCTTCATTTGGAACATACAAATCCCCATCAACCAAAATTTTCTGGATAAAAAACACCTCCCTAAGCAGGTCTTGGCCATTTTCATCTTTTCGGCTTACTTTTTGAAGTCCCGCTAATAGATAATAGGGACCATACCAATGTGACAAGCGAAGTGTGCCCAAATCGGTGTAATTTATTTTCCCTTGGCTTGGATCAAGTTCTAAAAAAAAGGATTGATTGGCTACAACCGTTTCAGTGCCCTTTAAATAACTTAGTTTGATCTGATCGTTTTCCAAATACAAGTGAAATACCTCATCTCCTACTACTGAGAATTCTCCAAAGGGTTCGGGAAAGGTAGTGTTCAAATCCTGGTAACTCACTGCATTGTCCCAAAGAACCTCACCAGATTTGGCCAAAGAAATAAAGTGCGCAGATCGATAAGTATACTCTGTAATTACGGTGTACATCGGCATTGACCCATAAATCCCATTGTATGGATCTATAAAAAGAGGATTATACCCCATTCGTACACCTCGATCGTAGCGGTAACTCGATCCTTGTGGAGGCGGGACTCTTCCGGGACCCCGTGTACTTGTTACTGAAAATTGATCAAAATAGATCAAATAGCTATTTTCAAGCTCCCATACCTTACGAACTGCATACGCATTTCTTAAGGTTGGGATTTTCCCTTTTTCGCGCTGACCTACTAGGTAAGCTTCCTGTTTTTCACGACGCTTCTCAGGGAGATAGGCATAAAAATTTGAAAAATCTTCCAAGGTGTAGCTCTCGGTTTCAGTTTCTCCAAAAGGGTTGATTTTTGTCACTGCCATTCCCTCATAACTATTTCGAATCTCCTTCCCAAATGCTCCTATCAAGGTTTGATACCCCTCCTGATTGAGTAAAACTCCATTCATCAAGTCTTTATCATCTTTGGCAAGATCGTCCAACTTCACTTCTTGAAGTAGATTTCCTTCTAGATCAAACGTGAGCAAGATGGTTTCCCACATTTTAAAAGGCCCCTTCCTTTTTAATACTACTTCCATCGCCTCTTCTTGTGGGAGCTTAATTAGCTGGAGCACCTTGGTATCGTTTCCGTAAATACCTTGGACTGTAAATACGCTCTTGTCCACTAAAGACAACACTTGAAGCACCGGTCGCGCATCTGCATACCCCAAGAACAAGGCACGTTCCTCTTGCACCAAAAATTCAATTAAGTCCATCGGCACTAAATTGGATGCAGGAAATTCTAGTCCCTCTCGGGTCCGGAGATCTAACTTTAAAATATATTTCTCAGCAGCAGCGGTGGTCCCCTTTGCAAATAAAAAATAAGTCAATTCCTCCGATCCATCGTATCCAATCAAATCAAAGCCATCTCTAATTTTAACTTGTGCTAGTTCAGAAGCATTCAATAGGGAGTCAAACGTAAAATATTCTAACACCCGGTCTGCCACTAAACTCCTGGGTTGAAAAGAACGAAATGCAAGCATTCCAGTAGGCACGCGCATCAGTTCAAAAGTAGGCTCATAACCTTTTACTGGAATTTCCAATCGCTCCCCAAATTGAAGCTGACCCCAGGCGAATGGCGTACTCAAAACAAAAAAAACAAGAACTAAAAGGCGGTTCATACTGCTAATTTAGAAATGAGAAGAAAAGCTTCTTTGTCTAACGAATGAACCGAAAGGCGGGATTGCTTTACCAAGGAAATTTCCCTTAACCGAGGGTTATCCTGAATCTGCCTCAACGTAATGGGGGAAGATAACCTGTAGCTAGGAGCGAGCACCACAGCCACCCAAGCCTCATCTTGAGAATCAGGAAAAGCTTCCTTTCTCACCTCGGCAAGTCCTACTAGGGCCTTTTCAACACCGGAATGATAGAAGTAAACCTGATCCCCTACCCGCATTTGTTTTAAAAAATTCCTTGCCTGAAAATTGCGTACCCCATCCCAAACAACTTCCCCTTCAGTTTCCAAATCCATCCAAGAATAAGCGTTGGGCTCTGTTTTTACTATCCAATACATCATAGCGAACAAGATTTAGATGAATTTCTCCAAGATTACTCAAAAAATTCCCTTCACGATTCTACGGAAGTTAGTTCCCAAGCGTTTAAAATGAAACTATATTTGAACACAATTGTGTTAAAACCTACCTAAAATTTAAATTTTGGATCACAAGACGCTATTAAACCGACTCAAACTGTGTATTCAGCTGCTTGAACTTCACGATGAAAATCCCTTCAAAATCAGGAGTTATCAAGGAGGATTGAATGCTTTGGAACGAGTAGATCAGGACCTGATGCGCATGAGCTACCAGGACCTGGCAGCCATTCCTGGTATCGGGAAAAGCATCCTAGAAGCCATTCAATCGCTCAAAGAAACTGATTCATTCCCTTCCTTGGATGCCTTGATTGAACAAACCCCTGCTGGTGTGATGGAAATTCTTCAGGTAAAAGGCTTGGGGCCTAAGAAAGTTCGTGTTATCTGGCAAGAGCTAGGCATCACCTCGACACACGAGTTGATGGAAGCCTGTCAAAGTGGCCAAATCGCTCAGACGAAAGGCTTCGGCGAAAAAACCCAAGAAACGATCCTTCAAAACCTCCTATTTAAAGCCTCTAACGCAGGAAAATGGTTATTTGCTGACATAGAAGCCACAATTGAATCTTTAGCAATTCAACTCCAACAACTAATTTCTACAGCCAAAGTATGTCCCGTTGGAGATTTTGCCCGGCGCCTTGAAGTTATTTCCGAAGGAGAATTCCTACTAGCAGCAACCGACCTTCTTGCTGTAAAATCAAGTTTATCCCAACTTTCAGGTATCTCCTGGAACAAAGTAATTTCTGGCCCCATGACCTGGAGAGGGACCTTGGAAGAACCAGAACTACCTCTAGTTTTTCACTTTTGTAGCCTAGAGGAATTTGCTTCCAAAGAATTGCTTTTTGTGGCCTCCAAAGCCCACCTCAGTACATGGATAAACGAAGAGGAAACTGTCGGAGAATTGATAAGGAAATCAAAATTTGAAAGTGAGGACGAATTTTTTCAACAAAATAAACTGCAATTTATCCCTCGAGAAATGCGTGAAGGCATGGGCGAGGTAGAACTGGCCAAAGCAGGCACACTTCCAGAATTGATTGAGAACAAGGATTTGAAGGGTATTTTACACAACCACTCCACCTATAGCGACGGAAAACACAGCTTGCGTCAAATGGCCGAACATTGCAAAGCTTTGGGCTACGAATACCTTGGGATTTCAGACCACAGCCGGACGGCAAGCTATGCAGGTGGCTTGGAAATTGAAAAGGTGGTCAAGCAACATGCCGAAATCGATGCACTCAATCAAGAATTGGCTCCCTTTCGCATCTTTAAAGGCATCGAATCGGACATACTCCCAGACGGGAACCTAGACTACCCCATAGAGGTACTCCGTAGCTTTGATTTTATTGTATCCTCAGTGCATTCGGTTCTCAATATGGATCTCAAGCGGGCTACGGATCGCCTACTTACCGCCATCCACAACCCCTACACTACAATTTTAGGCCATCCAACTGGAAGGCTCTTACTTCGCAGGGAAGGCTACCCCATTGACCACAAAAGCATCATCGATGCCTGCGCTGAAAAGCAGGTCGTCATCGAAATCAATGCCAATCCCTGGAGATTGGATTTGGATTGGCGATGGATTCGCTATGCGATGGAACAAGGAGTACAACTTGCCATCAACCCCGATGCTCACGAAATGGATGGCTATGCTGACATGCACTATGGCGTTTTGATTGGACGAAAGGGTGGATTAACCAAAGAAATGACCCTTAATTCACTTTCTAGAAATGAAATAACTTCCTATTTCGAAACTAGGAAAGCGAGAATTTAAGAAATACTAGGAATACACAAAAGGTACTTGTGCTTTGCCTTCTTTATTTACCTTTGCTACCTAATCCGTTACTATGAATTGGTCCTCGCTACCCGAATCTGTATTGCTTCAACGATCCTTCCTTTTTGGGATAACAGGTATTTTACTCGGTACAGCATCTATACTCAATACCAAAATTCATTTATTGGACGCTCCGATGGGCCCTCTGAATGGAACTAGTATTTTCTTGCAATTTTTTGGATTAGGATTAGCGGTACTCGTTCTTCGAAAGAAAAAAATAACTACCGAATTCAAAGAGAAGTCACAACTGATGATTCTTATCCTAGCTGTTGCCCTTCTGTTTTTTATTTTTTCACTCTGATTCATTCAACCAAAGCCCTTCTGCTTTCGTACCTTTATTTTTAGGAAAAAGAAAATTGATTTTTTTTCCCCCTCCCTGCATCCTTTCCTTTGCTTTGTGCATCTACCTTTTTGAAAGTTAAACCAAATGCAATTACCTCCACAATTCTTCGCCGAGGAAGAACTGATCGCGGAATGTCTATCTGGAAACAGGCAGGCCCAGCGTCAGCTCTACGAGACCTACTCCCGGAGATTTATGGCGATCTGCCTGCGGTACCTCAAGGATCAGGAACATGCAGAGGATGTGATGATCCAAAGCTTTATGAAAATCTTTGAAAAGCTTTCCCAATTTCAAGGAAAAGGGAGTTTTGAAGGATGGATGAAGCGGATTGTGGTCACCCAAGCACTGATGGCCATTCGAAACAACCGCTCCCTTATTCTGGCAGTTTCCTCTGAGGACGCAGAAAAAGTACAAGAGCCTGCTGCCGAAGCCTTGAACCAGCTGGAAGTAGCAGAATTGATGGATTTGGTGCAAAGCTTGCCCTTTGGATACCGAACAGTCTTTAACCTATTTGCGATTGAAGGATATTCACATCAAGAAATCGGAGAATTGCTTGGTATCACAGAAAGCACCTCCAAATCCCAACTCAGCCGCGCTCGAAGGCTGTTAAAAGAAAAAATTACGAGCCTTCAACTTCAACCCAAAATTACGAATGGCTAAATCAGACGAATTATTGGATCGGATTTTTAGAGAAAAACTTGAAAATCAGGAAGTTTCTCCAAGTCCCAAAGCATGGATAAAGCTAGAAGCTCAATTGGATGAAGCAAAGCAACCGAAGAGAAATTCTTGGTGGGCAATAGCCGCGGCATTGCCTTTACTACTTGGTCTTGGGTACCTGATCTGGTCCCAAGTACCCCAAACAAAACAGGAAAGTCCCATTGCTGCTATGGAAGAGGTGTCAACTAATGTTTCTGACCTGGAATCAATTCCTGAAGCCGAACCGATGATATCCGAAGTAAATCAAAAACCAAGATCCCAAGCTGAAACAAGTCCTCCAAGAAAAAGTAAGCCTGCTCTAAAATCAGGCCTCCCTCAGGAAAATCCCCAAAAGGTTTATGAGAAACGGATGTTAGCCGAAGCAATTCTATCCCCCAGCCCACAAGTGGCAGTCCCGGTAGTGTTAAATCTCGATACTGAGCCCAAGGTCTTTTTAAATCCAGAGCCTATTCTGATCACAACGGCACCAAATAATCCACAAACCTCCTTGGCAGTTGAGGAAGACCTAGAAGGATACCGAATTCGGATTTTCTCTAATGGATTGAAAAAAGAAGAGGCTCCTAATAAAAATTTGATTACAGAACTCGGAAAAACAATTGGTCAGGTGGAAGGCCTCATCGAAAAACTAGACGAGGGATTTGTAGAAATTCAAGATAAAAAAGAGCGCTTCCTTTCGCTCCTAGTGAGCAGGAAAACCACTTCAATGGAAAAACAGTAAAACTAAACCAAGCATATACAAACAGCAGAACCCATGAAAAAATTAGTACTCCTATTCGCTTTTTTAGGATGTGTCTTTTTGGCCCAGGCCAAGACTAATCCTGAGACACCCCTAAAAACGGTGATTCATACCCTCAAAGACTCTGTAGTCATTGAATTTGGCAAGGCAGGAAGAATCGTTATTATGGTAGAATCCATAGCCGATTTTGAAAAACTGAAGGGAATGAATATCAACCAAATTATCGGTGAATTAGGCATACAAGAAAATAAAACCACTGGTGAAATAACTTTGGTAGAAGTCCATAAAAAAGACGGTACCATCAAAGAAGTGGTTAAAGTACTTGAAAATGGTGCTGAAACAGAAGTACGAGTAGGTAGAATGAGGGTCTATGTGGATGAATCGGGAGAGGCCACGAAAGTGAAATTTGAAACAAAGCCAAAAAAAGAAAAGAGCTCCCGCTATACCAGTGATTTCGGGGTTGACCTGGGCATCAATAGTTTCTTAAAAAACGGAAGTTTTCCAACCTCTGATCAGCCCTACGCCTCCAAAGGTTGGGGGAGTTGGAATGTGGGATTGAATTGGGTAGGTTCTCAGCGATTAAGTGATGGTCTAAGATGGAATTTTGGATTGGGATTTCAATGGTACAATTTCAAGTTTGAAAACCGTGATTTTCAAGCCGTCCGTGGCAGAGACGAAATCTCCTTTGTGGAGCGAATTGATGTCACTGGAGTAAAGAGTAAGTTGTCCGCTTCTTACCTAACTGCCATGACGCTTCTGGAAGCCAACTTAGGAAAGAACAAGGATAAAGGCCTCACCCTAGCAGCAGGACCATACATCGGCTACCGCCTAGGAGGAAGATCCAAATTTGTCTACGAAGAATCTGGACGTGCATTGGATCGAACCGAAAAAATAAATACCGGACTTTACTTGGAAAATCTCCGCTATGGATTCCGGGGAGAAGTAGGAATTGGTAAGCACCTTACCTTTTTCAGTACCTACGATTTAAACGAACTTTTTCAAGAAGGGAAAGGGCCCTCCTTGAATCCAATCACATTTGGCATTAAACTTTTAAATGACTAAGCATAGACTTATGAAAAATTACACACGTTTAATTCTAGTAGCCTTGCTACTCATGACCTCCACAGCCTGGGTAGCTGCACAAAATGTACTGGTCAACACTACTAAAAAATACCCCAACATCAAACAGATTGAAATAGAAAGCGGCTGGCTAGAGGTAAGTTACCAAGGAGGTGAAGGAACGGAAATATCCGTGGAAGCATATTTGGCATCGAATGTAACAGGTCAAGACATCGTATTTGTAACATTAGGAGATGTACTCAAAGTAAGCTACAAGAAAAGTAGCGAAAGGTACAACTGGAATAGTAAAAACAAGGGCTACTTAAAAATCACAGGTCCTAAATCCATGCAAATCAGTGTAAGAGGATCTTCTGGGAAAATCAGCTTGACCAACCTGGTTAGTAATAATACCTCTTTGCAACTTACTTCAGGCACGGTCACGGCTAGTCAAATCAAAGGAAATCTTAAGTTAAACTCTACTTCTGGTACTTTACGAGCCTCAAAAATTGACGGCAATGTGGAAGCAAGACTCACTTCCGGAAATGCTTATTTGGATCAGATCAGTGGAAAAGTCAATTATGAATCTACCAGCGGCTCCTTGGATGCTAAGGATATCGAAGGAGAACTCAACGTGCGACTGACTTCTGGCAACGCCCAAATTGAAAATGCCAAACAGTTGGGCCAATTGTATTTTACTTCCGGAAATATGCGGGCAGTAAATTCAGGTTTTGGTCCATCAACTCAATTTTCAGGTACCTCAGGAAACTTTACAGTTCAAACCCAAGCAGATCTCCGAAATTACAATTACTCCTTAAAAGCAGGTTCAGGAAATATTCGCGTGGGTAATTCTTCCAGCTCCAGGACTTTAGAATTAAACAACAATGCCTCTACCTGGATCAAAGGCAACATTACTTCTGGCAACATTACCATTGAAAATTAAAGGCTCCTAAAAAATCTTAAAATTAGTAAGCAGGCCGGGAAATTTCGATAAGAAGTTCCCGGTCTTGTTTTTTCAACTTGAGCAAACGCATCATCCGATCAGGACTAGGCTTACCCAATGAAAAAAACACCAAGGTGAGCGCAAACAAAACCACAAAACCAGGATTGGAGCTAAATAGAAGACCTAAACTACTTGCGACAGATACCCCCATCAATAGAAAAAATCGAATTTTTGTCGCTGATAAGTAAGTGGTAATTTTCTCCGAAAGATCTGTTTGTTGTAAGGCCTGTTTGATCTGACGATGAAACAACAGGTAATGAACCAGCAAAAGCCCTCCCCCAGACCCAAGAACCATCACTTGTCCTAAGAAAGACAGCTGTGGCAAATTTCCCCCTAATGTTCCAGATTGCTCGTACAAATAAATAACCCCAAAAAGTGGCAATGCAATAAGAAGTAGAAGAAGGGTAAGTTGTTCCGTACGACGATAAGTTGCACGTAATTTTTCAAGATCCATGGGTTCAATTATTCAATAGTCACGTCGATACCATCAGAAAGAGGTCTAGATACACAGCAGAGTACATAGCCTGCTGCCAATTCTTTTTCACTTAAGCCTGCGTCCTCATCCATTTTTACTTCGCCGGCTCTCAAGCGACCGCGACAAGCGGTGCAAAGCCCACTTTGACAGCTGTAAGGCATGTTTAATCCAGCAGAAAGTCCTGCTTCTAGGATGGTTTTTCCGGGCTCAACTGGTACCAAATGAACTTCCCCTTCGAGTTGTATAGTAACATCTCTAGAAAGAAGTCCAGAAGTAATTCCCGCCATTGCATCTTCATGAGCTTGTTGCGCGGCTGCAGAGAAAAAGCTCTCCCTGTGGATTCGATTTTGATCTACTCCAAGTTGCTCTAACACCTGCTGAGCCGTATGCATTAGTCCTTCAGGCCCACAGACAAAATATTCCTCTTCGTAACGTGGCTCGTTTTCCGCTTGCGTAAATAGTTGGGTCAGCAACTCGGAGTCCAAACGACCTTGCAAACCAGTCCAGGTAGCTGATGGTTTGCTCAAGTTGTGAATGATGTTTAAACGATCTGGATTAGCAAGTTCAAGTAAATGCAGTTGCGAAGAAAAAATGATCTCCTCTTCCGAACGACTACAATAAATGAGCGTCACACGAGAGGAAGGCTCATTGACTAATACAGATTTAATCAAGCCCATGATGGGAGTAATTCCACTTCCTCCGGCGATCATAAAGAAATGGCGGCAATTTTTAGAATGAAATGTAGTCGTAAAATTTCCCAAGGGACGAAGAACATTTAGTGTCTTACCTGGAAAAACCTTGTCATTCAGGTAATTGGAAAAGAGTCCATTTGGCACGCGCTTTACCGAAATTCCTGGAAATGGATCTACAAAAGGGGAGGTGCACAAGGAATACGAACGGCGCTGCTCTTTGCCATCCATCTCTAGTACCACAGTCAAAAATTGGCCCGGCTGGTAATCCAAGTAGGGTTCGGGCTGCTCAAAATAAATCGTCACAGTATCGGCTGTTTCCTTAACAACTTCTCGGACTTTTAATGGCAGGTAGGAGGTAGTAGTGGGTACGTCTGTCTTTTTCTTAAAGAAGTTAAACATGGAGATGAAATTGGGATGGCAGCAAAATTAGATTCTTCAGCCTTAATCTATTGATTTCAGGAAGAAATTTGTTTCGATAACCCAAAATGAACAAGAGAAGTTTCGTGGGCAACAGAAAAGGAGGAGTATTCAGCCAATTTTTAAAGGTAATGCCTTACCTTTGAGTGTTAAAAGATTAGTCAACTTCCTAATTTTTTATCCCAAATTGAACCCTATGGAATTAAATGCCTTGACTGCAATCTCCTCAATAGATGGAAGATACGCTGGCAAAACCGCCCCGCTTCGTGCTTTCTTTTCAGAATTTGCCCTGATCAAATACCGGGTACAGGTGGAAGTAGACTATTTCATTGCCCTTTGCGAGCTACCCTTACCTCAACTCACATCTTTTGACGCAAAACTATTTCCAAAACTTCGAAGCTGGGTGACTGACTTTTCTCTAGAAGATGCAGAATGGATCAAAACAGCGGAACGTACCACCAACCACGACGTGAAGGCAGTCGAGTACTTCTTGAAGGAGAAATTCGATTCCTTGGGACTAGAAGAATTTAAGGAATTTATCCATTTTGGGTTGACTTCTCAAGATATCAATAATACCGCAACACCTTTGATGCTGAAGCAAGGCTTGGAACAAGTAATCCTGCCTCAACTAATTCAAGTAGTTGCTAATTTGGAAAGCCTAGCAACCGATTGGGAGAAGATCCCGATGCTAGCCAAGACACATGGACAACCTGCCTCTCCTACCCGTTTGGGTAAAGAAATTCAGGTTTTTAGGGTTCGTCTTCAAAATCAATTGAACCTTCTTGCACAGGTCCCTTATGCGGCCAAATTTGGCGGGGCAACTGGCAACATGAATGCGCACCACATAGCCTATCCTCAGATTGATTGGAATATTTTTGCGAAACAATTTGTAGAGGAGACCTTAGGATTGTCCCGATCTTACCCCACCACCCAGATTGAGCATTACGACCATCTAGCTGCAATTTTTGATGGGCTAAAGCGCATCAACACCATCTTGCTAGACTTGTCCAAGGACGTTTGGCAGTACGTGGCGATGAATTACTTCAAGCAAAAAATCAAAGCTGGAGAGGTGGGTTCTTCCGCTATGCCTCATAAGGTCAATCCCATCGATTTTGAAAATGCAGAAGGCAACTTAGGTATTGCCAATGCTTTGCTAGAGCACTTGGCTGCCAAGCTTCCCATTTCTAGACTTCAACGAGACCTGACCGACAGCACCGTATTGCGAGTAATTGGGGTTCCCTTGGCTCATATGTTGATTTCATTGGAATCACTCCAAAAAGGACTAGGCAAATTGGAATTAAATCGAGCTGCAATTGATGCGGATCTGGAGGAAAATTGGGCGGTGGTCGCGGAAGCGATTCAAACCATTTTGAGAAGAGAAGGCTACCCTAAGCCCTACGAGGCCCTTCGAGACCTTACCCGCACGCATGCCAAAATCACCCAAGCATCTTTAGCAGAATTTATTGAAGGACTGCCTATTTCTACCGCCTTAAAAACTGAATTGAAGGCGATAACGCCTTTTACTTATACGGGTATTTAATTCAGTTTTGAAGGAAAGAGAATTAGGGAATCCCAATTTAAAAGCGGTAGCAAAGGAATCCTTATTTTTTGGGATAGCGGTATAGGGTGGGAAGGATACCATTCCGTTTTTCACTTAAGGTAAAGTAGGCATCTCCCCAAAAGTTAAATCCAATGGCTTCACCTTGTGGTTCGGGTATATAGGGAAGACGAATATAAGGAGCTTGCAAGGCCTCCACTAAAGATTGTTTGTGAGTCCTTTTCCAATAAAAGACGGCCAAATAAGTTTTGATCAGGATTTGACTCCCATCTTTTGAAATATCTCCAGCCACGGAACTGGTGAAGTCGAATTCATGGACTTTTTCTAGTGTTGCGCTATCCTTTTCAAAAGCTGTTGCAGGAACTTGGTAGAGTGCATTTTTCGGCTCCCGCTTGGACACCAAAAATAAGGCTCCAGAAATCGGATCAGCGAGTAGAGTTTCTGCATCCTTCGGCCCTCCAGGGAATTGGAGCCTTACCTGATCTATGGCGGTACTTGGAATCGCTTGCAATAGCTCCTGTTCAGCAAAACGGTAGAGGTAGATCTCCTCGTGTTTGGCCTCGTTGTCCCCAATTTCGGCTATGTAGATATAGGAACTCCCATTGGGTCCAGGGCCGATCGCAATGTCTTCCCAATCCCGATTTTTCAGCCCAGAGAGATCCAATCTCCCCAGTTCATTCCCTAGCGTGTCCAACACAAATACCGCAGCTTCGCCACCACTATCCGTATGCACATAGAGGCGATTCGGGTAACGCTGTGAAGCAACCAATCCACTCACCTCTTCCAAAAGGGGATTTGCTAGTTTTCCTTGGGGGAGTCCCGCTAAAAAAAGGGAATCCTCCTCAACATTTTTAGTAGAACGATTGCCTTGAACCTTTGTATTTCCATCGATACAACTTTGGCTTAGGAAACCAAGAAGACATAAAGAGAGAATTAATTTAGAATTCATCGTTTAATTGACCATCAAACTAGTGAATGGAGAGATTTGAGGCAGTTTTATGAAGATTAATAACAAGTCTGCTTACCTGTCCTTTTCAGCCATCAGCTGCGAATTTTTCAACAATTTCAATACGAGGTAAAGCAGCCCAGTGCCAAGGCATAAGCCGATCAATAGCAGGTTAGGTTGATGCTCAGGTTGAAAGATCAGGACCGAAGCATCAAACAAACAAAAGATCAGAAATAGGGCAGCAAGACCATTTTTCTCCTTTTTGAGAACCTTTTTCCAGCTAAATGAAACCTTGGATGGAACAAAATTACTAAAATTGGGTAGGAAGGCAGGAACTCCCTCGCTCCATTTCAGGTAGACGTCGCCAAATTTTTTGCGGAGAAACTGCTCTTCAGCAAACATGATGCGCTCGTAGTACACCCAATACAAGAAGCAGAAAGCTAGAATAAACCAGCCATTGGCTGTTACCAAGGCAGGACCCAACCACATTAAAAAATTTCCCACATAGAGAGGATGTCTTACAGTGGAGTAGATACCTGTTTGGTTGAGCGTATCTGCTACTTGTCCCACTTTGGTATTCCTTCCAGAAGTATTTCGAGGAGAAAAACCTACCGTATATACCCGAACTGCCAATCCTAGCAATCCAACCCCCATGGCTACTATCAAGTAAATGTGTTCGTATTCGGGCAAAAAAAGTGGAAACTCCTCCGGATGTAGTTCGCGCCTTAAGTACATCGCCCAACCAACCACAACGATCACAATGGGTAAAAAACTACGGTGACGAAACAACCAATTGCCTTGGGATTCTAATTCTTCTTGAAGTGCCATTTTTTAGAGAAAATTGAGCGGTGGGAAAGGATTTTGTAAATTAATTTAAACCCTTTTTCAAATTTGGATGAGTCCAAATAAAGTGAAAAATTAGGAGTATCTCTTCAAAAAGGGGGATTTAATCTTTAAAAAAATCAGCAAAATAGGAAGATGGAATAATAAACCGCAAATTTACTGGAAGCGTTTTCTCCAAGAGCCCTTTCCCTTGAGAAGTCTCTTATTAGAAGCTCCTCAAGGGCTTTTCACCTATTTTATTTTTAAAACCCAGCATCACTTACCAATTGGGCCACTTCAATTTTTTGAGTGCCTTTTTTTTGAAGTCTTGGCTCAGAATAAGTTGTCCGGTAAATACATCTGTCAAAATCTCGCAGGCACGCTGACCATACCGGGGCATTAATAAATTTCTAGCGGCGGGTAAAAAATAAAAAAAGCGGGCCATCACTTCACTAAAGCGAAGTTCGGGAAGGAGTCGCTCTTCCAAGGCAGCTTGGTAGGTGTTGGCAGCAAGTTCTGGGTGATCAAACTGTCGGGAAATACTTTGCCCAGCCAGAATCCCTGAATAGATGGAGTTAGTCAAGCCTTCGGCAGTCAAGGGATCTGCAAAACCAGCAGCGTCACCGGTTAGAAACACGCCATTTCGAGAAAAACCATCTGTTCTCGCTCCCACAGGAATTTGAAAGCCATGCGCTTCCTCGAAGGTAGTTTCGTAAATCCCTAATTTCTGGAGGTACGCTTGGTAATAGGTGCGGAGTTGAATTTTCTTGGGTGCAAATAAGCCCACCCCAATCGAGAGGTGATTGGCTTTGGGAAAGCACCAGCCATAGCCTTGCGGAATGGCATCAATATCAAAGCGAGCTTCTTTAGATAAGCGCTCAAAATCCGAAGGGCTTACCCCTACTTCGTATTCCAAGGCGGGGATGAGTTTGCGCGTTTCCTTCCATCCGGCAAGTTTGGCTGTAGGGCCTAAAACCCCATCTGCTGCTACAACATAGCGTGTATGGATCACCTCGGTTTGGGTATGAATCGCAGTGAGTTCTGCAAATTCAAGTTGCTGCAGCGCCTGCCCTTCAAGCAGCACAGCCCCATATTTGACTGCTTCTTGAACGAGTAGGTGATCAAATTGGTCTCGCATGACCATACTCAGAATGGGAAAGTTGCGCTGGGCAGTAAAGGGTTGTGGCAGGTTATCAAAATACACCGCCAAGGAATTAAACTCTTTTTCGACTGCTGTTTGCACAGAGACGGGAAGAAGTTCCCTCCCGCGAAAAACCAATCCCCCTCCACAAGTTTTGTACCTCGGAAGGATTTCTTTTTCAAGAATGGCCACTTTTCGACCTGCTTTTGCTAGTTCGTAAGCGGCCATCGCCCCAGCGGGCCCGGAACCAATGACAATCACATCCCAAGTCTGTTCAACAGCCATAAAAGCAATAATTAATTCTACGGATGGAAAATTACTGAAGAAAAATAAACCTTCACGAATACCCTTGATTTTTATTCAATGGAGACAACTTAAATGGAATAAGAAAATGAGGAAAAAACTATTGAAAACAACCTAGGTATCTAGCTTAGCTGGATTCATTTTGATTAATAGCCCATTGTAAATAAAGGTTACTCCAAGTACCAAAGCACCCGCGATCACTGCAAGTAGCACATTGTAATAGGCCGGTGCTGAGATGGTCAAGCGAAGAAACAGGGTAGCAAGGGCGAAGGAAGAGTAGCGAAAAAGATTAAAATACTTGCTGGAGTACCTCAGCGAAAAGATCAAGATAAAAATGTCGGTGAAGATCAACAGGGTGTAGAACGATTGGATGCTAAAGGAGACCACACCTGTGGTAAAGGCTCTACTGATGTCCAGAAACACGATTAGAAAAAAAACGTGCGCGAGGTAGAGGGAGAGGATTTTTTTGACCGAGATAAATTCCGTCTGTTCTTCATTGCTCTGGGTGATTTTCTGGTGTTTTTGGGTTCGGTAAAAGAGGGCGGTCATTCCAAAGATGAGAACTGCCCCGAAGCCATCTGCAACCATAGGCAGGAGCTCGAGCAAGAGTTCTGGCTCCCAATTTAGGTTTCCCATGTAGTGACCAAACTCCTTAAATGCATCCCTGAGAAGAAGCAGGGAGATGATTTCAAACTGCTTTCCGATGGAGTCTGCCACCGACTTAGGAAGTAAGAATATCAATCCCAAAATCTCAAATACCAACAAAATAGTAAAGGCAATCTCTACCGCAAAGAAGGGCGATAACGTAGGAAAAGGAATGGGTACTTGAAAATAGATGAGCAGTGGCACTACCGAACCTAGTATAAAAAAATGACCACCAAGTTACTAATCCAGCGCGTACTCCTTGGACTTTCCCAGTGTTGGTCTAGCCAATCGAAAGTGTGTAGATGTGTAGAAAGGAGTCGGCTATTCATCTATTTGATTAATAATGAAATATATGACAAAATAACAATACTTAAGGTGGAATTATTTATTAATCTTTAAATCAAAAAACACAAAAAGTATCATTTTTTTTAAATACATTTAATTCCCTAGCTAAGGTTTTTAATTATTCAATAATTTTTGTTTGTCTTATGCACTCAGCCGTTCAAAAAACTTCGGAAGGTAAACAGCAATCCCAAGTAAAAACATTGCCTTTTCAGGACAAAAAACAAGATGACACCTTATCTATTGAAGACAATCGACCCGAAACTGCCATGCAGTTTAAGTTGAAAGAAGGAGCCGATCAAAGTATTCGAGTGCATCAATTAAGTACCTATCAGCGCATGGCTGATAATCAAACAATACCTTCCCAGCAAAAACACCAAATAGGAACAGCTTCCAAAATAGGGGGAATTCTTCAACGAAAGGAGGACTCAAATGGATTACCTGAAGGATTGAAAGATGGGGTTGAAAGTCTTTCGGGACAATCGATGAGCGATGTGATTGTACATCGAAA
>Ga0181558_10000949_pt1 | contig 27598 bp, 22 predicted proteins | sample 011ome_22_FD_133754 | JGI IMG/M metagenome (GOLD analysis project Ga0181558, IMG submission 133754) | Coastal salt marsh microbial communities from the Groves Creek Marsh, Skidaway Island, Georgia - 011507BT metaG (megahit assembly) | ecosystem: Environmental > Aquatic > Marine > Intertidal...
ATCGGCACTTTTGCTGCCTAGCTTGAGGGGGTGGCAGCACAACGGGGGCGAATGCACAGTGCGGCCGACTACTCGCTGGCAGCTCTGCTCGCCAAGAAGAGAGAGATGACAGTTTCGGTCTGTCTCCCCGCACAGAACGAGGAAGCGACCATCGGAACGATCGTCGACTCGATCGTGACCCACTTCGGTTCGCATGGCCGCCACGACTCGCAGCTCGTCGACGAAGTGATCGTCATGGACGACGACAGCACCGACGCAACCAGTTCGATTGCGACTGCGGCGGGTGCGACGGTGCATCGCGTGGCCGACGTTCTGACCGATGCCGGCCCGGGTCGCGGGAAGGGCAACGTGCTCTGGAAGAGTGTTGCCGCCAGCTCTGGTGACATCGTCGTGTGGATCGATGCCGACCTGCGGTCATTCACACCGTCGTATGTCCTCGGTCTGCTCGGCCCGCTCCTCACCGACCCGGAGGTCGTGCTCGTCAAGGGGTTCTACGAGCGGCCCGAACACGGAGGAGTCGGAGGTGGGCGAACGACCGAACTGATGGCCCGACCGGTACTCGCCACGCTGTTTCCAGAACTCTCGTCGATTCACCAGCCACTCGGCGGCGAGTACGCGAGCCGCCGAACCATCCTCGAACAGGTGCCGTTTGCGCAGGGATACGGAGTAGAAACCGGACTCCTGATCGATATCGCTCGCCTCGCCGGTGTGGATCGCATTGCCCAGGTCGACCTCGGCACCCGGTCCCACCGTCACCGGCCGCTGCGGTCCCTGTCGGTGCAGGCGATGGAAGTACTTCACGCCGCGCTGCGTCGCGTCGACGGCGTCGACGGCGTCGACGCAGCCGCGCTGTCGACCGTGCTCGCCCGGCCCGAAGGAGGAGTGCTCGATGCGCAGGTTGCGGAGCGCCCCCCACTTCGAGACACCCCCGGCTACTGCGCCGCGACGAGTACCTGCCAAGCTCCTCCCCGATGAGGTGGACCCGCGAAGAGATCGATGCTGCGTTCGCTGCGTACCGCCAGTGTGCTGCTGACGCCGCAGCAACCGGGGACTGGCGCTCGTGGGCCGATCAGTTCACCGACGATGCCCGCTATGTCGAACATCATTTCGGCGAGCTGCGTGGTCGAGACGCGATCTACTCATGGATCCAATCGACGATGGACGCATGGCCCAACTCGCTGATGGTCGAGTTTCCGGTCGACTGGTACCTGATCGACGAAACCCGAGGCTGGGTCGTCTTCCAGGTGCAGAACCGAATGGCCGATCCTGGCGACGGATCGGTCTGGCAGGACCACAACCTCACCGTCCTCCACTACGCCGGAAACGGCCGCTGGAGCTACGAAGAAGACGTCTACAACCCGACTCGAATGGGCGAGATGGTCATGGCGTATCTCGACCACGCAAAGGCGATCCAATCACCGACGGACTGACGGCGACTCGAGACCCCGCGTCGTGCTCGACCCGATGTTTGCAACCGGACGCTGATCGGAGAAAGATCCGGGGCGATGCTGCGTACTCTCCGATCGGCGATCCGGTTCCGTCGGTTCCGTCTGGGCAAGACCACTCGACGTCTCGAACGTGCCGCCAACATCGCCGACCTCCGTCTGATGGCCAAGCGGCGTCTTCCCGGGGGAGTCTTCGACTACATCGACGGAGCGGCCGAGGACGAGCGGACATTGGCTCGGTCGATGAGTGCCTTCGCCGAGTATGAGTTCGTACCGCGAGTTCTGCGAGACGTCAGCAACGTCGATCCGTCGAGCACACTCCTTGGCACGCCGCTCGCCTTTCCGTTCGTTCTCGCTCCCACCGGGTTCACCCGCATCGCGCACAGCGAAGGCGAGTTGGCCGTGGCGCGAGCCGCCGCACGGGCCGAGCTGCCGTACTCGCTCTCGACGCTTGGTACCCGCTCCATCGAGGAGGTCGCAGCAACCACTGCCGGTCGTAAATGGTTCCAGGTGTACGTGTGGCGCGACCGAGGCCTGGTCAAAGAGATGGTCGGGCGAGCGGCAGAGGCGGGCTACGAGGCGATCATGCCGACCGTCGACCTCGCCACGTTCGGTCGGCGCGAGCGCGACGTACGGCGAGGCTTCGAGCTTCCTCCGCAACTGGGACTGGACACGATCGTAGATGGGATCCGCAACCCGGGCTGGACGCTCGACTTCCTCCGAGGTGGGCCGATCCGATTCGCCAACGTTGCCACCGCCGAGTCGAGTGGCAGGCGCGACGGCACCGACGCCATCAACCTTGCCGCATACGCAAACGAGCAACTCGATCCCTCGCTGTGTTGGGACGACATCGAGTGGTTCCGGGACTTCTGGGACGGTCCCATCATCGTGAAGGGCATCCAGAGCGTGGCCGATGCCCGAATCGCTGCCGATCTGGGCGTCGATGCGATCTGTCTCTCGAACCATGGCGGGCGTCAGCTGGAGGGATCACCGGCACCGGTCTCCCTCGTCGCCCCCGTCGCGCAGGAGGTCCAAGGCCGCTGCGAGATCATCTGTGACGGTGGTATCCGCCGGGGCAGCGACATTCTGAAGGCGGTTGCGCTCGGCGCCACCGCCACCATGGGTGGACGCGCCTACCTTTTCGGTCTCGGAGCGGCTGGCGAGCGCGGTGTCGACACTGCGCTGGGGTTCCTGCGAACCGAACTCGTTCGCGCCATGGCGCTCAACGGCCTCACATCCTTCGACGATGTCGGCCCCCACATCGTGGCGCCGGTGTCGTGAGCTGGTTCCGGCGCCCGTCACGACCGGCCGACCCACTCCTCGCCGAACTCGTCGATGCCCTTGCACCCGACCGCGTCCGCAACGACGGGGTCCAGCGTTCGCTCACCTCGCACGACGCATCGGTGTTCGACGGCGGCGTGTCCGGCCCGGTGTGCTTTCCCACCACGACCGAGGAGGTGCAGGCGATCATGCGGATCGCCGAACGGCACGACCGTGCGGTCGTTCCCCGCGGCGCCGGCACGGGACTTGCAGGAGGGGCCATCCCGCTCGGGGCACCGGTCGTGGTGTGCACCGGGAAGATGAACAACGTGATCCAGATCGACCTCGAGAACCGCATTGCGTGGGTCGAACCCGGAGTCATCAATCTCGATCTGAGCAAGCAGCTCCGCCCCAAGGGATTCCACTTCGCACCCGATCCTTCCAGTCAGCAGGTCTGCACCCTGGGCGGCAACGTTGCAAACAACTCGGGGGGTCCGCACTGTCTTGCGTACGGCGTCACCGACGCCCATGTGCTCGCCCTCGAGGTCGTCTTGCCCGACGGCCAGGTTGCGAGACTCGGTGGTCTCGAGGACGAACCCGACGGCCTCGATCTTCGGGGAGCCTTCGTGGGAAGTGAGGGCACCCTCGGGATCGCCACGAAGATCGCAGTCCGCCTCACCCCCAACCCACCGGCGGTTCGCACGATGCTGTTGTCGTTCTCGTCAGTACGGGACGCAGCACAAACCGTGAGCGATGTCATCGCCGCCGGCATCGTTCCTGCGGCACTCGAGGTGATGGATCAACGCATGGTCACTGCCATCGAGGCCTACGTCGGTGCCGGGTACCCGACCGATGCCGCCGCCGTCCTGCTCGCAGAGGTCGAGGGACTCGAGTCCGGCGTCGACATCGACGTCGGACACGTCGAGCGGATCGGCCGAGCGAACCGCGCGACCGATGTCCGACTCGCCGGATCCGACGCAGAACGTGCGGCACTGTGGAAGGGGCGCAAAACCGCCTTCGGTGCGGTCGCGCAGATCGCTCCGGACTACTACCTCCACGACACGGTCGTTCCCCGAGCAAAGCTCGCCGATGTCTTGGAGCAGGTCTACGAGATCGTCGACCGCCACGACGTGCTCGTCCTGAACGTTTTTCACGCCGGTGACGGGAATCTGCACCCTCTCCTCGTCTTCGACGCACGCGAGGAAGGCACGCTCGAACGCGTCCATGCCGCCGGGGCGGAGATCCTTCGAGCATCACTGGAGGCCGGGGGCGTGCTGTCGGGTGAGCACGGCATCGGCGTCGAGAAACAGCAGTACATGGAGGAACTGTTCACCGCCGCCGATCTCGATCACCAGAACCGTCTCCGGCAGGCATTCGACCCGGCCTGTCGGGCCAATCCGGGCAAGGTGCTGCCCATGGGTCACAGCTGTGCCGACATCCAAGCGCTGCGGGCCGTTCCGACCGGGGTGTGGGGATGAGTACTCTCGCATCGACCGACGCGACGATCACCGACTTCGCTGCCGCCGTCGGTGCAACGGAACCGATCGCCGTGCGGGGCGGTGGCACCCGCTGGCACCTCGGTGGCGCCCTCACCGGTTCTGCACGCATCGTGGAGGCGCCGAAGGGGATTGTGGACTATCAGCCGGCCGAGATGATCGTCACGGTCCGGGCCGGCACCAGCACCGCCGATCTCCATACGGCGCTCGCCGAACACGGCCAGACGTGTGCGCTTCCCGAGCGGGGAGGGACCGTTGGTGGGGCGGTCGTCGTGGGCGAAAATCGACTGGATCGCATGGGACGAGGATCGGTCCGTGACGCTGTGCTCCAGGTCCGGTACGTGTCGGCTGACGGAGAGGTGGTGACCGGCGGAGGACCCGTCGTCAAGAACGTCACCGGCTTCAACATCCCGAAACTGATGACCGGGTCACTCGGGACCCTCGGCCTTCTCGCCGAGGTCGTCTTGCGGACCAACCCCGCACCGCCCGTCCAGCGTTGGCTTCGAGCCGAGAGCGTCGACCCGCGCGATCTTCGCGACATCGTCCTTCGACCCGGCGCAGTGCTGTGGGACGGCACCAGCAGCTGGATTCTGGTCGAGGGCCATGCGGCCGATGTCGATGCCGAGATCGACCGCCTTGCGGCCCGGGCCGACATCACCACGACCGCCGGGCCTCCCGAACTGCCACCGCACCGGTGGCGGCTGAGCCCCTCCGATGCTTCTCAAGCCGACCGGTTCGTCGACGGCGAGTTCGTGGCGAGCATCGGGGTCGGCACGGTCTGGGCGACGACTGCCCAGCCGGTCCGCAAACCAGACCCCGTGGCGGCCCAGATTGCCGATCGGATGAAGCAACTCTTCGATCCAACGGGGCGACTCAACCCAGGGCGCTCGACATGGACCTGAGGATCGATGCCGAGGACCTGAATTCGTGTGTGCAGTGTGGGCTCTGCCTCCCCCACTGCCCGACCTACCGGGTGACCGGCGACGAAGCACTGTCCCCACGGGGGCGGATCCGGCTGATGCGTGAGGTCCAGGACCACGGGGCTCCAATCACGAGTGAGATACGCGACGCATTCGACACATGTGTGCAATGTCGCGGTTGCGAACCTGCGTGCCCGAGTGGCGTGCCCTACGGCCGTCTCATCGAGTCGACCCGTGAAACACTCACCGGGGCTGGGGAGCTCTCTGCTCGCCCACAGCGGCTCGCCTTCAGTGTGCTGGCCCACCCCCGCCTGCTTCGTCTCGGCAGCACCCTGCTCGCCGTCGCAGTCCGTCTGCGACTCGCTCCCAGGCGCCTCGGACTCCCCCGTGATCTTCCGCTGCGGCGAACGAGACATGTCGCCAGTGGCGACGATGTCTATCTGTTCACCGGCTGCGTCATGGATGCCTGGCAGCGCGACGTCCATCATGCCGGTCAGCGAGTGATGGAGGCCGCCGGGTTCGGCGTCACTCCGACGGGCGACATCGCACCCTGCTGCGGTGCCCTGCACACCCATGCCGGGCTCGGCCCTGATGCCCGCAGCCGGGCTGAGGCGACGATCGCCGCGCTGTCCGTCGACGGCGACCAACGCCCGATCGTGGTCGACTCTGCCGGCTGCGGTGCTGCGATGAAGGAGTACGGACATCTGCTGGGCACTGCGGAGGCCGAGTCGTTCGCCCACCGAGTCGTCGACATCCAGGAATGGCTCGCCGACCATCTGCATCGTCTTCCTGCGGTCAGCCCGCTCGATGTCTGTGTGGCTGTGCAGGATCCGTGCCACCTCCGGCACGTACAGGGTGTCCACGCAGCAACCCGCACCGTGCTGGCGCCCTTCGTCCATCGACTGATCGAACTCGACGACGATGGCTTGTGCTGTGGCGCAGGCGGTGCCTACTCGGTTCTGCATCCCGAGATCGCCGGCGATGTCCGTGCTCGAAAGGTCGACGCAATCGATCAGGTCTCTCCCGATTTGGTGGCGAGTGCCAACCCCGGGTGTTCGATGCACTTGGCCGGGGCAGGCGTGGAGACGGTCCATCCGATGGAGTTGATCGACCGCGCCCTTCACGGCGAACGTTGATTGTTTGACGCTGCTGACGGCGACTCGTACCCTCGCGTCATCCATTGAATGAGACGTCCCGATAGGTGGGACACAGGGGTGGACCCGTGGCCGAACAACAGACCATCGGCATCGTGGGTACTGGCGTCATCGGTTCCGGATGGACGGTCCGAGTGCTCTCGCGCGGTTACGACGTCATTGCGTGGGACCCTGCCCCGGGAGCCGAGGAACGCCTTCGGCGTGCGGTGGAACGCTCGTGGGCGTCCGCAACGAGACTCGGCTTGTTTCCCGGCGCAACACCCGATCGACTCAGCTGGGCCGAGTCGCCCGAGGCGCTCGCAGCAGCGGCCAACTGGATTCAAGAGAGCGCGCCGGAAGATGAGGAGCTGAAGATCCCGCTGCTCCAGCGGCTCGCCGCCGCATCGGCGCCCGACACGATCATCGCGTCGAGTTCCTCGGGGCTCCTCCCCTCACGCCTCCAGTCCAGCTGTGCGCATCCCGAACGGGTGCTGATCGGACACCCGTTCAACCCCGTGTATCTCCTTCCCCTCGTCGAGATCGTTGCAGGCGAGCAGACCTCGCCGGCAGCCGTGGCTGCGGCGGTGGCTCATTACGACGATCTCGTCATGCACCCACTGGTCGTGCGCAACGAGATCGAGGGGTACCTGTCCGATCGCATGCAGGAGGCGGTGTGGCGCGAGATCCTCCACCTCGTCAACGATGACGTCGCAACAACCGACGAGCTCGACACCGCCCTCGTGTACGGACCTGGGCTGCGATGGGCGGGGATGGGCACCAACCTCACCTTCCACCTGGCCGGGGGCGAGGACGGCATGCGTCACATGCTCCGCCAATTCGGTCCTGCCCTGAAGCTTCCATGGACCAAGTTGGAGGCGCCCGAACTCACCGAAACCCTCATCGAGGCGATGGCCGACGGCACCGACGCGCAAGCCGACGGCCGGTCGATCGCCGAACTCGAACGGCTCCGCGACGACTACCTCCTGGCCGTCATGCGTTCGCTGCGTCCCCTCGGCCTCGGCGCCGGTCGCCTCGTCGCCGAGCGAGAGGCCCGCATCCACGAGGCCGGGCAGACCACCCGACCGTGGCGGCCCGGCGACACCGTGGCGACCCCACTGGCCCTCTATGAGGCTCCGGTCGAACCCGATTGGGTCGACTACAACGATCACATGACCGAGTCGGCGTTCCTGCTCGCATTCGGCTGGGCCAGCGACAAGTTGTTCCGTTACATCGGAATCGACGAGGACTACCGGGCATCGGGTCATTCGTTCTTCACCGTCGAAACCCACATCAACTATCTGCAGGAAGCCGCGCTCGGCGACCCGCTGCACGTCACCACCCAGGTGCTCGGTGTCGACGCCAAGCGACTGCACTTCTTCCACGCCATGCACCACGCCGACACCGGTGATCTGTTGTGCACCACCGAGCAGATGCTGCTCCACGTCGACAACAACGAGGGACGCACTGCCCCGATCCTGCCGGGGCCAGCCGCTGCACTGGCCGCCATCGCCCAGGCCCACACCGATCTCCCGGTCCCGGGCCAGGTCGGACGGGTCATGCACATCCCCACCCCCGAGTCGTAACCAGAACCAGGAGCCCCGCAACCATGGACTTCTCCATCAGTGACGAGCAGCAGATGGTCGTCGACACTGTCAGGTCCTTCGTCGAGAAGGAACTCATTCCCTACGAGGATCAGGTCGAACGAAGCGGGCAGGTACCAACCGAACTCGTCGAGCAGATCAAGCAACGGTCACTCGATGCCGGGATCTATGCCGCCAACATGCCCGAGGAACTCGGCGGTGGCGGACTCGACGACCTGACCATGGCGATGGCCGAGCGAGCGTTCGGGTGGACCGGGTACGCACTCCAATACATCGTGGCCCGACCGTCGAACATCCTTCGCGCCTGCGAGGGCGACCAGATCGACGAGTACCTCCTGCCCACGATCCGTGGCGAAAAGGTGGATTGCCTCGCCATGAGCGAGCCCGATGCCGGATCCGATGTTCGCGGCATGACATGCAGAGCGGAACGCGACGGCGACGACTACGTCATCAACGGTACGAAACACTTCATCAGCCATGCCGACCTCGCCGACTATGTGATCCTCTTCGCCGCCACCGGCGAGGAGGAGACAGCCCGAGGACCGAAGAAGCTGATCTCGTCTTTTCTGGTCGACTTCGACACGCCGGGCGTGGAGCGGGTGGCGGGCTACAACTCGGTGTCCAACCGCGGCTACCACAACCTGATCATCAACTTCGACGACGCCCGCGTCCCGGCCTCGAAGATGCTCGGCGACGAACACAGAGGATTTGATGTCGCCAACGAGTGGCTGGGGGCCACGCGGCTCCAGGTTGCTGCGATCTGCCTCGGCCGGGCCGACCGGGCCTTGGACGTTGCGCTCGACTGGGCTGCAGAGCGGGAACAGTTCGGCCAGCAGATCGGCAAGTTCCAAGGGGTGTCGTTCAAGCTCGCCGACATGAAGCTCAAACTCACCGAAGCCGAACTCATGACCTATCGAGCAGCCTGGCTGTCCGACCGCGGCGAGATGTCGGACTCCGACGCCGCCATGGCCAAGATCAGTGCAACCGAGATGCTGCAGTTCGTCAGCGACGAAGCAATCCAGATCCTCGGCGGCATGGGGCTCATGGACGAGCTCCCACTCGAACGCATCTGGCGTGACGCTCGCGTCGATCGCATCTGGGACGGCACGAGCGAGATCCAACGGCACATCGTTTCCCGGGCGATGCTTCGGCCGCTCGGCGCGTGAGGTCCGATCGGCTGGCGCGACTCCTCGACCCGCAGTCGCTTGCATTCATCGGCGGTGCAGCCGCCGAACGGGCGATCGAACAGTCCATCCGAATGGGTTTCGAGGGGCCGATGTGGGCCGTCCATCCCACCCGCGACGAGGTCGGCGGCATCCCGACCGTTGCAACGGTTGACGATCTTCCGGGTGTGCCCGACGCGGTTTTCGTCGGCGTCAACCGGGGTGCTGCGCTCGAAGCGATACGAGCACTCGGCGCACTGGGGGCAGGCGTTGCGGTGTGCCACGCCTCCGGCTTTGCCGAACTCGACGACGCCGGGGGTGACCTGCAACGCGATCTGGTCCACGGTGCCGGGACGATGGCCGTCGTCGGCCCCAACTGTTACGGCACGATCTCGATGACGACCGGGGCCGTGCTCTGGCCCGACCAGCAGGGTCTCGATCGCTGCGAGCGAGGAGTCGGCTTCGTGACCCAGTCGGGCAACATCGCAGTGAACCTCACGATGCAACGACGCAGCCTTGCCGTCGCGCAGCTGATCAACGTGGGGAACCAGGCCGACGTGACGATCGAGGATGCCATGACTGCGCTTGCCGCCGACCCGCGCATCACCGGCATCGGCCTGCACATCGAAGCTCTCACCGACGCACGAGCGTTTGCAGCTGCTGCCAGCATCGCAAACGAGCGCGGCATACCCGTTGTGGCTCTCAAGACAGGGGCATCGGCCCAGGGCGCCGCAATCGCAGCGTCACACACCTCGTCGATGGTCGGCAGCGACGACGCATACGACGCACTCTTCGATCGGTGCTGCGTTCGTCGGGTCCGGTCGGTGCCCGAGTTCCTCGACACCTTGCACGTCGGCGCAATGATCGGCCCCCTGCCGGGCAACCGCATCGTTTCGCTCAGTTGCTCGGGAGGCGAGGCATCGTTGGTGGCCGATCGTGCCGAGTCGCTCAATCTCGACTTTGCGCCGTTCGCTCCCGAGCACCGAGCGCGGATCGCTGCGACGCTGAACGAGTTCGTCGCGATCAGCAACCCGTTCGACTACCACACCTTCATCTGGGGTGACCGTGACCGGCTCACGGCATGCTTCACCGAAACCCTCGCTGGTCCCCACGATGCCGCCATGCTCGTGGTCGACTTCCCCAGGTCCGATCTCGACGCAACGAGTTGGTGGCCGACGCTCGAGGCCTTTGCCGCAGCATCCTCGACAACCCATACCCCCGGAGTCGTCACCGCATCGATGGCGGAGGGCCTCCCGCTCGAGGTACGCCGCTGGGCCAACGATCACGGGCTGGCGACGGTTGCCGACATCGACACGACGTTGCGTGCACTCGAAGCGACGAGTCGACCACTGACCGCCGCGAGTCTGCCGCTGCCCGCACCGGCATCCGTACCCACCGTCTCGATCGGAGAAGCCGCTGCCAAACGCCTGTTGGCCGGCGCCGGCCTCGACGTCCCGAACACGAAGGTCGTGGCCGCCCAACCGGCTGCGGCTGTCTCGGCAGCGGACGCCGTGGGGTATCCCGTCACCGTCAAGATCGCCGGACTCGATCACAAATCCGACAGCGCCGGTGTGCACCTCGATCTTCGAAACGCCGACGAGGTGAGGGCGGCCGTCGAGCAACTCGACGGCCTCGGGCCCGAACTTCTCGTGGAGCAGTTCATCGGCGACAGTCGCCTCGAAGTGCTGGTCAACCTCCGTGCCGAATACCCGCTGGGATGGTTGCTGACGCTGGGGGCGGGAGGGGTCCACACCGAACTCGACCGAGACACGGTCTCGTTGCTGCTCGCAGCAACCGACGACGAGATCGATGCTGCCCTGCGATCGTTGCGCATCGGTTCACGCTTCGACGGTTTCCGTGGTGTCCCGCCGATCTCCACGGTGGCGCTTCGGTCCTTGATCGCCGGGCTGAGCGAACTCGTCTCGACCAACCGACACATTCGAGAGATCGAACTGAATCCCGTGATCATCACCGACGAGCGAGCTGTCGCCGTGGATGCGATCATCGTTCGAGAGGACGACCATGCCTGATGCAGTTCACACCACGATCACCGGCGACGGAACCATCCTCGAGGTCGTTCTCGATCGACCCAAGGCAAACGCCATCGACGCAGCGACGAGTCGAGAGATGAGCCATGTCTTCGCCGACTTCCGAGACGATCCGACGCTGCGTGTCGCGATCTTGACCGGGGGCGGCGACCGCTTCTTCTCGGCGGGTTGGGATCTCCACGCCGCCGCCGACGGCGAGGCGTTCGAAGCCGACTACGGCGAAGGAGGGTTCGGTGGGTTCGTCGAACTGCCGAACCGAACCAAGCCGGTCATCTGCGCCGTCAACGGCATGGCGGTCGGCGGAGGCTTCGAAATCGCCATGGCAGCCGAATTCGTGGTGGCAGCGGAACATGCTCGCTTCTGGTTGCCCGAAGCAGGGCTCGGCATCATTCCCGATGCCGGCGCCATCCGCCTGCCCCGCCAGCTGCCGCCCGTGATCGCGAACGAGATCCTGTACGCCGGGCGCCGCTTGGACGCCGACGACGCCCTTCGCTGGGGTCTGGTCAACGCGATGGTTCCCGGCGATCAGCTCATGGAGGCTGCTCGTGAGTTGGCCAACCGAATTCTGGCATCGGCACCCCTTGCGGTGGGAGCGATCATGGAGATCGACCGGTCGACCTCGCATCGTTCGCTCGATGATGCGTTCACCTCGATGCGTTCCGGCGACCTGTCGATCTACCAACAGATGCTGGCGTCGGAGGACGCAGCCGACGGTCCCGGCCGGTTCGGCACCGACGACGGGCCGCCGCGCTGGAAGGGCCGCTAGGGCTCGACAATCCCGAAGAAACCGCTGAACGAGTCGAGGTTGCCGAGCAGCGTGCGCACAGACGCCTCACCCTCGACGGACACACCCGTCGACGACAGGAAGTCATCGACGCCGATCTCACCTTTCAACAGGCGAGCCAGATCCATCTTGGTCGACGTGAGCGAGGCGTCGGCACCGTCGAGCCTGATCCCAGCTCGGTGATGGATCGCGCAGTTGTCGAGTCCGATTGCATGATGTTCGTCGACATCGGTGAAGTGCCAGTTGATCTCGAAGGACTCGCCGTCGAGATGCTCTGACTGCAGTCGCACACCGATGAGTTCGACGAGCATGCCGACATCGAGCTGATCGGTGATCGAGCGACCGCCTCCCATGCCGAGACCTTTGCTGCCAGTCCGGAGCTCCATCGCTCCCATCAGATAGGAGTCTCGCCACGGCCCCGATTCCGACTGGTACCCCATCTGTTCGAAGGTGTCGGCCTGCAGCAGCCGACCCGCCTCGAACTCCGGGTCGGCGAACACGAGATGGTTGAGCACCTCGCTGGCCCATCGGTAGTCGCCTCGCTCATATGCCCGTCGAGCCTCGGCGAGCACTGCCTCTCGCCCACCCATGGCCTGCACATAGCGGGTGGCGCTCTCCTCGGGGGGGTGGGGATTGAGGTGGGCCGGGTTGCCGTCGTACCAGCCGAGATAGCGCTGGTAGATCGCCTTGGCGTTGTGACTGACCGTGCCGTAGTAGCCGCGGGTGTGGCTCTGGTTCAGGAAACAGGCCGGCTGGACGAGGTCTTCGGCAATCTCGCGCATCGTCATGCCGTGATTCGCCCGCCGCATCGTTTGGTCGTGCAGCCACCGGTACATGTCCCGCTGGAGTTCGAGATAGCGGACGGCGTCGTCGTGACCGAAGCGCGGCCAGTTGTGGGTCGAGAACATGACGTCCATGGCACTGCCGAACAGATCGAGCGCTTCCTGGATGTACTTGCTCCAACTCAGCGTGTCACGGGCTTGCGCACCGCGAAACGGCAGGGTGTTGTGCATCGTGTGGGTGCAGTTCTCCGCAATGCACAGCGCACCGAGGTCGGGAAACATGAAGTTCATCTCGGCCGGGGCCTCGGTTCCCGGCGTGTTCTGGAACACGACACGTACGCCGTCGAGTATCAGCTCGGTCCCGGTGAGGCTGATCTCCTCGGTCGGGGCAATCAGATCCGGCGCGGCACGAGGGATCCCCTTGCCGAGACCACTGTCGATGTGGCCCTGCGGCCCCATCGGCAGGAGCGTGCCGAACTGGTAGAAGGCACGACGAGCCATTGCGGGACCTGCGATCAGGTTCTCGGACACCGCTTCTCGCAGAAAACCCTCCGGCGCCAGGATCCGCACGTCACCCCTGTCGACTGCAGACTTGTCGACGACGCCCAAGATCCCGCCGTAGTGATCGACGTGACTGTGGGTGTACAGCACCGTGGTGACTCGGCGCGCACCGAGCGTGGCATTCGCCAGGTCGAGACACGCTCGTGCCGTGAAGGCGGTGGTCAACGGATCGATCACGACCCAGCCGTCGTCACCAGCGATGAACGTGATGTTCGAGATGTCATAGCCACGCGCCTGCCAGACCCTGTCGGCCACCTCGAACAGACCGTGTATCGCATTGTGGCGACCGTGCCGCCACAGGCTCGGATGCACCGAATCAGGTGCATCCTCACGCTGGCGGAGGAAGTCGTAGTCCTTGACGTCCCAGGCGAGTCCGAGTGGCCCTTCGATCTCTCCGGTCTCGTGCTGCGCGATCAGGCCCCGAGTTGCCCGCTCCCAGTCGTCCTCCAGGTCCAGGGCTGCGCCGTTCGCTGCGTTGACGGTGGCGGTGTGGTCGGTGGCCGGCTTGGCAGCACGGGGGTCGAGTTCGCTCATCCGGCGCGTATGTCCCACCCCGTCACGCCGGGCGCAACCATCGTCGACCCGTACCTTCGATCGCCACCCTCGGACGGCTCGGAAGCTGCTCCGCAGCCGACGGCATCGACCCTCGCCGCCGAACGCGTCAGCTACAGCCGCTGGTGGTGCCGCAGTCGGTACAGACGTAGCAGGAGCCCGCCCGCTGCATCGGCACGCCGCACGTCATGCAGAACGGCGCATCGGCGCTCGGCGGCGGACCCGAGGGTGGGTCGGGAGCCACATCGGATCCCTGCACCGTCTCGGTGACCTGCTCGACCACACCTGGCAGCGTTGGTTCGGTGCGCTCGTCGGTCGACAGGATGCCGAGAGCAGCACGCTCCTCGAAGTCGAGATACATGACCGCCAACTTGCGGAACAGGTAGTCCATGAGACTGGTGGCAATCCGGATCTCGGGATCGTCGGTCATCCCGGCCGGCTCGAATCGCATTCCGACGAAAGCCTCGACGAACGCCGACAGCGGCACGCCGTACTGGAGGCCATGACTGAGCGAGACTGCAAACGCGTCGACGATGCCGGCCAGCGTCGAACCCTGCTTGGAGACCCTGACGAAGATCTCGCCGGGCCGACCGTCGTCGTACTCGCCAACGGTGACGAAGCCCTTGCAATCGGCCACTCGGAACTCGAACGTCCGACTGGCCCGACTGCGCGGCAGCTTCTCACGCACCGGTTGCCCAATGACGTTGTCGACAACCCGTGCAACTGCTGCAGTCGGATCGGCAGCGTTCACGTCGACGTCCACTGCTGTGGAGTCGTCGGAACCGGCCGACATGGGCTGCGCGACCTTGCAGTTGTCGCGGTAGAGCGCAACTGCCTTGAGGCCGAGTCGCCACGCTTCGATGAGCAGGAGTTCGATCTCTTCGACCGATGCATCCTCGGGCATGTTGACCGTCTTGGAGATCGCCCCCGACAGGAACGGTTGGACTGCGCCCATCATCTTCACGTGGCCGAGGTAGTGGATCGGATTGTCCCCGAGGCTGCAGGCGAACACCGCCACGTGCTCGGGACGAAGGCCCGGCGCGCCGAGCACCGTCTGGTGCTCGGCGATGTGGTCCACGATGGCGGCAATCGCTTCGGACCCGTAGCCGAGTGTGCGGAGCGCGCGTGGCACGGTTTGGTTGACGAAGCTCATCGTCCCACCACCGACCAGTCGTTTGAACTTCACGAGGCCGAGATCGGGCTCGATCCCGGTGGTGTCGCAATCCATCAGCAAGCCGATGGTGCCGGTTGGCGCAAGCACCGTGGCTTGGGCGTTGCGCACACCTCCAACCTGGGCGCGTTCACAAACCTCGTCCCATGCCTGGCGGGCCGCGTCGAGCATGCGGGGCGGCGCCAACTCCTCGTCGATCTCGGCGGCTGCAACCCGATGGTGGTCGAGGACCCTGAGCATCGGCTCGCGATTGACCTCGAAGCCCGCGAACGGCCCCATGCGGGCGGCGATCCTGGTCGACGTGCGGTACGCCTCACCGGTCATGAGGGCCGTGACGCCGGCGGCGACGGCACGGCCCGCATCGCTGTCGTAGGGCAGGCCGAGCGCCATCAGCAGGGCGCCGAGGTTGGCGTAACCCAGGCCGAGTTGCCGGAACGCCCGAGTGGTCTCGGCAATCTGTTGCGTCGGATAGTCGGCGTTGCCGACGAGGATCTCCTGTGCGGTGAACACGACCCGCACGGCGTGCATGAAGCCGTCGACGTCGAAGCCGTCGACGTCGTCGCCGGTGAGGAAGGCCAGGAGGTTGAGCGACGCCAGGTTGCATGCCGAGTCGTCGAGATGGACGTACTCCGAGCACGGGTTGCTGGCGTTGATCGGACCGGTGTTCGGAGCGGTGTGCCAGTGATTGATCGTGGTGGCGAACTGCACACCGGGGTCGGCACATTCCCACGAAGCCTGTGCGATCTGACGAAACAGGTTTCGGGCTCTGAGGGTCTCGATCGTCTCACCCGATGTTCGGGCGACGAGGGCCCAGTCGGCATCGTCGACAACGGCCTGCATGAAGTCGTCGGTGACCCGGACCGAGTTGTTTGCATTCTGGTATTGAACGGAATGGATGTCGGCACCGTCGAGGCTCATGTCGAAGCCGGCGGCTGCGAGCGCCCTCGCTTTGCGCTCCTCCAACGCCTTGCACCAGATGAACTCCTCGACATCTGGATGATCGGCGTCGAGAAGGACCATCTTGGCGGCACGACGAGTCTTGCCCCCCGACTTGATGGTCCCGGCAGACGCATCGGCACCTCGCATGAAGCTGACCGGACCACTTGCGGTTCCGCCACCTTCGAGAGGCTCCCTGCTCGAGCGGATGTTCGACAGGTTGACGCCCGCACCGGAGCCGCCCTTGAAGATGCGGCCCTCCTCGGCGTACCAGTTGAGAATCGAGTCCATGTGATCGTCGACGCTCAAGATGAAGCAGGCCGATGCCTGTTGAGGAACCCCCTCGACGCCGATGTTGAACCACACGGGCGAGTTGAAGGCCACCTTCTGCGTGGCGAGCAGGTGCGTCAACTCGGCCCGAAAGGTCTCGGCTTCCGCCCCGTCGACGAAGTACCCGTCACGGCTACCCCACTCGGTGATCGCACCGACGATTCGATCGATCACCTGACGGAGGGAGTCTTCGCGCTCGGGCGTTCCGAGCGACCCACGGAAGTACTTCTGGGCCAAGATGTTGGTGGCGTTCTGTGACCACTCGACCGGTACTTCGACTGCGAGTTGTTCGAACGCGATCGAACCGTCGCGATAATCGGTCAGTCGAGCGTCGCGACGCTCCCAGGTCACGTCGTCGTAGGGGTCGCACGCAACCGACGTGAAACGCCGGCTCAGTCCGAGGCCGGTGTGCTGCGAGGCGATCGCCATGGCGTCGGGCCTTTCGTCGTGCTACGAGACTTCGAGGTGATCAACCCTATTGAGCTTTCATCGCCTCGGTGCGGTCGAGGACGGGACGAAGATCGTTCGCTTCCTACCGCAGGAACAGATGGCTGTGGCGGTCGGATCCCTCCGGGTAAAGGGTTCACATGAAAGCGACATCCCCACACCCCCCTTGGCGTAGGACCCCAAGGCGCCCTTCGACTCATCGAGACGACTCGACCACCACCATCCAGAGGCGATCCGTCCGCCACAGCGACTGCCAATCTACGGATGGTTCCATGTGAACGAAAAGGGGACTGCATGTGGATTTTGCGGGGATTTCGCCGGTGTTCTCCACAATCCTCCACAACGGCGGACGCTACGGTCTGTCTTCGTGCGGCAGTTGCTCCCCGATCCGATCGACGACATTGACCCACTGACGCTCTATCCGTTCGACGAGCGGCCGGGGACTGCCACTCAACCATGGATCATGATGAACATGGTGGCCAGCCTCGACGGCGGTTCCTCGATCGCTGGCGTGAGTGGGGGCTTGGGTGGTGACGGAGACCGCCAGGCCTTCCGGGCCATCCGCGCCAGCTGCGACTGGATCGTGGCCGCAGCAGGGACGGTTCGGGCCGAACGTTACCGCCTCCCCCGCACGAGTCCTGAGGTGGCCGCGGTTCGGCAAGCGACCGGCCGTTCACCGGTGGCACGGCTCGCCGTCGTGACTGCATCGGTCGATCTCGATCCCGATCTACCACTCTTTGCCGATCAGGACCCCGACGACGAGCCGCCACTCGTGCTCACCGGCCATGCGCCACCCGTCGACCGAATGGCCGACATCGGCGATCGGGCCGAGTGGGCTCATCTTCCTGGCGATCGTCCGTCCCCCGATGCGGTGGTCGCAGAACTCGCAGGGCGCGGTGCACGCGTCGTGCTGGTAGAGGGTGGGCCGTCGCTGAACGGCCAATTTTTCGATGCCGGACTCGTCGACGAGCTCTGTTTGTCGATCTCACCCAATCTGGTGAGCGGCAGCAGTGTGCGCATCGCACACAGCGAAACGTTCGAAATCAACCACGAGATGCGACTCGACCGGCTCCTCGAACACGACAGCGTGCTCGTCGCCCGTTACATCCGTCGCTGAGTATCTGTGGCGGCAGGACCCGCCTCAGGTTCCGACGACGTGGCCGGGGATCACGAGTTGCTGCCCTGGCTGGAGCACCCCATTGCCGGCGATCCGCTCGAGTTCACCGATGAGGCGGCGAGGGTCCCCGTCGGGGTCGAGGGAGGACGCGATACCCCACAGCGTGTCGCCGGGTTGCACGATGATCGTGATCGACGCTGCGCGCTGCCCCTCGGCGGTCGGTGTCGCTTCCGCCTGCGAGACGAACGAGGCGATGCCCAACACCAATCCGAACAGGATCGAAAGCGCAACCAGGCGGCGACGCCGGTACACCGCCGGTGACGGCCGCACCGGCAACGAATGGACGGTCGCCATCGATGCAGTCTGGCCGGACTGCGAAGAGGGAACGACAGCATTCGGCTGCATTCCACCGTTCGGGACGGTCTCGGGGACGAGCGCAAGCGTGCGGGGCACGAACCTGGTCTGAGGGGCGGGGGCGAAAGCTGCGGTCATGGGATTCAGTCTGCTGAGGGGGTGTGACAGGGATCGGATTCGATCCGACCGGAGCCTTCGCCGTGAAGATTGTTCCCGCTGGTACTTGACACCGAACGGATGTTTGGCGAACATGTGTCCGGCGAACGCTCGTTCGACTATTCAATACCGAACACCTGTTCGCTGTCAAGCAACATCTGCAAGAAATCCACAGGTTGTCCCCAGACAACCGCCCGACCTGTCCCCAACACCATCCACAGGGTTTTCCACAACCCGAGCCGGCCGGCTCACCACCGCACAGCGAGGCACCATGTCCGACACGCTCACCCCCCGTCAGCGCCAGATCCTCGACGTCATCGTCGAGCACCAGAACGAACGGGGGTATCCCCCGTCGGTGCGCGAAATCGGCGAAGCCGTCGGTCTCAAGTCCCCCGCCACCGTCAAATCCCACCTCGACAACCTCAAGGACGCCGGCTACCTGGTCCGCGACCCGTCGAAGCCCCGTGCCATTCAGGTCCGATACGAAGGGAACTCCGGCGCCAACGTCGAGCGTCGCCCCGTTCGCCATGTACCACTGGTCGGCGACGTCGCTGCGGGCACCGATGTGCTCGCCACCGAGAACATCGAGGAGGTCGTTCCCATGCCCGCCGACCTCACCGGAGACGGCGAGTTGTTCATGTTGCGGGTCCGCGGTGAGTCGATGGTCGATATCGGCATCTTCGACGGCGACTTCGTCGTCTGTCACAGCCAGGCCACCGCCGACAAGGGCGACATCGTCGTCGCCGGCATTCCGGGCGACGAGGCGACGGTCAAGACCTACGACGAACGCGACGGCAAGGTCGTGCTCGTCCCCCACAACCCTTCGCTCACCGACATGGTGTTCGACCCATCCGAGATCTCGATCTTCGGCAAGGTCGTCACCGTCATGCGCAAGCTCTGAGCTCTGCGGCGCTCACGCGCCATGGGTCACGAGGTCGAGCAGGGCGGCATGGGTGTCCATCAGCCACTGTCGCTCGAGATATTCGCCCTGCGTGTGTGCGATGGTCGGGTCGCCAGGGCCGAAGTTCGACGCCGGTACGCCGCGCGCCGCAAAGAACGCCACGTCGGTCCAGCCGAGCTTGGCCCGCACCTCGAGGTCGTTTCGCTCCACAAGCGCGGTGATCAGCGGGTCCCCCAGTCCCGGCCGTGCGCCGGGTGACAGGTCGGTCACCTCGAAGGTGTCGCCCTCTTGCATCACCGGCGCAAGGAGGGCCCGAACATGTGCGACGGCATCGTCGGCTGAGCGGTCAGGTGCGAATCGATAGTTGATCCGCACCATCGCAGCGTCGGGCACGACGTTGCCGGCCACGCCACCCTCGACGTGAACGGCCTGCAGGGCCTCGCGGTACTCGCAGCCATCGACAAGCGGTCGACGTTCGTCGAACGCGCTGACGATCATGAGCAGGTCCGCAAGACGGTGGATGGCATTGCGACCCATCCAGGGCCGTGCTGTGTGGGCGCGATCACCGCGCAGTGTCACCTCGGCGCGCAAGGTGCCCTGGCAGCCAGCCTCCAGGGCGCCATGAGTCGGTTCACCGAGCAGGGCCACATCGCCATCGAGGAGCTCAGGTCGTTGAGCTTCGATCTCGCGCAATCCGTTGTGAACAAGCGCAACCTCTTCGCGTGCGTACAGGACGTAGGTGACGTCCACCGCCGGCTCGATGACCGAACGCGCCAACTCGACAATTGTCGCAACGCCACCTTTCATGTCGGTGGTGCCGACCCCGAACATCCGGTCGCCATCGATCCGAGCCCCGGCGTTGTCGTTTGCTGGGACCGTGTCGGTGTGCCCGCCGAGCACGAGACGCCGCTCTCGGCCCAGCTCGGTTCGAGCGATCAGGTTGTCACCGATCCGATCAACGATCAGATGGTCGCAGGCGCGCAGCTCAGACTCGAGCACGCCGACGATGTCTTGTTCCTGGAAGCTCTCCGACGCAATGTCGACCAACGCTGCAGTGAGCTGCCAGACATCGCCACGGGGAAGTCCCGCCATTGGCCCTGCGTTCCCTGACTGCAATCGTCCGACCTCACACCGCCTGGCCGTGATCCCGCAGGATCTCGTTGAGGGCTCCTTTGTCATGGCGCTCACCCTCGGCGAGCCGCTTCAACACGAGGATGCAGGGCAGCCCGAACGAACCACCGGCGAAGGACTTGGGACGGGTACCAGCGACAGCCACACACCATGCCGGCACCTCGCCGCGGCTGATCTCGTCACCCGTCTCGACATCGATCACCGGAATCGAGCCGGTCAGGATGGCCCCAGCGCCGAGAACGGTGCCCTGTCCTACACGGGCTCCCTCAGCGACGATCGCTCGGCTCCCGATCATGCAGTCATCACCGATCATCACCGGCGCCGCTTGTGCAGGTTCGAGTACCCCTCCGATACCGACCCCACCGGAGAGATGCACGTTGGCGCCGATCTGCGCGCAACTCCCAACCGTGGCCCACGTGTCGACCATGGTGTTCTCCCCCACGTACGCGCCGATGTTGGTGTAGCTGGGCATCATCACGACGCCGGGCGCCTGATAGCTCCCCCACCGGGCCTGGGCTCCGGGTACGACCCGAACCCCACGGGCCATGTAGTCGGTCTTCAACGGAATCTTGTCGGCGTACTCGAACGGGCCATGTTCGATGGTGTCCATCTTGGCGGTCTTGAACAGCAGGAGCACGGCGTACTTGCACCACTGGTTCACGGTGACGGAGCCATCTGCATTCCACTCCGCGACTCTCGCCACGCCCGTGTCGAGTGCATCGATTGCCTCGGTCACGGTTCCCACGATCTCGGGATCGTCGGTATCGATCGCATCGCGGTCGGCCCAGAGCGCCTCGACACGGGCTTGCAGATCAGTCGTCGACGAAAGCAAAGGGTCAGCCATGTGCCGCAGGCTATCGCTCGCTGCCCGGCGCTGGGCCCAGCCGCCGGCCCCACTCCTCGGCCGTGGTTCGGGCGCTCAGCTGTTCATTCGCTCGAGAGCGAGCTGCAGGTCAGCGGTGGGCTGGACGGCGGCAAAGCGCACATAATCGGTTCGACGACCGTAGAACTCTCCAGGGCTCACGATGACACCCGACCGTTCAGCGAGAGCCCGTGCCAATGCCCACGAATCATGAGCTGGGGCCTCCGCCCAGAGGTAGAAACCACCTCCTGGCATCTCGACCGCGGCTCCCGCCGCTCGCATCAACTCGATACCGATCTCAAGCCGCTGGAGGTACACCTTGCGCTGCTCCTCGACATGCGTCTGATCGCCGAACGCAACGATGGCCGCCGCCTGCACCGGTCCCGGAACGATCAGACCCCCATGCTTTCGAACTTCTTTCAGGTACTGGACGAGATCGGGATCGCCGGCGTAGAAGCCGGCACGGGCGCCGGCGAAGTTCGAACGCTTCGACAGCGAATGGACTGCGAGGACACCGTCGACGCCGCTCTGCAAAATCGATTGCGGCGGTCCGTCCCACGTGAACTCGATGTAGCACTCGTCGGAAAGCACCAGGACGTCGTTGGCCCGACCCCACGCAGCTGCGGCAGCGAGATCGTCGATGCCTCCGGCGGGGTTGCCCGGGGAATTGATCCACAAACACAACGCACGGGCTGCATCAGCAGGGTCGATCGCATCGAGATCGATTCGCCACCTGTCATCGACGGCCACCGGAACGGCTCGACAGCCCGAGAAGATCGCGCCCTGCTCGTAACTGGGGTAGGACACCTCGGGATACAGAATCGTGTCTCGGTGGGGCATTCGCATCCGAAGAAAATGCGGCGTCATTGCCACGAACTCCTTCGTGCCCACTGCGGCACCGATCTGCGTTGCGGGATCGATGTCGACACCGGCCACCCGCTGCAGCCAGCGGGCCGCCGCCTCCCGATATCCAGGCGTGCCGACCGACGGTGGGTACCCGCGTTCGAGGTTCGACGTCGAGAGGGCGGCAACGACGGCGGGTGGCGGCGGATCGACCGGAGCACCGATCGAGCAGTCGATCACCGACCCGAACCGCTCCTGCGCAATGCTGCGAAGCTCGTCGAGCAGATCGTAGGGATACGGCGGCGGAACATACGGCGTCTCGTACGGGTGGGTCACGGCGTCTCCGAATCGGCGGGGGCAGGCGATGCTTCGGTCAGATACTCGCGCAGCGCCCCAAGGGAGGCCGGTTCGAGCCGAGCCCGCAAGCGCATGCCTTGTTCTTCTGCCGACTCGGACAGCACCTGCCCTTCGCGATGGACCTGTGCCAAGACGTCGCCGCGGTCCCACGGAATCATCAGCTCGGCGAGCTCGGTCATCGACCGGACCCGATCACCGATGACAGCCAACAGGTGATCGAGGTTTTCACCGGAGTGAGCGGACACCGCAACCGACCCCTCGAATCGTTCGACCAGACGATGTGCGCCACTCGTGCGATTGACGTCGAGCCGATCAGCCTTGTTGAACACGAGCAATTCGGGCACGTCGCCCGCGCCGATCTCGTCGAGCACTTCCCGCACTGCAGCCATCGAGCCCTCTGGGTCGGGTCCGGAACCATCGACGACGTGAACGAGGAGGTCAGCGTCTCTGACCACGTCGAGCGTGGTCTTGAAGGCGGTGACGAGTTGATGGGGAAGCTTTCGCACGAACCCGACAGTGTCGGTCGCAAAAACCGTCTCACCTCCCGGCAGTGCCAGGCGTCGCGTGGTGGCGTCGAGGGTGGCGAAGAGTCGGTCCTCGACGAGGACATCGGCTTCGGTGAGTCGATTCAGCAGCGACGATTTGCCGGCATTGGTGTAGCCGACGAGGGCGATGGCACGGTTTCGGGTCCGCGACCGCTGCTTCGATTGCGTCTCCCGGTGGGCCTGGACTTTGCGAAGATCAGCTTCGAGTTTGTGGACGCGACGCACCAGCCGCCGACGGTCAACCTCGAGCTGCGTCTCGCCCGGACCTCGCGTTCCGATCCCGCCACCCTGCTGACTGAAGGTCCGCCCGCTTGCCCGGAGACGGGGAAGTCGATATCGAAGCTGGGCGAGTTCGACCTGTGCCTTGCCCTCCTGGCTGGACGCGTTCTGGGCGAAGATGTCGAGAATGACCGCCGTGCGGTCGAGCGCCGACCGACCCAAGATCTTTTCGAGGTTGTGCTGCTGGGCCGGCGTCAACTCGTCGTCGAACACCACCGTGTCGCAATCGACTGCGACAGCAGCCTGCTTGATTTCTTGGGCCTTGCCTTTGCCGACGTAGGTCGCAGCATCGGGTGCCGAGCGGCGCTGATGAAGTCGAACGACGGCGTCAGCGCCGGCGGTGTCGACCAGCAGAGCCAGCTCGTCGAGGCTGGCATCGGTCTCCTCGGGGTCGCGCCCAGCGGTGGTCACGCCGACCAAGACGATCCGCTCCCGAAACGTTCGCTCGATGAGGCCGTCCGACTCGCCACCAAAGTCACCAAAAGCACCGCGATGCGACGCGTGGTCGCCGTCCCCTCGTGCGTCGAGCCACTCGGTCGCATCCTCGGGCACGTCCGATTCGTCGAAGACCGGTGCACCGTTGCGTTCAGTCACGACGAGCGCTCCCCATCCACTGCACCACGCCGAGCCATTGCGCGGTCATCGGTCGGCCACGACCACGTCGGCGATGTGGACGGCAGGACCGGTCAACCTGAGCGAATCGCCGATGTCGACACGTGCGTTCCCTCCCGGCATGTGCACGATGACGTTTCGACCCACCAGACCCCAACGATGAAACACATCAGCGGCAACCACAGCACCGCTTCCGCAGGCGTTCGTGATGCCGGCGCCGCGTTCCCACACGCGGATCGACAGCTCGTCGTCGCCCGAAACAGCGGCGAAGTGCACATTGGCACCTGCTGCGAAGAGTGATTCGATCGCAGGCCCGACGACCTGCAAGTCGATGGCGTCGGGATCATCGACTTCGCACACCACGTGCGGGTTGCCGATATCGCCGGTTTCCCACCGCTTCACCGATGCGAACGGTGCCGCCGATGCCGCCATCCGATGGCCGGCATCGGGATCCGGTCCTGAACGGACGGTGCCCATGTCGACCGTGACCATGACCGTGGCCGGGTCATCGGTGGCATGGACGTCACACGAACGAATGCCGGCCGGGGTCGAGACGTCGATCCTGACATCGCGACGTCCCTGCTGGCGGGCGACCGCTTGTGCAAAGCATCGCAACCCGTTGCCACTGATCTCTGCTGCACTGCCATCACTGTTGAGCAATCGCATCACGATGTCGGATCCACTCCCGGGAGCGGCGGGCAGGCCGAAGATCACACCGTCGGCACCGATGCCGGTGTGACGATCACACCACGCAATCGCCCGGGCAGGCGCGTCACCGGGCAGGTGATCGAAGAGGCACACCAAGAAGTCGTTGCCGAGCCCGTGGTGTTTCGAAAGGTGGATCGACTCGGCCATGTGCTCCATTGTCGCAGGTCCAGAGGTGACTCTGGTCGGTGATTCAAGGAACCGACCCAGCAAGGGCCTGATCCCACACCACCATGGCGTCAGCGGGGTCGACGGGAGCATCGAGCCAGACGATCCGCGGGTCGCGACGAAACCAGCGCTCCTGTCGGCGAGCAAACTGGCGGGTCCGAGTGATCGCAAGCTCGAGCGCATCGTCGAGTGTGGTTTCGCCGTCGAGATGCGCCAGCAACTCCCGATACCCGAGAGCTTGTGCAGCCGTGTGACTCGGGCCGGTCTTGCGCAACCACCGGACCTCATCGAGAAATCCGGCTGCCATTTGATCGGCGTAGCGTCGTTCGATTCGTTCGTCGAGTTCGTTGCGCGGCCATCGGATCGCCACCTGCACGAACGGTGTAGCGGGATAGGTCTCGAGACCGGGCCCGAACGAAGAGAACAGACGCCCGCTGCCAAGCACCACCTCCAGCGCGCGGAGAATGCGCCGCTCGTTGTTCGGCTCCATTCGCTCGGCTGCCGTCGGGTCCAGCTCGGAGAGCTGCTCGTACATCGTCTCGATCGAGGTACCCGCAGCGAGTTCAGCGTCCAGAACCGAACGCGTGTCGGGGAACTGCGGCGGGATGTCGAGATCGTCGATGACCGATCGAAGGTAGAGGCCCGTACCGCCAACCAGGATCGGTACTGCGCCCCGTGCGCAAATGTCGGTGATGACCTTCCTTGCGCTCCGCTGAAACGCCGCAACGGTGAACACCTCGGACGGATCCACCAGGTTGATGAGGTGGTGGGGCACAGCAGCTTGTTCCGCGAGTGTCGGTTTGGCCGTGCCGACGTTCATGCCGGCATACACCTGCATCGAGTCGATCGACACCAGTTCGGCGGGTTGGCCCTGCGCTGCGAGGAGCTCGACCACCCCGAGCGCCAGTGACGACTTGCCAGATGCTGTCGGGCCCAGGATGGAGAGGGGGCGCGCGGCACGACCCTCGATGATCTGACCGCTAGACATCGGGCCACCCGACGTCGAAGGCAATCGCATTGAGCTGCTGACAGGTGTCGAGCGTCAACAGTTCCACATGGTCCTCTCCGTATGCGTCGACCAGTGGCGCCACAACTGCACTCCCGAAGCGCAGGGCAACACCGATCGCAGCTGCGGCAAGATCGAGGTGCCGGTCGCTCCAGACAGTCGTCCCCACGATCTGGACATCGCCCTGCGTCGAGATCATGCAGTGGTCGAGGGTCAGGCCAAGCCGCACCGGCACAAGTGCCCTTCCCGGGGGAAGGGCGTCGACTGCTCGCCTGGCGGACTCAGCGAGTGCTCGAAGATCGCGACCCTCCAGCGGGCCGGTGGAGACAGTTCCTCGTTTTGTCTGCGCTGCTGCGAGCAGATGGGTCGCCAGGTCCTGCAGGGGCCACGAGGATCGGTCGGCGTCGCCGGCGCTCGCTGTGCGCTCGTGTGGCGCGCCGTGTCGACTCGACAGTGCAGCTCCCAGCGACCGAGCCACGGCCTCGGGGTCGACCGGCAACGCCGGGTCGCTGAGAGGAAAGCGCTCGACGGACACGCTCGACCTGCTGGCTCAGCCGGCAGCGACGGGAATGCGTGTTCGGTGACGCGCCGGCACCGTCACCTCGATCAGGTCACCGAGGAGATGATTCGTCTTGCCCTCGGTGATGGCGACCGTGGCGTACGAGCCGGCTTTGATCGGGGTCGGACTGGCGAAGTGCACGAGTGTGTTTCGTCGTGTGCGACCCGTCAGCACGGCTGGATCTTTCTTGCTCGGTCCTTCGACGGTGACCTCTTCGACCTCGCCGACGCGGTTCATGTTGGCCCTCAGTGACGACCGCTCGATCACGGTGCGCAGCCGCTCGTAGCGCTCGACGGCAACTTCGTGCGGTACGGCGAGCGATGGATCCGCGTCGAGCAGATCGGCCGCTTCCGTGCCGGGCCGAGGACTGAAGACGAAGGTGAAGGCGCTGTCATATTCTGCCGCTGCCGCGACTTCGAGGGTGCGCTCGAAGTCGGCATCGGTCTCCCCCGGGAAACCAACGATGATGTCGGTCGACACGGCGAGTCCCTCGATCATGGCTCGCGCTTCGCGCAGCTTCTCGAGGTACCGCTCGGCGGTGTAACCGCGGTGCATCGCCGCCAACACCGTGTCGCTTCCGGACTGCAGCGGAAAGTGGAGATGTTCACAGACCTCTGGGGTTGCTGCCATCGCCTCGAAGGTTTCGGTGCGCATGTCTTTGGGGTGCGGCGATGTGTAGCGGACTCGATGAACACCATCGATCGCACCGACTGCTCGCAACAGGTCACCGAAGAGCGGACGCGCTCGCCGGTCGTCGGTCCACCGTTCCCCGCACCACCATGCATCACCGAGGTCGGGGGGTGCATCGGCAGGGAGGTTCTGTGCTGCCGCCGCTCGGCGGGTAAGGGTGAGATCCCGACCAAAGCTGTTGACATTCTGGCCGAGGAGGGTGATCTCACTCACGCCGTCGGCAGCCAGTTGTCGTGCCTCGGTCACAAGTTCACCGAACGGACGAGAAATCTCGGGGCCTCGGACCGCTGGCACGATGCAAAAGGCGCAGCTGTTGTCGCACCCGATCTGGATCGTGAGCCACCCGGCATGATCGACCTCGCGTACCGCCGGCAGTGCCGATGGGAACGCGTCGGCATCCTCACGCGCAGCCGCTTCGAGTATCTCGACGATCGGACCATGCACAGCCGCATGATCGAGCAACTCGACCGCTCGGTGGACATTGTGGGTGCCGAACACGACATCGACATGACCGGCCCGATCGCGGATCGAGTCACGATCCTTCTGGGCAAGACAACCCCCGACAGCGATCTGCAGACTCGGCTTCAGCTCTTTGAGCCCCTTGAGATGACCCAGTGCGCCGTACAGCTTGTTGTCAGCGTTTTCCCGGATGCAACACGTGTTGAGAACGATCACATCGGCATC
>Ga0181558_10000959_pt1 | contig 27524 bp, 23 predicted proteins | sample 011ome_22_FD_133754 | JGI IMG/M metagenome (GOLD analysis project Ga0181558, IMG submission 133754) | Coastal salt marsh microbial communities from the Groves Creek Marsh, Skidaway Island, Georgia - 011507BT metaG (megahit assembly) | ecosystem: Environmental > Aquatic > Marine > Intertidal...
CAAACACGAACCGACGCACGCGACGCGCGCGACTGGACGACCACAAACGTTCGGACATACGGTACCCATACGCGTCTGATTGGTCAACGCTCCAGTCCCTCGAGTCCCTCGAGCGCCGCGACCGCCGCGGACAGACGGACGCGGCGAGGCGCGCGGTTCGCGGATGGCGCGAGCCGCGGCGTGAGTGCGCGACGCGAGTCGTTGGGCGTGCACGCGCCCGAGGACTATCGCAATCGTCACGGACGACGCGATGACGACGGTGGCGTACGACGGGGGAGACGCCACCGACATCGCCGACATCGCCGTCGTCGGTCCGCGCCGGGCGTTGCTCGGGTCGTTCCTGAACTCGGACCCGGACAACCAAGTGTACGTGTTCATGTTTGCGTTTTCGTTGATTTTGTTTTCGGTGCCACCGCTCTTGCGGTTGAAGCGTTTCTTGGGATTCAAGGCGGAAGAAGAACCGGAGATGTGGGATTTCGAGCAAGAGATGCCGGATTTGGCGCCGGCTGGAGGACGAGCGGGGCGACCGGCGCAAGACTAAGAAGACGTTGAGGCGCGCGCGCGACGAGCCGCGAACCGCGGCGCGCGTGGGACAACGAAGACACAGACGAGGAGGAGAGCGTGTGTGTGAGTATTATTATTTGTGTTATCATTATCAGTTAGCGCTGAGTAGCAGCATCAACATGTATTACGAAATTGTTCATAAAAGAGAGCGAGCAGCTGACGTATTTTTCCCGGCGCGCTCCGCGAGCGACATCCGACTTGTCCATGGTGCTTCACTTGGTGACACGGCGTAGATAACGTGGCCGGGAGAGCCTCGGTGGAAGACGCGGAACATACACATCGTCTAGACCATGCCCACGCACGTCTCTCCTAAAGGGACGTCGTTCTTTCATTCTCGAGCTCGGGCTTTTGCGTCGTATAGGTTCGGAGACGACGAGCACCATGGAGGCATAGCCGTGCAATCTGGCATGCATGATCGCTTGCCAACCCACAGAGCAGATGATTCCAAGTATCGCGCGTCGCGTTCGCGTCGAGTTTGGACGAGGATACGAGCGTTGATGTTTAGAGGGCGGCGTTCAAAGTGGGTCAGTTTCATCGTGATGATCTTGCTCATGCGTTGGCTGTTTGGGGGCAAAGATACGTCACCGATAAGCCGGGCAAGTGCTCCAGTGAATCACATACCAGTACTGCGAAGAAGTGTTAGCGACCGAGCGGTTCTACCAGCGATAGAAGGCATAGAAGACCTAGTTATTGTCCCTGGTCACGCAGTGTACTTATCTGGAAACTTCCGAGCGGCTCGGGACGAGGCAAACTGGGTATTGGAGCCATATCAACTTCTCGAAGGCGAAGGGAAGTCATTCATGGAACACATGGAGGTTGGTGTGCAACAGATTGTCTCTAATCCTGAGGCAATATTGATTTTTAGTGGCGGTAAGACGCGGCGAGAGGCTGGGGCGATGAGCGAGGCGAGTTCATATTGGCAGGTCACCCGAGCATTTGATTGGTTTGGAGCAGACGTAAGCGTTGAATCTAGGATATTTACCGAAGAACATGCACGAGATAGTTTCGAGAATCTTCTCTTCAGTATCTGTCGATTTTACGAGCTCACTAGAAAGTTTCCGAGAAAGGTCACCGTGGTTGGTTTCGAGAGCAAGCGGGCGCGTTTCGAAAAGCTGCATCTTAGCACGCTCAGTTTCCCTCGTGAGAGATTCAATTACGTTGGAACTCAAGCAATCAATCATTTGGAGATGGACTTAGGAGAAGTCAAGGTTAGAGACTCTTTTCAACGCGATCCACACGGATGTCGAGGAGAGCTGGCGGTGAAGAAGTTGGATAGAGACCCATTCAACGAAGGGAGCCCCTACATGTCTCAAGTAAAGATCTTGAATGGCCTGTGGATCCATATAGCAACCTGTTCACAAAGACCCTACACTGGTACTCTGCCTTGGACACCAGGAGTTATAGTCCGATAGTCTCACACGCACTTAGTCTAAAATTGTTGAATTTATTCTACATTTTTCTAGCGCTACGAAAACCACTTCCTACCCTTCCGCTGTTTCGACTGGTCTTTGGTAAACTCCTCTAACTCTTGCTCAACACGTTCTATAAACATCCCCGTGACGTCCGGGACTACTGGCGCAGTGGTCTCATCCACTTGCATCGTCTGTGCCGCTTCTACGATGGCATCTGGAAGCATCGTTTCTATTTCTTGCACCGCGTATCCGAGTGGTAAAGTCGCCATCCCACCCACCGCCACCCCTAGCGCCGCACCCTTTAATCTAGTCACCACACTACCCGGTATAGCTAATCCCGTGAGCGCTGAAGTCAACACACCCGCGCCTACGATGTTCCACATATCGCTCGTCTCGCGTCGCTTCTCCATCCCGAGTCTCACCGCGCTAAACACCGACACAAAACTCCCGAGTCTTACGCCATGAAGCGTGCTATCACTAATCGTACGCTTCCATAATCTATGTTTTCGCACTGTAGCGTGTTCGTTGGCATCTAACGTCGCTCGTTTCTCCGCCGCGTGCGCGTGCCAGGCGCCGTAGAGCAATCCAGCGCAACTCCCGTACGTGGTGTCACGCACCCACGCCAAGAGCTCGGGGGGCGGTGGCGGCGGTTGTTCGCCCGGTTTAATGCGCTCGAATGCGCGTTCCATGATGAGACGCGACGCAGCGGCGGCGGCGACGTTCGCGCGCGGTCACGACGGGCGATGTGACGATGGATTTCTTCAAGTGACAAAATGAAGTCCCAGATGGAAATGGTGCGCGCGCGCGCGCCATTCGCGCGCGGCGTAGGGTTACAAGCTGAGCAGCGTTGGAAGCGGTCCGAAACCACGATTGATCGCTGATGGATTAGAGTTACAAACTATGCGCGAATGAGATTAAATTAGAACTTGAATATCCGCGAGCCTTGAGAGTCAGAGTCGCCATCAGAGCTCTTCGCGACGGCTTCGGATGAACGCGAGGACGGCGGAAAGGAGAGCTTGCGAAGCGTAAACTCACCAGTTCGCTCGAATGTTCCCGACGCCGCTAGGTCGACCGGATCGCTAGTAAAAATAAATCGACGCAACTCAAAGTTGTTTGAGCGCACAAACACGCGCGTCGGTACAGAAGCGCCGCGGGCGCTGAATGGGAAAGCCATTTTGCGCAATTTGAAAGCGCTCTCAGGCGCACGCTTGAATGGCGCCTTATTCGTCGTCGTTTGCGCAGCTCTCACCTTTGAGAAATCAAATTTGCGAAGAGTAAAGCTATCAGCTGACGCTCGCGTGAAAGCATCGGCGGAATTTTCAGTTTCTGTCTTGTCAAAGACCTTTTTGCGAAGCGAGAAAGAACCTCCATCTCGTTTGAATGGCGTCTTACGCTCAGTGCTCTTCTTGGACATCCCGGCTTCGAGCTGCTGAAGCCCGGCAGCGAGCTCAGCAGTTCTTTCAGCAGCGCTTGCCATTTGCTTGGCTGCCTTGACGGTGTTTGCAATCTCAGGTGCGTAATCCATGTAAGCCATGTCGCCTTCCAAAGCTCGAATGTTCTCCAACGCCTTGTTTGTGATCTCCTTCGCCTTCTCGGCAACTTCCGTCTGCTCAGCGAGCTTCGCCGTGAGCGACGTAACGAGAGTGTTCAAATCCATGTTACGCATAGACGCCATCTCAGTCTCTTTCTTCGCCTTCAAATACGCGTCGGCTTCTTCCATGTCTGACATCGCAACCTCCAACTCGCGAATGCGCTTCAAGAGATCATCCTTTTGCGCCGTGACGTCAGCAAGAAGCGTATTATTGCTTCGCTCTACTTGCAGAATTTCGTTCAACTCCTCTTGGTCAACCATATCGGACATTTGAACTTCAAGAAGGCGAATTCGGGACTTGAGGGAGATGACTTCGAGCGCCGCCGCTTCGTACTTCTTCTCAACCGCCGGGAGACTGGCACCACCTTTGAGTAATACCGCAATGCGCTCGCGCATCTCTTTATTTTCAGCTTCTAACGCCAAAATTAAACCTGGAGAGTTCACATTATCGCCAGCGAGTTCAGCGAGTTCAGCATTCGTGTAGCTATCGGCGAGCTCAATTTCCAAACCTCTAATGGTTGCCAAGAGCCCGTCTCGATCCTCCAACTTGGCTTCAATGTCGTGCAAACTTACTTTTAACGCCGCAATTTCAGCATCCTTTGCCGCTAGCTTGGCTTCAAGCTCATCCGTGCTGCTTTCGTCAATGAGCTCAGCGAGTTCCTTCGCCGCGCTCACCAAACGCTTGTTCAACTCTCTCGCCTCTTCGAGTTCGCCTTCAACCTCGTCAACGCGCGCAGTTTGCTCAGCCAACTCCGCGGCTTCAGCGAGTAACGCATCAACAGCTTCTTGATTTTCATCTCGTAGTTGACGCACTTCATCCCGCAACGCTTCGGCTTCAGCTTCCAACGCCGCGAGTCGCGCGCTCGTCGGCGCCATCACCTCGCGTCGCTTCTTCTCCGCCCGCGTTCTCGCAATCAACGCCCGCGCCTCCGCCACCGACGTCACCGCGGCATCTCCACCAGATAAATCTTCATTCACCGTTTGTAACAACTTCTTAATTTGCGCCGCGCGGTCGCCTCGCATCGCTCCCGTCGTCGTCCGCATCGTTCGTCCCCCTGTCGAGGACGACGAGGTCGTTCGTCCCCCTCGCGCGCGCCCACTCGGGGTCTTCACCCCCACCATCGCCCGCATCGCGCTCGCGCCCGTGATCATCGCGACCTTATACACGTATATACGTATTCGTACGCGCGCTGGTCCAATGTCCCGATCGTCGTCCTCCGTCGTCGCGCACTGCCGTCGCCAACCTCACGCGGTCGCGGCACGCAGTCATGATGCATGCATGCATCAGTCATGCACGGGTGTCCGCTCACCTAAACGATGTTCGGACATTCGATGTTCGGACATTCGGCGTCACTGTTCAAACCACCAAACCACCCCCCGACGACAGCTGCGTGCGTTTGAATCCCGCTCGCCGACAGCGCGCGGCGTGCGAACGGTGCGACGGTGCGACGAAGCGACCGACGGTGGGGGGTGAAATCATCATTATCATCAACACCACCACTGAAGCATCCATGAGTGACGGGGCGACGACGACGACGACGACGACGATCGAGGGCGAGTGGCAGTTTGGCCACATCGCGGGCGCGTGCGACATCGCGCACGCGACGCGCGCGAGCGGTGCGGATGGCGTGGTGACGTGCGGTGGAGATTGCTTGGTGACCGTGCGAGACGATGGGAGCGGGGAGATTGATGCGAGCTTTGATGATCACACCGATGCGGTGAATGCGTTGGCGGTGTCGCCGTGCGGCACGCAGGTGTGCACCGCGAGCGATGACTACGCCGTCAAGGTGTTTTCGATAGCCAAGGGCGGGTTCGAAGCGAACGTGACGAGGTTTACGTTACCCGTGCGAGCGATCGCGTGGAGTGCGGATGGTAAATACGTCGCCGCGGGTGGTGAAGACACCGCAATCAAGGTGATTAAGATGGAGGATAAGAGTGTGCAATTTTTATTGGAGTGCACGCGAAGCAAGTGTATCAAGAGTTTGGCGTTCGACCCGCGCGGGGACTTCTTAGCCGCAACGGATGATAATGGGGCGTGCTTCGTGTGGGTACTTCGTCCACAAAGTGACGATGAAGAGCCAGGTGACGTGGTGCTTAACGCAACGCTCGCGCCCGTCGCGACTGGTGAGTCACCACTTTTGAACACCGCGGCGTGGCGTCCAGATGGTGAAATTCTGGCGGTGCCTGGACGCGAGAATGACGTCATGTTCTTGGAGCGTGGCACGTTCAAAGAGCTTGAATGGACTTTGAAGGCACACACTGCGCCTATTTCTCTCCTTCGCTGGTCCCCGAATGGGAAATATTTGCTCACAGCGAGCCAAGACAACACCGTCATCATTTGGGACGTCAAGAAGAAAGCGGCGGTGAGTAAGATGACGGACACGCAGCAGCTCGTGTGCGGGGCATCGTGGAAATCTTCTGGTAACACAGTCGCCTTGATCAATGGCGATGGTCAATGGGCGATTTGGAATGACGCAGTACCTGCCAAGTACGCCTCGCCGACGGCGAAAGTCGCGGCGTCAGAGATAGATTTTGTGAGCAAGATAGAAGCTGCAGATGGATTCGTCGATGATGAAGCGATTGGAGAAGACGACGACGACGAAGAAGATGACGAAGAAATGGCTGATTTCGTAGAGTATGATGATGACAGAAGAGCGCGCCGGGGTTCTGAAAAGCCGCAGATTATTCATGTTGAAGCCGGGCCAAAGCCGCAAGCGGCATTCCAATCCTTGACAGTGGCCCCTGTTGCGGGCAGCAACCGACGCTTTTTGGCGTACAACATGATCGGTTCATTGGTTAGTACTACCGAGGGTAATTTCAGCTCTGTGGAATTCCAATTCCACGACACTTCGCGTTTAGGACGCATTCCAACGATCGCAGACTACAATGGATACACGATGGGCGTCATTGGTGAAAAAGGCTGTGCACTCGCGAGTCCTATGAAGGATTCCGAAACGGAAAGTATGCTGTACTTTAGATGTTATGAAAGCTGGTCGAACGACAGCGAATGGCAAATCAGTATGCCCGCTGGCGAGGATATTCTTGCCATTGCCACTGGTTCGTCGTGGGTTGCCGCCGTGACGTCAAAGCGTTACCTTCGCATCTACTCATTGGGCGGTGCTCAGAAGCAAATAATCTCTCTTGAGGGTGATGCTGTGACTATCACGGGTAGCGATGATTCGTTGGCCGTCGTTTGGCACGAAGCTGCACCAATTGGCCCTGCTCCTGGTGACCAAGTGCTTGCGTACGCCGTGTACAATTTGCGATATTCGAGCCAACTTGCGCGAGGCCGTGTGCCGCTTTCCGCGCAAGCAAAGCTCAACTATCTCGGTTTCTCCGAAGAAGGCATGCTGTGCTCTGCTGATAGTACTGGTGTAGTTCGCATGCGAACGGAAGATTTTGGTGGGTCTTGGGTGCCTGTGTACCGTTCTTCTGCGGCGCGGTCTACCGATGGGCAACATCACTGGGTCGTGTCCTTGTCAGCTTCCACCTTGTACTGCATCATCACCAGAACCAGTGTGGGTCCGACGCCGAATCCTAGACCGGTGCTCTCCATGTTGCCTCTTTCTTTGCCAGTGGTCATTCCAGAGCACTCCCTTGGCGACCTTGAAGATGAAGCCGCCAAGGCGAGCTTGGCGCTTTCAGTGGCTCAAAGTTCTGGTGATGATATTCGACTTGCTTTGGGCGCATCTGAAAAAGCGGCAATCCGCCTTTTTCACGCCGCTTGTAAGGCTGAAAAGCTCGAACGTGCGTCTGACATTGCCGAAACCTTCCGGCAGCCAAAGAGTCTCCAAGCGGTGCTCAAGCTTCCGGCAGTCGCTCGCCAATCTGCGCTCGTGATGAGAATCAACGAGTTGATTGAGACTGCTATCGATCCGGAACCTACGCAATATACGCAGCCGGACAGTTATACGCCTGCGCCTGTTGCGGTTAAGACGACCCCGGCTGCAAAGAGTAACCCATTGGCTCGTCGTGGCGCCTCAACGAAATCGGGCGATGAGAACAAAGACGCGAACGAACAACCTGCGAGCGAAATCAAAGATGCTAAGAGGGACATCGACACCGCTGTTACGCCGTCGGCGAAAAAGTCGAAATCGATGGCAGTTAACCCGTTCGCTCGATGAGTACGCACTGACTTTAAAGTAACTTCATGCTGTTTGTTAAACAATATCTTCTAATCAACTAAATTTTACGACTTTATTCCTCCTTCTTCTCGTCTTCCGTCTTCTTTTGGACCGTCGGCATCGGAGTCTTGTTGTTGTCGTCGTACTTCTTGTCCAAATAGATCTCGATACCGATGAAGTAACCGGCGGTCAAGACCAAGAACTGCCACACCTCAATATCACCAAAGACCGGGTCTCTGATCGACAACGCTTGTGCTTGTTCCGGGAACGCCGCTTGAAGCGCAACAGTCGCGGCAACGCCACCAACAACAGTGCTAGAAGCGACGAGCTTGCTCAAAGTTTCCTTCGTTGAGCGTACCGCAGGCTGTGCCGCATGGCTTGGCTTGGCAGAGCAACGCACCGAGGCCATTTTGTTGTTCGTCACCCGGCGGGTGGCGCAAACCTTCTGCGCTAACGCGGACGTGGACGTGCTTGAAACAGTAGACATTGTGTATGTACGACCCCGTGTGCAGTTGTGGCGCGGTGGCGGGGCTCGTAGGGCGTCCAAGTGACCAAGAGGAGCAACTAAACTGTTTTGGATAAGCTCGAGTCACGAATCACGAACCAAGAGAAATCAAGGGGGTACAGATCGGGCAGATACGTAGTCAGTTGCCATCAAAAGTGAACGTGCTGACACTCATACAACGCTTATCAATGGTACGAACGCGACAAGAAGGTCGACTCGCGCATGCCAAGACTCTTGTACACTTCGCTAAATCACCGCTTCGTGGAATTGGGCACGCGCTCGGGCGTTCAGGGCGCCTGGCGCGTCTTCTGAAACGTGCACCAAATTAATGCATTAATTAAAATACAAGTGACTTTCAGAGATCATTTCTTGGATGTACGAGCTGAAAACATGTTCGCACGATGTAAAAGCGTGCCAATTAATTCAAGCTGCGAATTCGCGGCGAAAACAGCCAAGGGATTCCGTCGACGCGAATTAATTGAAATACCATCGGATGTGAAACTGAAATAAATAAATCACAAGCCATCGCAGAGTCGACATATGTCTCTCAAAACGCGCCAGCTGCACTATCTTTTGCACTCAAGAGTCTCAAATAAACCTCACGCAAGAATTCTCTACGTTTCACGCGCGCGGACGTCCATGTAGTTCACTAAAATAGGTAAAATTGTCCGACAGACTGGCGCAACAAGCTAACAGTATCAAACGACGTTGATATGGATCAATTGGTGCGTATTGGTTCATGAAATTAAACCTTATCATCGATTTCATTCATTACATCACTCATTTAATTCCATGGCGTGAATTTTCTAGTAACACGCAAACGAACGCGGTGTTAATTAATTAAATTCACGCGTCGTAATTAATTCGACTAAATAAATGTTTACTGTAGCGTATTACGTGTAATGAATGTAATTAATTACGTACTCGCAAGGCTGATATGATGATAAATAATCTCGCTACGCTTTCCGGTGGCGTTTAAGCGGTCGAATATGCTCGAATCTACGAATGTCTTTGCTATTTATATTTCCAGGTCTGAATTAATTTATATCACTTTCACATTTGTTTACCGTTACGCATCGACTCTAGCCAGTAGTATTCGCGTTGCAATGAGTGATTTGTCGATTAAAAACTATTAAAGTATTCAAAATGAGCGATTCGAGATGCACCGTTTACGTGATTCTAGAGTGTTAATCAATTAATTAATTGCCGTGGAATTTTGTCGTAGAGTCGTGTGTTCATGGAGGTTTATAATGCGTTGTGATCGCACGCATGGTGTACATTTGCGGTGGTACGATTGGTTTTGATATCACAAGAATATTATAAATAAATACATGGTCGTCAGCGAGCGAGCGGCTACTTACTTTGTCATGGCTTTGGCCACCTTCTCTGCAAACGTGGAAAACCGTCTGAGGTCTGCGTCTAGGATGGATTCCACAAGTGGCGACACGGCTGAGCCAAACGGCACGAGTGGACCGGGAACTTGATAACTGATTTCCATCACTAGTTTCGTCCCTTCGGGCGCCTTGTTAAACGTCACCGACCCTTTATTTTTTAGTCCTTCGAGCGACTCCCACTGAATCTTTTCATACTTCATTGGCTCTAAGTCTTGAGCCAACCAAGAGAACTCAAAGTGCTGTCCGAACTGGTCCGTCGACAACGTCCATTTCGTCTTCGTTCTATCATCCGGCAGGTAGGACACGGAGGAAATCCACGGCATCCAATTCGGGATGCGCGTGCGGTCTTGCCAGAGCTCCCAAGCTACTGGGAGCGGCACCGGCGCCACCACCGAGGCCTTGTTCTTCACCCAACCACCGTCCATGCGCGTCTTCGATCCATTCTTCGCGCGTAAGTCATGTCTACGCACGCTTTCTCGACGGCGATAGTCGCCTCTAGAAGATCCTACGTGCGCCGGAGTCCAAGTTGCGAGCGTGTGCGGCATTTGGATCGCGGGCGATTGAGATATACCAGGGACGAGCGTTGCGGATGCTCACAGCGATAGTAGCAATGAGCAGGGACGGAATGTGTCAAACAACTTCTAAGCCGCCTAGGTTATCGTCGTTGACTATGCGCGTGTCGCACGTGACCTCGCTTTGTGACGCCTCAACGCACTCGGTTCGTTGACCTCTTTGGCGCCAAATTCAGTTTGTGAGCACGTCACACGCACGCGCGACATCCGCGAGTGCGTGACACTAGCGCGTAAAGCTTGGCACGACATTGGAAATAGTCATATTCATCATCACGCTGGCGCGTTTCGTGTCACATCATGGATGTCGACGGAGACGAGGTCGTGGTGTGTACGTGTCCGTGCGCGAGCACCGTGGCTGGGGGGAAAACGTCGGGCGAAGCGAAGCTGTACTCGAAGTCCTTGCGATGGAGCGCGTCTGACGAAAGCAATTTAACGGGCGCACGCGTGTTGACGTTACTGTCTGTCACTGCGCATCAAAGAAACAAGCCAGGGAGCGCCACGGCGAGCTTGAGGTTGGTGCCAGACAACGACCCCAAGCGAGCGCTCGTGTTGACGTTTGCGTCGGAAAGTGAACGCGATACGCTTAGTGACCGGATTAAGGAGCAGATAAGGCACATCGAAGAAAGTAAAAGAGGGGTACCCACAGCGGCGGAATTGACCGCAAGAGAAGAGCTGCTGAAAACTAACAAAGAGTTGGCGACACTGTATGAGGAAACCGTGAAGGCTGGAGTGATCACGGACGAAGACTTTTGGGAGGCGAGAAGGAATCTATTTACCAATGCGATTGCTAAAAAGGCTACAGGTCAAAAACATGGCATCGAAAACACTCTCGAGGGCGATCTGAAAGGTTCACGGGACGGAATGTCAGATACTGTGACGTGCAACTTGACAAATGAGAAGATGCACAGAATCTTTGCCGAGAGACCTTCGGTGCGGCAGGCGTTCCTGGATAATGTTCCGAAGAAAATGACAGAGCGAGAATTTTGGACGCGTTTTCTTCGGTCAGAGTATTTCAAGCAAATGAGAGCCGGAGCGCCGCCTCAAGGGGAAGAGGAGGCTGCAGATTTAGCACTTTTTGCGCGTAAACCACCAGATGCGGCCACTTTAAAGGCACAGATAAAGTCTGTAGCCCCAGACTTGAATTTGAAAGCGGCACTAGATGATGAATTAGGTGAAGGATATGGATTTCTACACGATGGTGCTCGTGATACTAGACGACCCAAAGAGGCTGGCCCATTGCCAGAGGTGTTTTCAGAGTTGAACCACCACGCCGCTGTCGTTCTGCGAGGACAACCGCAAGCAAACATTGTAGATGCGCGGTCGGCAGCTATCGCTGCCAGAGATCATGAAAAACTGATCTTAAAAGACACTGTCACAACTCCTGACGAAGAATTCAATTACGTCATTGATGACCTTGCCTCAAAACCGCCGCCACGAGCTCCAAAAGAACTCAAGATCCGCGACTCACACCAGTACTTTTCCACAATGGCTGAGGAGCAAGGCACTCAAAAGACTTCAAAACCGAAGACATCGGTAGTAATTGAACCTTTCAAAGATGCTGTTAACGCCGCAGAAGCCATGCTTCATCCGTCAGGAAAAAAACAGAAACGTTGTGCTTTAGAGCCAGATGTCGCAGCGCAAGTTCTTAAGGAAGTCACGCAGTCGCTCGCAAAGGTTGAAGATTTGAGCGCTCAATTTGCATCACAACAAAGTTTCAGTGGTGCAAGTGATGCGGATGAGTTTCCGAAAGCTGTTGATGAACAGTTGAAGCGAAGCGCTGCTACCGGTGCGGAGCTGTTGCGTCAATTTTGGATGACTTCGCCAATGATTACTTCTGTGCGCTGGGAAAAAGCTGCAAAAGTCAGCAAGTCGCTCGAAACTTTATACGACAAGCTAGAGCAACTGAAAAACTCTCTTCCAGCGACGCACCGGCACATTGCATCGCAACGTTTGCGTTCATTGCTGCAAGCCTTTGATAGCGCGTTCACGTTCTATGATGACGAGAAGTCTCGACGCCCAAGGGCATTTGCTGAATTTGAAAAGGCCCAACACGCGGCTTAGAGTCGCATTTTAGTTTGATGGATATCACTAGTTCAATTAGTACACGTGAAATATCACACATAGAATTTTAGCGTTTCGTCAAACGCGAGCACGTCTTCAACCTCGATTGGACCTCAATTCCTCACATATGTGCGCGGCGTAAACTTAAAGTCGTCCACACCTGGTCATAACGTAGACGTCGGTTGTACATCATCGCTCGGATTTATTCGTGATGATGCGGCAGGCACTCGCCGCCGTTCGTCGAAACGCACGCATCCAGCGACCTCGAGGTTTACCAGCGCTTGGTGAGCAAACGCGAGCTGGGGATACGACGACGTCCACTCGGAGCGGGTTATGCGACGAGCGCGGCACTTGGAAACATCTTAGAACACACTTTCCTTCGTCATCGTCCAGGTTATTCGCGTCAGGGTCGACGCAAACGCCGCTGTTTGGTTCGATGCTCGTCGAGCGCATCCCGGTGGTAGTACCAGATGCCCCAGACTGGGAACGAGAGTATCAAGAATGGAGTCAAGCTAGAAGAGACAAGTTCAAGGTGAAATTACCTGATTCCGTAGTAGAGCCTAAAGGTTTGGAGGAAAACTTACCGGACTTCGAAGCCGCACCTAGAGAAACGGAGGCGGATCGGCTCGGCGACCGCAGTACAATTTACCGCAAGCTTCAAGAGTTTTTATTCTTAGTAGTGAAGGATAAATCTGACAAATGGGGCTTCGCAAAGCTGAAGCATGAAGATGGTGAAACCATGAGGCAAACGGCGGAGCGATCGTTAAAGGACTTTGCGGGTGATTCCATCGAGTGTTGGGTTGTTGGTAACGCTCCCCAAGGTCATTATGAAGAATCGGATGGCACTACGTTTTACTATCGCGGTTCTTACATAGAAGGTGATTTAAAACTCGAAAATAACTACGTTGATCACGCATGGGTGACCAAAGAGGAGCTTGGGGAATATTTCGATGAGAAACATCACGAGTTGTTGAAGAAGATGCTGTAGGCGCCGCGTAGTCGCTGGCGCACAAAGTTTTAATATTAGTCACATAGGTTCAACATCGTACACTAGTACATCACAATAACAAAGTAAGCTAAACATGCTATCTAAGGCAACGTCGGAGGCGTCCACTGGGTCTTCCCCAAAGCTTTATTGTGGTAATATGGCCGCCCGATTTTGTCGTAAAACATAACCCACCCGGCGGCTATTGCGGGTTGCGCGCCACCCGTGCCCGCCGCTCCCGCAGCGCTGCCCGTAACCGCAGCCTTGGGTTCTTCCTTCTCTTCTTCGCTTTCCGATACTTCTTCACCCGCCTCGCGTCGTCGCTCTCTGTCAAGCTTTTTCAGTCTGGCTTTAGCGTAGGCTTTGGCGTCGCGCGCCATCTTCCTAAAGTCTGGCTCTCTGCTCGTACTCGTCATCGGTGGATCCATCATGAATGCTTCGCGCGGCCACTTATTGGCCCAATCTACGTTTCCATTCATGCAAAATGCGGCTTGATGTCCCTCGATACCGCATATGTTACACCCATGAATCGACGCCCCTTGTGGTCGTCGCAATTTATGATGCTTCTCCATGTTTCCACGCGCACCCTTTGCCCGCCGTCGTCGTCGTCGTCGTCGTCGTCGTCGTCGTCGTTGCGTTCACGCCCAAGGTTCACGCACTCCTCACGCACTCGACGTCCACGAACCACGCTCACGCGTTCGCGTATGTCGCGTCGTCGTCGTCCTCAACCCGAGCGGTTCGAGCGCGCGCACCGTTCCTCGCCCGACGCGTCCTCGAGCGCAGTCGCAGTCGATCGCGAACACGCCATCGATCGATCGCGTCATCGATCGATGCGCGCGCTCGAGCGAAAGGCACGAAGGATCGATCGAGACCGCGCGTCCTCGGTCGATGGGCCCGAACGACCCGAACGAGGGCAAATCGCGTACTCTGCGTGCGTTTTCCCTACCACGTTAGGGCTCAGGCGTTCAGTGGGTCTCGATCCCTTGAGTCGTGATTGGACATGACCACGAGGGTCGCCAGGTCGTCGGGTCCCGACGTCCCGACGATGGGCGTCGCACGAGGCGCGCGCGGGCGTCGTCCGCAGACGTCTCTTTCGGTCGCACGTGACTAGGGGTTAGTAGCGTAGGACAATGGTGAACGTAAGTAATTACGCTGCGTGCGAACGCGTGGCGTTTGCGGTCGGCGTCGAGGAGCGCGCGCACAGGGGCGCATGGTTGACGCGTGCGGTCGCGATGCGCGTTAGGGCTCGATCGCGCGATGGTGGATGATTTCAAATCGCTAACCTGGGTGGTGTTTTTCGACGTATGTAGGTTCCTAAGTCGAAGAAGACGTTCTGCAAGGGGTGCAAGAAGCACGCCGCGCACAAGGTGACGCAATACAAGACGGGCAAGGCGAGCCTTTACGCGCAAGGTACGTGTCTGTGAAAACCCTATTCGCGTTGGGCGACCGATGCGATCGCGCACGGCGCCGCGTGACGCGCGCGCGAGGTGGGACACCTCACGAAGGCGAATGATGGTGTTAAAAGTTTACGTACTAACTGCGTCGGGTGTTTTTGAACTCATACAGGGAAGCGTCGTTACGACCGCAAGCAGTCTGGTTACGGTGGTCAAACCAAGCCCGTGTTCCACAAGAAGGCGAAGACGACGAAGAAGATTGTGTTGCGCCTTCAATGCGGCACGTGCAAGCAAGTGCACATGCACCCGATCAAGCGTTGCAAGACGTTCGAAATCGGTGGTGACAAGAAGAAGAATGTGTAAGTGCTTAGACTGGTTTGCGCGAAAGATGTTTCGCCCGTCGACGCGACGTCGCGCCGCTGTGCCGTGTTTGGAACAAATGATTGACGTTTTCGTTCTCTTTTCTCGCGCACGCAGTACCTCCAACTACTAAGTTTGCTCGTAGTTGGCCGTAGCTCGGTTTGTCATTTTCTTAGGGTGGGAGTCTATAGAGTAAAACTCGGAGTGATGTAACGCACATTCTATCGATTCGAAACACGCGACGGCGCGGACGACCCGCTCGTCACCCACATTTCAATCCCTCTCAAACTTCGCATCGCGCCGCGGCACTGCGCCATCTGTGTACTATGTACGCATCATTGTCTATCGCACTCATTGCATCGATAGCGTAAGTAATAGTTTCACAACGCGCCCCAGTCGCGAGCAGCCCTGCTGACCAAGTTTTTCACTGTGAACACCCAAACGCGATGCACACGCGAACCTCCACAGCGAGCCGCGTGAATAACGGCGCTCGCGCGTGGAGATGGCGGCGTACGAACCAATCGGAGACGATGAAAACATGTCCGATGTTGACGTCGACGAGGCGCAAGTCACGACGCCGAACGCAGCCATGCCGAACGAGCCCGTGCACTTGTGGAAGAGCGCTCGAGTGTTGACGATCATCGTGTTGTATTGCATCATCGGGAGCTCGCTGAGCGTGATTAACAAGGTGGTGGTGACGTATATTCCGTGCCCGAATTTTATTTTGTTTTGTCAGTTTGCGTCGACGTCAATCATGCTCCTCATGGCTGACGCGGCGAAGGTGATTGAAGTGGAAGAGTTGACGAGACCAATTGCTGTTGCGTTTGTGCCGCTTACATTGAGTTTCTTCTTGTTACTTTTAGCGGGTATGGAGGTGATGAAGCGTGCGCCGTTGGAAACATTCATTGCAGTTAAGTCAGTCACGCCAGTGGTGTTCGCGTTGAACGAGTACGTGTTTCTTGGACGCGCGTTTCCGACGGCAAAGTCGTTGTTGGCGCTGAGCGGTATCGTCATCGGGGCTGTGACCTACGTCAATGTAGACGTGTTCTCGTCGCCCGCGGCGTATGCGTTCTGTGCGGTATTTATCACGGCTGCTGTTGCCGAAGGCTTGATTGCCAAGCATACGATTGATAAAATCCCGTTGAACAACTGGTCGCGGTCGTTCATCATCAACCTGCTGAGTATTCCGCTCGCGCTCGGCTTGTTCTTGTCGTCGAAAGAGTACGAAGATTTGATGAATGTGGAGTTTACAACAAAATCAGTGATATTACTCGTGTCATCGTGCGTGATTGGCCTAGGCATGAGTTTCTCGACGATGTGGATTAGAGAAACACTCTCGGCGACGTCTGTGTCCGTCGTCGCGACGTGCAACAAGTTCCTTTCTGAAGGCGTGAACTGGTTGATTTGGGATAAGCACACGACGGTGCAAGGAACGTATGCCATCTTAATTATCATGACGTGTGGTATATTCTATGAGCAAGCGCCGCTCAGAGTTGAGGGCCAAGGGTACTCGCGCGAACACATCTGTCCGTGTTTGCCGCGATGGATGGTGTGCGCGCAAATCAACGCCGAGTCAGCTTCGAAAGACAAGACTCCTCTTCTCAGCAAGAAAGGGCCGTGAAAACAATCAATATATTTAGCAGCTAGTAGCATGTATTATGTAACGCGTAGTATCATAGGTAAAGTGAAGAATCGCGCTCGTAAGCAGACGTATCGCTCGCGTTGGAGAATGAAAGAAAGAAAGAATGAGAATGAAAGACAATGCTAATGTTTTCTCTACGTCTCTTCGTTCATGGTCTTGGGTCTTGAATTTTTGAGCACCGTTAGCTCAGCGCAAGCAACAGTCGTGCACGTCGTACACGTCTATTTCATCACGAATCTATTGGATTGTGATTTGTTTAGCCGTCGGCGTCGAAGCTTTTTGCTTGCCGAACGTCACGGTGAGCGTGCCGTCGTCAAATCCAGCTTCGAGCTTGTTAAAGTCAGTGTTCGCTGGCATTCGAAGCGCACGTTGAGAGTACTCCATGGTATCACGGCGTTCGGCTCTGTGATACTTGTAGCCGTCTTCTTCCCATTTCTTGGTGTCTTTCTTCGTCGCGCTGATGCGAACGATTTGGCCGTCGAGTTCGACGTTGACATCCTCCTTCTTCATTCCGGGTAAATCCGCGCGTAAGACGTACGAATCATCGTTTTCTACGCAAGCGTAAGTAATAAATATGTTAGTCAAGCGCGCGTGATGATGTAATCTGCCTGCACGCGCCGTCAAAATCGAACGCGAACACGACAAGAAGAAGAAGACTCGAGAAGCGTTTCTTCTCTCACGATTCCGTACCGAGCACGTCAACGGGAATGACGCGAAGTCCACTCAGAGGTTGCGCCGCGAGTGACCCAGGCGTTCGCGCCACTAAAGGCATGAAAGGATTGCCCAAGTTTCCAGGCTGGAAGTTGGAGAAGAACTACAGATGGTGTCAGTACGCTGAGGCATCGCGCCGCGCGACGAAGCGTCATTGAAACCAAGAACTCGCGCGCGCGTCAAAAGCAAAATTCATGTGCGTCAGCACGCGCTTGAAGGCACACTACGTACGTCATCGGCATCACGAAAAACCTCTCGAAAGAACGAGTCGGTGCTTTGAAGCTGTGATAGTGAATGCACATGATAATACGTCTCGTCAGTGCCCGCTCTCGTCATCCCACGCCCCGACGCAATCATCAAAGCTCCACCGTCGTCATCGTCATCGTCATCGTCGTCATCGTCGTCGTACGCTCGTACCGGGTGAGAAAGAGCCATGGTATTTGGTGTGTGTTGTGGTGTGCGTGTGGTGCGCGTTGTGAGGAATCACAAAAACAAACGTGCGGCGCGTTGGCGTCCACAAATGACGCTTCGCCTTCTCCTTGGACACTGAAGTTTCCACAGCCTTCATCCCGGTGACGGTGACGGTGACGGTGACGTCACGCCGCTCACCCCCCACGCCCGGGGCATCAAAAATAGAAGATCATCTGATAGCCATCGGACGAGCGACGAGCGATGCGTCGTCGTCGTCCACGTCGTCAGCGTGCATCGACGGTTGAGGTGGCGTGGCAAAAAGTATGGGTATAAATACACGACGCCACGCCATTCCACAGGGACCGTTGCACCGACGTGGTGGTCACACCGCGACGACGACGACGACGACGACGACGACGACGAGGGGCGGCGGCGCGTATGACACCACACTAGGAGCGAACGCGTGTGTATTCATTCATCCATGTTACGACGGGCGCTGACGACGACGACGACGACGACGCGCGGCGTCGCGGGACTGCGCGCGCGCGCTGACGGTGCAGATAATATTCCCTCAACGTCGCCGTCCTCGCGCGCGGATGACGAGGCGCGGGCGAGCGCGAATGCGGTGGCAACGGCGAAATACATTGCATCGTCGTCGTTATCGTCGTCGAACGACGCGTTCGATGCGTTACCGGACGATGTCGTGGCGTACGCGTTGTCGTTTTGCGACGCGAAGACGTTGAAGACGCTGACGCGGACGACGCGGAGGTTCGCGGCGACTGGGGCGTGTGCTGTCGTTGAACGCGGTGCGGCGTTGGGTGTGGCGAGGCGGATGCGTGATGAAGGTTGTGAGGGTGATGCGGTCTTGAAGGCGCGCGAGGGCGAGTCATGGATGGATGTGTTGGCGTTTGCGGAGGCGCGAGGCGAGGCGCGAGCAGTGGGCGTCGTCGCGAGCGTTTCTGCGAGCGAGAATGCGACGACAGTGGTGACATCGAGCGGCGAGAGTTACGTTTGGGGAGATATAAGTGCGTCGGTGAAAAATGATGGCGGTTTGTTCGCGCGTACGGTGCATGCAGCGGCTGGGTACGCGTGCGTCGCGCGCGTGGGGTGTGAGAATACGTTTCACATAGACGCGCTCGCACAGTCAACTTCGGGCGTCGGCTCACCTGGTAATTTTCATCAGTCGTCCACCATGCAAGAAGAATTGCGGAAAATATTGACGCCACCATCTACGCATGCGTTTGGCGATGCTCGAGTGGTGCAAATCGCGCTCGGTCGGCTTCACGTCTTGGCGCGAACGCACGACGGAAAAGTGTTTTCGTGGGGCGGCGACGCCGCCGGCCAGCTCGGTCACGGCACGCATCGCGTCGGGGAAGCTATCGCGAGAATATCACTCGGGCGATCGCCCACGGCGAGTACGGTGCGTAGGAAGCAACGCATGCATGGCGGCGGTGGCAGTCCACCTCTGCATCAGAACTTTCTATTGTTGGACTCTTTTGCAAGCGGGCCTCGACAAATCAGCGCACTCGAGGAGGAAGAGGTTGTCAAAGTGTGCGCATCACGGTATTCATCGATCGTGCTCACAAAGTCTGGCAAAATATTTTCTTTTGGGGATAATCGAGAGGGGCTGTTGGGTTTAGGCGATTCCATTGTGAGATGTTCGCCAACGTGCGTGGCAACAGTCAAGGAACACGTCGCCGACGTGTGTCTTGGTGCACACCATGCGTTAGCTGTGACGAATAATGGGTTAGTATACTCATGGGGTTCAAACCGCCGCAAACAGTTAGGCTTCGTCGGCGAACAGTTATCGACCTGGCCGGCTTTAGTTGAGTTGGAGACGCAAGATGTCGTTCGATGCGCTGCGGGTGGCGCTCACTCGTTGTGCTTGACCGCAGACGGGATAGTGTACTCTTTCGGTGCAAATGATGACCATCAATGCGGTCAACAGCACTTAACATCAATGAGAAGTGATGATGAATGCTTTCCGCGCGTTGTACCCGGGATTTCTACGAGGATTGTGGAAATTGCCGCGGGATCAAAGCACTCAATCGCTGTTGACAGCTCGGGAACCGTATACGGTTTTGGTTCGAATGAAAAGGGACAGTTAGGAAAAATCGAGCGCGCCGTTGTATCAATGGCGCACGTATGTACATGATGTAAATCTAGTTGTTATTGAAATAGTATCTCTACCGGTACACAAAAAATTCCTCCTCTATACAAAGCTCATAGCGGCGCGCTTTGCTTCACCCCACAAGCTTCTTCGTTACGCCGCCTTCTTTTTAGAAAACACATCAGAGGCGATCAAAGCACCCATGATAATCACCAATCCACCGACATAACCCATGGGACCCAAAAATTCACCTAATGTGATCGCCCCAAACACCGCCGCAAACAAAGGTTCACCAGCTAATAAGACGGAACTTTCCGACGCGCTGACGGTTTCTTGCCCCTTGGCTTGCGTCAAGTCAGCGATGCAACCCGGAACGACCGCGGTAAAGGCGAGCAAGGCCCAAACCTCCCAGTTTCGCCATCCCGCCCAAGGAATACCCGCACCTGCCCAACCCGAGTTGAACGCAAATACGTCGTACAGGCCCCACGCGCCGTACATGATGGCCAAGAAGAAGGCTTTCCAAATTTGCAATCCTTGTCCCGAGAATCCTTCCTTGGCAAACGCACCGACGCGGTAGATGTACATCGAATACGATGCCGCACCCGCAACAGCTAACCAATCACCGAAATTGAACCCACCACTGAGACCGGCGGCGGCGGCGGCGCTACCGCCATCCATACCGAGCACGGCGACGCCGAGAAACGCCAACGCGCAACCGAGCCACGTGTTTCGCGACACCTTGTCTCCACCGAGCGTCGCAATAAATGGTGTGAACGCAATCGAAGCTTGCGTGAAAAAGCTCACGCGAGTAGCGTCGGTAAATAATAACGCCACGTTACACAATCCTTGATTGCCAAGATTCCACAACGCTAACTCCGCGGCGCCGAGCCAAAACCCTCTCCCCTTTTTGTATCCTTCGCCGCCGGTGGAATTTGGTTGCATCAACATTGGCAAGAAACACGCCAGCTGCATGAGACCACGAACACCACCGAGTGTACCTGCCGTAGGTGCGCCTTGAGATTCAAACACCAGCTTCAAGCACACCGAAAGCGACCCATACGCAGCCGCGACAAAAATCAAAAGCGCGCGTCCAAAGTTCACATCCGCGACGGGTATCTCATCCTCCCCTTCATCCTCCACGACCGCGCGAACGATCGCCTTCGTCCGTCGTCCATGCGCACCACACGAATCGTACACATTCGCTCGTCCACCCACGAGCGCACACGCGCCACCGACGCGCGCATTCCGCACCGTCGACGCGCGAACACACCGCGTCACCACCGACGACGATGTCGGCGGCGTCTGCATCCCTCGACGCGTCCCGCGCGTCCCGCGCGTCGCGGTCGCGGTCGTGGTGCGTGCGCACACACTCATCTTTGCGGTGAACATTTTGACGGCGGCGACGAGACGACGACGGCGACGACGACGACGCGCGACGTCGCGCACTGACGGCATAAAGCGCTCGTCGCACCGCGCCCTCGTGTAAACGGATAAAACGCTGACGAGGCCTCGAGAGAGGGGGGTGGTTGTCCCTGGTTACGATTGGTGGATTTTTATGGATTGCGGTCGGTTGGACCAAAACGCGTGGGTGCCTCGCGCGGTGTGGCGCGCGTTGGAGCGTGATTTTTGTTTGTATTTAGTTACGATTGTGTTCGCGTTGGCTACGCACATCAGCCGAGAATATTGCGAGAAGCGATGCGCGCTCGATAGCATTGTTTCGCGCTACGCGGCGTGGGCGTGGGAGGAGGCGAAGATGCCGTCGACGTAGTTGAGGCCGAATGTCAAGAAGACGACGGCTTGGAGTAAGAGAAAGATGGAGTAGCCGACCATGGCGTGGACGATGATGCCCCAGATGCCGCACGCGGCAAAAAAAGTGCCCATGGCGAGTTCTTTCCAGTGTATCGGGCGTTGTCGACGTTTTTCGGCGATTTTCTTGACGAGCTTGATGTTACGAGCCTTTTCAACCTTGGCGGCGACCCACTTGCCGATTTTGGTTGTGACGACCCATTCGCCCGCCTGCTCGAGTTCAAAGAGTCCGGCGAGCATGGCACTTAATTTGACAATGCACATGGCGTTTTCAAACAACACGTACGGCATGGCGAAGAAAATGCCATTTGGTGTCCAGGCGACGGTTGAAAGCGTGACAAGAATCGGCGCGTACACCAAAGCCCAGAATGGCAGATAGATTTCTGGCGCCACGGCACATAATGGAATCAAAACGCAATAGAAGAAAAACGACACCAAGTGTGTGCTCATTTGTCGCGTAAAGAAGAAGAAAAAGTTCAAATAGAGCTTGCTCGAGAGCGGAATGTCAGCCGCCCAAACCGCCGCCGTGCACTGTCGCCATAATTGCATTGGACCTGCACTCCAGCGGTGCTGCTGCTTTCGATATGCATCGTATTGCGCGGGGATTTCATTCAAACACGTGACATCGTCCAGAAAAATAAACTTCCATCCCCGTAAGTACGCGCGTAAACTCAAATCGAGATCCTCCACCGTCGTTCGATGATTCCAGCCACCAGAATCGATGATGCATGTCCTTCGCCAAACTCCAGCAGTGCCATTGAAATTGAAGAACAAGTTGGCTGAAAATCGTGCATACTGCTCGCAACGAATGTGATAATTCAATGAAATAGTTTGCACGCGCGTAAGAAGATTTTCTGATTCATTCGCGTACGTCCATCTCGCTTGGACAAAACCGCATTGCGGATTTGAATGAATCCATGGAATTGTCTTGTACAAGAAATCGGGCTCGGGCGAAAAGTCTGCGTCAAATATGCAAATATAGTCATAATCTACGATATCATCCATGGCTTCGTGCATAGCACCCGCCTTATATCCCGTACGATTCGACCGCCAGCGATACTGGACATTTAAGCCGCGTTCTTGGAGCTCTTCGACAGCTTCAGCAATCGCCGCTCTGGTTTCCTTACACGTCGAATCGTCCAGAATCTGTATCAACAGCTTTGATCGCGGCCATTCAATCTCACTGGCGCAGTAGATGACGTGCTGACACACGTCTGTCTCGTTGAACATGGGCAATTGAATAACCACCGTTGGGTGACACACGTCGTCAAATGTCGTCGTCTTGTCGACTCGTTGTATAGCCGTATACTTGAACCGTTCGAGTGCCTTGGTCCGGGCAAAATATCGCCAATATAATGCCGTATAGCAATGAAATAATCTATCACTCGCCACGAGTGCGCTGAGCAAGGCAAGAACACCGACACAAAACTGCAGGAATGGACTGAGGAGATGTATTCGCACATCAGCCAAGAATATTGCGAGAAGCGATGCGCGCTCGACACCATTATTCCAAGCTGCGCGGCGACTCTCATCGTCAGTTGCGATTTTATGCAGTGCTTCTATGTGTGAATGCGCGCGCTGCATAGTCGCTGGGTGCGTGCAAGTGGCCAACACCAATAAAGTGCACACAGCCGAGATACACCATGTACGCCAAAAGGTCGACTTGGCGTCGGGCGCCGGCGATACAGTCGGGGGCACGCACATGGAAGCGCCTTGATTTATGATTCCAAGGCTTACCACGGCGCGCACGGCGTTCACAACGACGACGACGAGGGTCGAAAAGTGCGGTAGAAATGTTACTGTGGTCTTGGGAAATCAAAACGCGCGTGCGCGTAAAAACTGTCTACTACAAACAATTCGCGTCACGTAGTGACCGAGCTAGCGCACCACTATGAGCAACGATGACAACTAAAGCAATTCAAACATTCAGAGCGGATGAAGGTGAGGCTTCAAAAATCGCTGAATGGTAAACGCTAAGAATCTATCACCCGCCTGCATGCCGAGAAACGCGGCGAGTTTTGCATCCGCAAAGACGTATCGTCTGTTGCTGGGATCCAATAACCCTTTCTCTTTGAAATAAGCCCAAATTCGACTCGTTAATTCTTTTCGATTGATTTGAACTGTGCCATCATTAAAGAACGCTGCCAACTCTGGTGAGCACTTGTACATCACTTGCAAACCTCCCGCCGCCTTGCGCTCACGTTGTTTCTCTCGAAGCTTCTCCATTTCATGCTCGTTCAGAGGAACATACTTTTCCAGTTCATTCGTATAACGCGTCTTATCTTTTTCTGACATTTTCACATATTTATCTTTTGTCTCTGCGTTCATACTCCTCCATTCTATACCAAGTTGACGAGAGATATCCGGAAACGACAACGTCGGCTTCTCCTGTTTAAGTTTTGGTCGACGAACGCCCACGAAACACATGTACGGCCCTTTCGGCCCTTTCGGCTTCGTTGGATCCTGCACCTCCTTCGTCTTACCGCGTCCACTCTTCTTCTTCTTTTCCACGGTCCGCTTCCGCGGCGCCTTCCCTCGTTTCTCTGGACCGCCGTGTTGCACGGGCGCCTCGCCCGCGTCGGCGAATGCGTGTCTCGCGCCGTGCTTCAAGTACATCTCAATCTACGAAGACGCAAACACACACACACACACATCAAAGTTCATCGTCAGTATTGTTGCATCGCACGCGCTATCGCTGTCGTTATCGTCGTTATCGTCGTCGTCGTCGTCGTCTCCGCCTCGCGCGGCGCCGCGCTCGGCTCCTCCGCGCGTTCCTCACCGTCTCACCCCACGCACGCACGCCCCGTACCCATCTTTAGCGCTCTACCCATCTCCACGCACCTGGTCTCGTATGTAATTCTTCTTCGTATCCAACGACATCAACAGCTTAGATTCCAGCTCCTTTTGCAACGTCTTCACCGTTGATTTTTCCAAATCTGCCCGGCGCAGAATGTCCGGCAAGTGCGCGTTGATGGCGACTTCGAGGTTATCGACGTGCATGATGTGTGTGCGTGTTGTTGTTTGTGTGTCGTCGCGCCTATATACGCTCGCAGTCGCGTGCTCGCACGACGCGCACTGTGGATGATATCATGGCTGACGCCCATCGTCGTGCATTCGAATGCACGTCGTCGTCACACTAAATACCCCTAGGGCACGCGCGAGACGAGGGATGGTGAAAAAGAATGAAGATTGAATTGCAAAATATACTACTGTAGGAGTACTCGTACTGTACAAGAAAAAAAATGATTTGAAAAGAATGATGTGAGGGATGACGAGCACGCGCACACCGCGCGCACCGTGGCGCGCGATGGGTGTTGAATCACGCCCCAAAAGATTGATACAGGGTGAGATGCTCGAGGTCGGTGACGAGCGACCCGCACTCCCAAGGAATGTCGCCCGAGGCGATGGATTCTCGAAGTTTCATGTCGTACACGATGTTGCGTCGACGTGGTTGTAATCGAGGAAGGGTTAAACCTTTGAGCACTTCGACTTGAGATGTTGGCGCGAACCATGGATGGGCGTAAATGTCGGTGAACGCGCCGTTTGCGCCCAATCGCGCGCGCTCGTTTTCGTGAAGCAACGCCTTGACAATAGAGCACGTGTCTTGATCGAACCAGGTTGGGAATGTCATCGTGGCATTTTGATGATTCATCAACTTGCGGTAGAGTTCTTGACGCGTGCCCTTGTCAGCGCCAAACGGCGTGCCACCGCTGCACAGCTCATAAATCAGAATACCGAGCGCCCACAAATCGGCTTCAAATCGACATCCGCGATGGGTCAATACTTCGGGCGACATGTACTGTGCCGTACCGCAAATCGTGTACGCGCGTTCGTCTGCGGTATCCAATCGCTTAGCCATACCGAAATCAGCCAGACGTACGCATCCATTGGTGTCCAACAAAATATTCTCTGGCTTCAAGTCGCGATAGACGTATCCGCACTGATGAATGTATTCAATGGCCAACGCGCACTGCGTGGTGTACACCTTGGCGTCGTGTAACGACGGCAATCCGTGGTAATTCATCGCCTGGAACAAGTCCCCACAAGGGGCGTATTCGAGCACTAAATACAACGCCCAACGATCTTGATAGGCGTGTAAAAGCTTGTCGATGAATGGACCTTGATTGACGCGGGCGTGAATTTCGCGCTCGCGCACGGCGTGTCGAATCTCCCCGACGTCGATGAGCTTTTGTTTACGCATAACCTTAAATGCCACGAGTTGATCGGTGGCGCGATACTTGGCCAAGTACACGGTGCCGCACAGCCCCCGACCGAGCTCGCGCAAAATCACGAAATCCTTAAAACACGTCGTTTGAGACATGGATTTCCAATCAGGCGTGCCCTCGGCGTATTCGGCTTCGACGAATTCGCTCCCTAAGTTCCCTCGTTGCTCCTCGCGTGTTTGCGGCTTTTCGCGTTGCTTTGCACGCTCTTGTCCACCAATATGGCTTAACTGCGGAGGCGTTTTCACGCCAACCAAATCTCTCAGCTCAACCGCCGACGCCGTCGTGCGCAAGTACGCCGCGCGCGCCGTCTCCTTGAACGCCAGAGGCGCGTCCAAAGACGCGCCATCGCCTTGTTCCGCGTTCGTGTCATCGCTCTCCGACGACGATGTCATCATCACATTCACATCCACGCTCGACTCAGCGCGCGTCATACCGCGACCGAAATCAAATCCACCATTCATCACCCACGCGGACGCGTCCTCCCCGCGCGCCGCCGCCTTGGTCGGCGACGTCGTCGGCCCGCCTCGCCCATGCTCGGTACCCTGAAGAACCGCGTTATGATTATGCTGATTATGATCATGCACCCCACCATATCCACCGTGTCCACGATGCTCCATCATCAACGCATCCGACGTCGCCGCACGAGGTCGACCCTTCGCGATTGAATTCACCCGTCGAGGCGGCGGTTTCCCTCGCGCCGCGCGCCCTTCGCCCCGAAGCGCGCCATCCAACGGCGACGACGCCCTCGAACTCTGCGTCGCCGTCGTCCCCGTCGTCGTCGTCGTCGTCGTCGTCGTAAACATCACATCCTTCATCGAACCCACGTGCGCCGCCGCCGTGCTCACGTGCGCCACGCTCGCCCCGTCCTCGCCCGTCGGGGTTGACGTCCCCAACGCGCGCGCGCGAGACGCCCGCATCATCATCCGCACGATATCCCCGTCCCCGCCGCCGTTTTCGCTACTATTTTCGCTGCTGTCGTCATCGAATTGATGTATACCATTCGCACTCGCGGCGGCGTTCGTCGTATCCATCGCCGCGGCGGTGCCATGCGCGTCGTCGTCGTCACCCAACGCGACTTTTACGCCCTTTGTCGTCGACCGCGAATGCGGCTTCCCGCGCACCATCATCGTTCGTGAACACACCCGCGTTTGCCGTCGTCGTCGTCTCTATCGTCGTCGTCTCTATCGTCGTCGACAGCGTACGGGTATGTGTCACCACGCGCGTGCGGCTCGACGGACTGACGCGACGACGCACAACGCGCGCGCGCCGAGTGACGACGATAGAGACGACGGGGGTGTGGGTCGCGTGTGCGGTCTCCGTTTCTCGGACATTCGGCGGAGGAGACCACCGAGACCGTGACGTGACGCATACATACTGTAAGTGGTTAAACCCTACTTAGGCCTCGCTCGATGTCGTTTTTAATCTGACCTGACTTATTTGCTCTTTATACACATTACAAACCTTCTACCGGTACCCGTGCTCGACGGATGGGTGGGTGGGTGTCGGATGGGTGATGGGTCTGATGGGTCTGATGGGTCTGATGGACACGTGGCGACATTACACGACGACGACGACGATAGAGACGACGATAGAGACGACGACGACAGAGACGACGACGACGAGGAGGATGCGCTGAGGACGACGACGACGGACGCG
>Ga0181558_10000961_pt1 | contig 27517 bp, 22 predicted proteins | sample 011ome_22_FD_133754 | JGI IMG/M metagenome (GOLD analysis project Ga0181558, IMG submission 133754) | Coastal salt marsh microbial communities from the Groves Creek Marsh, Skidaway Island, Georgia - 011507BT metaG (megahit assembly) | ecosystem: Environmental > Aquatic > Marine > Intertidal...
GTAGTGGTAGTGGTAGTGGTAGTGGTAGTGGTAGTGGTAGTGGTAGTGGTAGTGGTAGTGGTAGTGGTAGTGGTAGTGGTAGTGGTAGTGGTAGTGGTAGTGGTAGTGGTAGTTCAAAAAAAGATAATTTTAATAATATTACAGCAACTCTTTTATGTAGTAATAATAATAATAATGTTAAACCAACTATTGATAATCCATTTATGAATCCAAGCCCTGTTGCGCCTCGCGATATTAATCCCCCTTCTTCTCCTTTAAATAAAAAAACGCAAAGAATAATAGAACAAAATTTTAATAAAAATTTGTTTAAAGACGCTAACGATATTTTTAATAAAAGAAATGGAAATAGACAATTTTATACAGTTCCTGGAAGTACATTTCCTAATGATAGAGATACTTTTATGAAATGGTGTTATAATAGACCTAAGTCTTGTAAAGAAGGGAATGGAGAACAATGTTATGAAAATATGTATGAACATTATGGCTTACCTTAGATAGTTATTTATTTAGCAGATTAATAAAGTAAATGATTAAATAAATTAATTTAGTCATTTTACTCAATTATTTGATTTATTATTTTGAATTATTTAACTATTATTATTTTTCGGTTAATTATATCTATTTTTATAATATCATTATATTATATATATAATCTATTACTTTTAATATATTATTTATTAGCTATCTATATTATTTAATATACTTAAAAAATATAAAAAATGACAAGTCTTAATTTAAAAAAATTTGATATGAATAGAATTGCTAAAGGCAGTGTTTGTGTAATGATTGGAAAACGTAATACTGGTAAATCATTTTTGACGAAAGATTTATTATATTATAAAAGAGATATACCAATAGGTACTGTTATATCTGGTACAGAGGGTGCTAACCAATTTTACAGTAAAATTGTCCCTCCATTATTTATACACGAAGAATATTCACCAGAAATTATAGCAAATTCGCTAAAACGACAAAAATTAGTTGTGACTAAAATGAGACAACAAGAAAATCAATGTGGAAAAAGTAATATAGATCCAAACGCATTTGTAATTTTAGATGATTGTCTCTATGATAATACGTGGACTAAAGATACTAATGTTCGCAGTTTATTTATGAATGGAAGACACTATAAAGTTCTTCTTATCATCACTTCACAATATAGTCTTGGTATACCACCTAATCTTAGATGTAATATAGATTTTGTTTTTATATTGCGAGAAAATATTGTTAATAATAGAAAGCGTCTCTATGATAATTATGCAGGTATGTTTCCTACATTTGAAGTATTTTGTCAAGTTATGGATCAATGTACTGAAAATTTCGAATGTTTAGTAATAGATAATACTTCTAAAAGCAACAAAATAGAAGATATGGTTTTCTGGTATAAGGCTGATGATCATGCTTCATTTACTATGGGTTCGCCTGAATTTTGGCAACACCATACTAGCAATTTTAGAGATAAATTTTGCGACGACCCAGACGAAGAATTTAGTTTAGGAACTGGTAAAAAGAAAAATACACCTACAATAAATGTAAAAAAACGATTTTAAAAAATAAAACAATAAAAAATATAAAAAAATAATAATAAACAGTATATTGTCATATCCTACATATCTGTTATTATTATCAATATTAGTTATTTATAAATAAAACTTCAATTTTTTCTTATATTTACACATTATGAGTAAATAATTATCATTATTATATACAATTTATAATTAAACAATATGTTTGGTAAAAGTGATAAAATTTAAAAATACTATAACTAACTTTAAAAAGCACTAGATAACGATTGTGTATATGGATTTTCTCGATATGCTCTTAATAAACTAGGGTCTATTCTTGAACGTTGTACGTCTTCAGCTAATTTCTCCTTTGTTATTGTAAGACCACAATCATTCTTTGTTGGTGGTGTTTGGAAAACACGTTGTTCTGCCGGTTCTCTTAAATTAATTCTATCACTTTCTAATTTTTTATGTTGAACATTTATTAAATCTTCTCCAGAATTAAGTTTAACACTTTCCTTAGTAGGTGGTCTCCCCTTAGCTATTTTCTCTTTTGTATAATTAAGACGGGCGTTATATTTATCAGAATAAGACATCGCACGTTTATCACCAGATTCCACACTACCCATATATTCATTATTACTTAAAAATTGTTTATGCGTGTTTTTAGCCTTATATCTATTGACTAAATAACCTCTTCCACCACCTTTACCTACATCTCCATCTGCTACACCTATATATTCACTATCACTTGTAAATTGTTTATTTGTGTTTTTCATTTTTATATTATTAGTAACATAACCTCCCGATTTGCTCACATTTGGCGATTCAATATTACCCATATTACTATCATGAAGTATTTCTCTAAGTGTTGTATCTGGAATATCTTCTGGATCATAAACACGAACCGATTTTGGTTGTTGTGGTGACATATTTGTGGATGGACTATTATGAATACTTGTTTCCTTAATTGTTGTTTTGGCAACATCATCATAATTAAATGCTTGGTTTTTTATTTCTGCGATACCAACATTACCTAAATGGTCATTATGAATAGTAGTTTCCTTGATTGTTGTTCGTGCTATATCATCACTATCGTAAACAGTAGGTTTACTTGGTAAATTAGCTTTCATATTACCGTCTGGTCTTTTATTACCAATCGTATTTTGTTTTCTTGTTTTACGAAATATATCTGTAATTGGAGCTATTAATTTTTTTATTTCTGTTGTTAAATTTGTAGTATGTGACCGCTTTTGTGTAATATCGCGCTCGTTTGGTTTATTTTCAATTGATGATTTACCATAATCTGCGATACCATTTTTAATATTTTCATCACTTACTTTCCAATTATCTTTAAGAGTCGCATTACGAGTTGGTTGATTCATATAATTGTTTTTTCGTGATGCTCGTATTGCGGCGTATTTACTATTTTTTGGTACTTCCTTACTTAAATTACCAAATTGTGTTGGGTGATATTTATGAACATGTTTCATATAATACTTTTCTCGTAATTTTGCTGCTTTTATAGAACCTCCTGTTTTTAAATATCTAGACTGTGAGTTTTTATAATATGAATTTACTTTATTTTTCTTAACTTCTGCTTGATATCCTCTCGTAGAACCTTGTTGACCAGGTATAAATCTTCCTTCATATGTTTCCTTAGGATTACTAGCTACTCTCAATTCATCAACTGTTTTAGGCATCATATAATCTCTAGTATTTGATTGATTAAGACCACCAGAGGGTTTGTTTGTAAATCCATCCGCAATACCCGGACCAACTCGTTGTTGTTTAAATGGTAATTGATTACTTTTAAATGTTGATTGTACTTGTCTATTTTTAAACTCTTCTGTATTATTTGGAGAACCATCTACATGTGAATTATTTTTAGTAGGTTCAAAAAATGATTTCACTTCTGTTTTTCGTTTACGTAAAATATCACTAGAACCTTGCATTTTTTCTAAAATAGTTGAACCATTATTAAAATCTACATTATGTGTATTATTACCTCTAAAAAAAGGTTGCATGTTTGTATGTTGAAAATTTTCAATCTTCGTACCTGTTAATTGACTTTCAAATGATTTTGTTGGAGCGTGAAAATTAAAAGAAGGGAGTGTTTGAGTATTAGAAACTTGATTATTCCCTAAATTACTCACATTAGTTAAATTTACTATTTGTTGTTGAAAATGTTCTGGTATAACATTCGTTTTTGTTGCGTTTGTCGCATCTTTCATATTTTCTCCCATATTTTTTGTTTCAAAATTACTAACATTTTGTAAATTACTAGGTAATGAATAATATTGATTATTTATTTCCATATTTAAATATAAATTACTGTTATTATATTTATATATAATATTATAATAAAATATATTAAATAAAATTACACACTAATTTATTACTATTTTTTTTATTTAATTTTATATTAAAAATATAAAGAATTTAGGGAATAAAATTAAATAAAATATTATTTATTGAAAGATAATAATGAAAATAGATTTGTTTACAAAAATTGGTAAAAATAATGATAAATATAATAAATATTATTTAATATCTAGTGATAATGATACTACTGATAATGACATAAATAATCAAGAAAATACGGAACGTATTATTGATTTTATTAATTATAAAAAAATAATGAAAACAATTAATGATTCTATAAAACCAACATTTAATTTTTCATCAAAAAATAATAAACCTAATTTTAAAAATAATAACTATAATAATACTCATAATAATTTTAATAATTCAACCAAAAATAATAACTATACAAACAACAATTCCCAAAATTCTAAATATAGTAATAATAATAAAACAAGCTCTAATTATGATTTTAATAATATCAAAAGAGGAAACGAAGAACAACCTAAATGGAAAGATAGTGGAGGTTCTGCTTTAAGAAAACGATTAAATGGAAAAAATAAACAAATATTAGAAATAAATGGTGAAATTAACAAATTAACAGAATCGAATATTGATGTTATTTTTGATAAAATAAATGTTATTGTTATTGATAAAAATTCAACTAAAATACCAGATGATAAATTAAAATATATTTTTGATAATATTATTACCAAATGTATTAATCAACCCACATTTACCAGTTTATATATTAAGTTTTTAAATAAATTTAATCATAATATTCATTCTAAACAATTTATTAAAAATGAAATTAAAAAGATTATTGAAAATATTGTAGGATTTATTGAATTAATTGAAATACACGATTCGCAAATGGACGAAACAATTATTGAAAGTAAAAAAACATCTAATATATTTAACACTTTAATTAAAAATAATAAAAAATATGAAGGGTTAGGGACTATTTATAGTTTATTTTATATTAATAAATTTATCAATTGTAATATGTTTGTTGAGTTTCTCAAAAAGACTATACAACAAGTAAGTGACTATATAGAATGGGAACCTTGTACGAATGAAGTATTGGAAAAATATGTGAATGTTTTAATTGGATTATTAGAGTTTGGTTATCATAAAATTGTTAAAGATATTGACTATGAAACCAAATTAACACTTCAAATGAAAATAGAAAATGTATTGTCTAGCAAAAAAATAGAAATGCGTATTAAATATAACTTACAAAATCTCTATGATGATTTGAAAGCTGGTAAAAGAAAACTAGATTATTGAATTGTTTTTTTGTTTTTATATATTTTATTTAATTTTAATTTTTATTTAAACATTTTTTGATTTTTATTAAGTATTAATATAAGTATTTGTTGTGTTGTTTATTTATTCTATATTTTATTAATTATTTTGTTATTATTTAAATATGGATTCTGATATTGAAAACTTTTTAAACGCTAATAAAGGAGCATTATTAGAAATACATAAAAAAGAACAAGAGGAAAGAGGTGATGGTATATTACATATTACTAAGAATATTAAAGAAAATAAAATAGATGTTCTTTATTTAGAAATGTCACAAATTCCTGAAAATTTAAGAAATGATGTTAATACTAAAAAAGAGGCATTAACTAAAAGCAAAAATATAATATTTATATTCATTGTTAATGAAGGAAACGAAACATTATTAGAGATTGAAATAAAAGCGGAAATTTAATTTTTGTTATTATCTGGGTGGTCTACAATACGTTCTTTACACATTGGGCATTTAGTACAAGGTTTTCCGTCTTTTGGAAACCAGCAACTCCAGGTAAGTTGTAAAATATCCGCATAACCATTAACCTGTGCTTTTTCTAAAAGGTCTTCTTTACTTCGGCCATATAATGGGAAACGAACATAATACAATGGATGGTTTTTAATAGTAATAACAAAATTATCTTCTATTTTTTTTAGGTTTTTCTTTAAAAATTTAGCTAATAATGCTTTTTTATGAATACCCATCACACCAATATCTATATGTTTTTTGTGATAAGTAGCATATTTAGAAAGGAACAGATATTGATGTGTTTTCCTTTTTTTTGGCCAAAGATTATTACCATAAAAGTTTTTTTCAAAATTAAAATTAAATGTATCATCTTTAATATGTTCGTCAATGATTAGAGTTTTAAGAAGACGCTCTTTAAGATGAGGATATTTTTCTTTTATTTTATCAGCAACATTTTCCATTGCCACATATTCTTCTTTACGATTACGACGCAACCATAATTTTGTACACGTTTCTTCACTTTGACAATCATTATCTAATACCAGAGCAACATATATAGGTTGAACTATTTTATTTTCATCTACTAACATTTCACATAATCTAAATGTACTATCATATCCACCAGTCCAATACAAATAATGTATTTCTTCATTAGCATTTATATCATCTTCTTCAGTTTTGTTTGTATTATTGTTTGTATTATTGTTTGTATTATAATTATTATTATCAGTATTATTAACTTTATCTTTATTTAATAAAATCATTTCATTATTAAATTCATTATTAGTTGATGTAAATCCTTCCGTATTATTATTATTAAAATGAGTGTATGTAACATAAACAAATAACAATAATATTAACATTAATAAAATAGTAATGTTTGAACTAGATTGTTTTTTTGATTTTTTTAATTTAGACGTTTTTGATTTTTTTGATAATTTCATATTTTATTATATTTTATTATATTTTTTATTTTATTTTATTGATTATTATAATATATGTATATAAAAAAATTTAAAAACTGAAAAAATAAAATAAATTTATAAATATTAAGTTTAATTTTCACTCATAAGTAGAAGCTATTGCCTCTGTAAAAATTTAAATATGTTTCGTCTCGTTATTATAACTTCCGCTAAAAGAGTTCTTGAGTTTGTTTCTAATTCTTTTGCTTTCTTTTCTAAACTAGTTGCTGTTTCTAATTGTTCTACTACTTTAAGTTGCGCTTTTCTTATTTTTTCATTTGCTTCATTTTGCTGTTCGGCGGTTTTAGCATTTTCTAATTCTAGTTCTGCTTCTTCTTCTTCTTTACGTGCTTCTTTGCGGGTTTTTAGTAGGATAGCTTCAGTTTTAGTACGATTTAATTCAAGTAAAATATTAATATAATTCATGTTTAATGTTTTATTTAGATTTTCTTGTTTTGTAGCTTTAGTAATAAGATTTTTTTTTTTCTTTATTTGGGTGGACTTTGTATAGCTTATCGATGTGTTCTTCAGTCGATACAAATTATTCACGCCTGTTCTAAACTCAGTGTTTAGAATAGTTATATTACTATACGCATTTAAAAGTAAGGTTCTTGCATTTATTAGTGCTTGCTTTATGATTTCTCTATCTTTTTCTTCTTTTTCTTCGTAATTTAGTGCAAAAGCTGCTACCGCTACAGCTTCCTTAATATCATCATCTGAATCTTCTGCGTCCAAATTATTATCATTAAGTTTTTTTATGTCTTCGAGTAATTTATTCATTTTTGTAATATTTTCACTAATTTCAATTCCTATAATTTCATCTTCAAAAGGATTATAAAATTGATGTTTTAAATTATGAGCTTGTATTCCATATGTAAGTGCTAATTTTTCTTTGTATTCAGATTCGGTTGAATGTGGGCTAATATTTATTGTCTTTTTAAAGCTGCTTTGTTCTATTGTTAAATTTATTTCATTATTATTTACATATTCTAATGTACAATCCCATTCATCTGATATTTTTGTTGTAGATGACTTTATCGCTTTATAAGATGATACATTTTTTACTTTAAGATATGGTATTTGTATTATACTTCTTGGTGCTTCGTTAATCCATTCGTGTACTTGCATACAAATTTCTAATGGTATCGCAAACATATCAACACCTATATCAACATATGTTATACATACCGAATCATCGGCTAATTTATTAATATCATCTAAAAGAGGAAATGATTTATAATTTATCGGTAATGAAGCAGCCACACTTGTTTCTTCATCATCATCATCATCAACACCTTTACCGGGTTTTGGAGCTGGAGTTGGTAATGTTGATGATGAGAATGATGGTCCTGACGCTACTAAATAATATGAATCTTTCAATCTTTTATAAAATTCTGGAATATTTACTAATATTTGAAGCACGCTATTTAAAAAACAAGTATTTCCATTATTTTCTAAACCTACGGGTATTTGTTTCATTTTGTTTTCATCAAACTCTTCTTCAAAACCATCTAATCTATAGAATACTAAGTAGGGACTTTTATAATAATTTGAGTTCCAATCTGGAGTTATTTTTTTAATAACTGTATCACTTGCTTCATACCATTGTTCTCCGTTTTTAAAAACTGATATATAATGACCACGGTCAATTGTACCACCATCTTCTCCATCATGATAACAAAGACCCTTCAATACATATTTTCTTCCATCATTTATTGTAATTTCTTCTGATATTTTAATTTTAATATCGTCTTTTTTTATTTTATAACTTGTATCGCTACTATTGTCATACTCAAAAATTTTCAAGAATAATAATAAATAGTTTCCTAATGGAGTGAAACTATCATTGGTTTTTAATGTATCTTTCCTAATTTTACCCTTATCTGTTGGCCCACACTCATTATAACCTTTAAAATCTTTTCCCTCTGAAACATCTTCATCAATACCTTTAGTTATAAATTCATTATAATCTTTATTTTCTTTAATATATTTGGATTCTATTTGTACTCTATCTACTGATTCGGGTATAGTACTTACTACTTCTGTTTTAGTATTTATACAATTATATGTAAATTTTCTTATATTCTTAGCACTAAATATACCAGTAAATGAATCTTCATCATCTTTTCCATCATATAAGTTTTTTATTGCTGTAAAAACCTCCTCAGCGTCTTGTTGTTCTCCAGTGGTTTTAATAGTACTTCCTAAATATTTTAGTATTGTTTTTCTAGAATTTATATTAAATGACTTAAATGTATCACCACTTCCCCTTTCAGCTTTATGATAGTCTTCAAATATTTTATGTAATGCTCTAATTCCTTCTTTGTTTATATTAATTCCTTCGAATAATTTGTTATCTTTTACTTTTTGTTGTAATTCATTCATTTCTTTATTAAATTGTTCCATTGCTTTCTCAGGATTTGATACTGATACTGATACAGTATTTTTCTCTAATTTTTCTAATAATTCTTTTGCGAAATTTTTTCCATTTTCCGCATAATCTGTGTCCCCGGCTAGTCCTGTACCTACATTTACATTTACATTATCTACCATAGGAAAAACAACTATTCCACCATTACTATGATATTTTAATACTATTATTCCTAGTAATTTATGATATCTATTAATTAATCCTATTCTTTCTAAGGATTTTTCTTTTAATATTTCACTTTCTTCATCAAATGTTGTAACTATTGGTACTACATTTTCGTGTTTACGAGTTTCTTTAGCTTGACCCATATCACTATCTCTACCAGTTCTAGAACCCATATGTGCGTTATTAGCACCAAAAATAAAAACAGCATTATTTTCATTATGTTTGATTGTACCTGTTGTATAAAAATTATGTTTTTTACCTTTACTATCTGTTACTATTTCAGAATATTTACCGCTAAATGGGGGTTCGGCATCTACTACTAATCTTATAACTGTATTTGCTCCTGGAAATTTGAATGCAACAGCTGCTATAGCAACTGCTGATTTTATTTGGTCTTCATTAGGATCAGTCATATTTTAATTTTTGTTTTCGATTAATAAAGTTTAATAATAAATTGTATTTATTATTATTTTAAATATATAAAATATAAAAATATAAATTATTTAATTATTTAATGTATTATTTATTATTTTTTTAATTTCATTGCTATATGTTAGTAAGTATTTATCAACTTCAACATTATAACGGTCTTCTAACTTACCATCATAATATTCATTAAAAACTCTTTTCAACATTTTTCTTTTATATTTGAAACATCTTTTATTATAAAGTTCATACCATTCTTCTATTTGTTTAATGATTTTATCACATAACTTATCTTTGAATTTAATAGAGGATTCATATATATTATCAGTACCGTCATAATATAATATGTGTTTTCTATCGCTTTTATTTGGAAGATAGAAATTACTGTTTTCAGGAATATCTTTATGAATTGCTTTTATTGTTTCTTGAAATGAATTAAAACTTTGGTTTAATATATTAATAATTTTCTCTTCTGTTATTGATTCTAGGTTTTCCTTTCCAAATGGATTTATATGATTTATAATGACTGTATTGTTATTTGTATTATTATTAACTGTATTATTTAATGTATTGTTAGTTGTATTATTAGAATTATTAAGTGTATTGCTATTATTGTTTTGAGTAATATTATTGTAGCTCTCGTCCCCCATCCCCCCTCGGACTGTCATATTGTTGTTATTATTATTATTATAATTTTCATTTAACGATTTTTCTTTATTACTTAATACTATATCTGTTTCTTTAATTTTTTCATTATTTCTAATTTTTATTTTTTCTTCATTATTATCATTTACTAAAATTAAACTTTTATTATTTTTTTCCAATTTTTCAACAATATTATCAAATTTTTTAGCTTTTTCTTTAATATTTTGATATATTTTACAATTTTTTAAATGTCTAGATTTACTTTGTTTATAGTTATATTCTTTATTACAATAACTACAATTATATACCTTTTTACTATTTTCTTCTATACTATTACTATTTTCTATATCAACATCTAAATTTTTAGGAATGTTTACTTTATGTTTACCCTTTTTTATAGAAATGTTTACTTTTGGTTTACCTTCTACCTCTAAAATGTTTACTTTTGGTTTACCTTCTACATCTAAAATGTTTACTTTAGACTTACCCAAACTTACACAAACTGGATTATCTACTGGTTTACACGGATTTTTACGGATGTAGTGCTTAGTCAAATAGTCTTTTCTTCTGAAATTGCGAGAACAAATTGTACAAGAATAATTAGGCATAATTGAATTAATTATTTATAAATATAAGTTAGAAAATTATTTTAAATTAAAATTAAATTAAAATTAAAAACTTCTATAAAACTTCTATAAAAATTCTTTAAAAAAATATACAAATGAGGCGTGCGTATATCAAATATGAACGTACTTCTATAAAACTTCTATAAAATCTATAAACTTCTATAAAAACTTCTATGGAAAATGAGTTATAACAGTATTAAATCGGGCGTACTTCTATAAAACTTCTATAAAATCTATAAAATCTAAATTTTTATAGGAGAGAGGGAGAGCGATTTTTTTATTTTTTTTTATAAAAAGAATATACGTTTTTCATTTTTTAAAAGTCAAAAGTGTGATTTTCCGTTTTTCCCTTTTTTTCCCTTTTATTTTTTTGAATAAAATAAAGGTGCTTTTATAATAATATTACATACGATATAAAAGTAATAGAAAAAGACTCATAATTATAACAGTAAAGTTGTTAAAAGGTTTTAAAAATATTTTTAAAAAGTGTAAAAATTTGAAACTTGGAAAAATAAAAGTGTTTATATTTTATATTTTATATTTTATATTTTAATTTCGTTAAAGTTAGATATTTCATTTTTTTCATAAGGAATTATATTAACTTGTTTAAAAATATCTTCTGTTAATTTAAGTTTCATCATTTTATCTCTATTATTCATATATTTCATTGAAGGACCTTTATTGAATTCAAGAAGATATGGATGTAAGTTATTAGTAAAAATGACGTCGGCACCAAACAATTGAAATGTTAAAATGTCGTTGAGTTTTCTACTATTACAAATTTTACTATATATAGCTGCCATAACGTTTGTAAATAATATATTAATTTGATTCCATAAATAATTATTTTTTTTATCGCCTAAAAATTGTTTTAAATCATCAAATGATTCTGGATGTGTTTTATAAATATCTTGGTCTAGTAAATAACTAGTTAAATGTTCTTCTTTATCAAATGTTTTTTTATCTTTTGTATCATCATAATCTTTATTTGTATAAATACATTTACCTCGATTATATAAATATCCTTTTTTATCCCCTTTATTACATACTATTAAGAAATAAATACGTAAATTACATTTACGTTTTTTAATCAAAAAGAGATCATCTATATATATTTGTATTATTTTATAGTTATTTATAAGTGAATTAATTTTTTGGTTTTTATTTAAATCTTCTTCTTCTTTAATATTGTTATTGTTATTGTTATTGTTATTGTTATTGTTATTGTTATTGTTATTGTATTTTAGATTTTTATAATAATCATCTAATTTAGTATTAGCGTCAAAATTATTTGGATTATAAAAATCTTTAATATTTTGTTTTGTTTTTTTAATTATTCGTAATATTCTTTCATAATCATTTGTAATTAATATTCCTTCTTTACGTTGTATGTTTTTTTTTAATAAATATAATTTTTTTTTATTAAATCTCTTTTTGAATATTTTAATATCTTGTGGATCATTAATTATAAAAGATTCTGGTATTAATTGGGCTGCTTTTTCATTACCATAAAAATCCCTAACAATTTTCCATAATTCATTTTTACTAGCAATTTTATCACAACCCTTAATAGCATATACTTTCTGGTCTGGATTTGTAATTTTTATATTTTTTAATTCTGATTCAGCATAATTATAACCACAAAGAATATATAAATCCCAATTATCGTCTTTTTCATTTATTCTATCAAATTTATATTTATTGAAAACAGCGTCTAGTGTATTTTGTAACTTGAGATAATTACATTTTCTATATTTTACTTTTAATGGTTTATCTATTCTTTTAAAATTATATTTATTTTCATCGTTATTTCTAATATGAGAAACTGTATTTATAAATGATGATTTATTTTTAAATTTAACAAACCATATTATAAGTAATAATATAACAACTAACAATACTAATTTTGTATTTATTTTTTTAATATTAGTTTTAGCTTTAGCTTTAGATTTAGTTTTAGATTTACTAGGTTTTTTACTTTTCATTATAATTAATAGTAATTACTTATAATTAATAATGATTAATGATAACTATTATAATATACTAATATAAATAATTTTAAAATAAATAAATATATAACTAGACAATTAATTATTCTTATAATTAGCCCTATAAATACTAATTGTATGATGTATAAAATAAAACCTAAATATTTAGATTTAGTCAGTTTAAAAAAGAATGAAAATAATAAAAATATTTCAAATAAAGTAAATATTTATGTAGGTTTGAAGGAAAAATATGAAAGTAAATCAACTCTTATTTTAGATAGATTAGATAACACTATTACATTATTAAGTGAAAAATATAATAATTTAATAACTAAAATACAAATAGAAAATAATATCATTAAACGGTTTTTGTATAAATTAGACCATATTACTATTTTAAAAAATCCTATTGACATATCTAGTGATAATAATACGCCTATGTACTTATTTTTAAATAATATATATAATGATAATACGAATACGAATACGAATACGAATATAAATACATCAGAAATTATAAAGAATATTATTAAAACATTTTATAATAATAGTAAATTAAAGTTTGATACTCCTTACTTGTATGAAAGTACTTTAAAATATACTTTTGATAATTTATGTGATTATGACGATAAAAATGAATATGAATATAATATAAAAGACAATAATCCAAAATGTAAATTATTTTTGTTTGATAATATTGATAAAATTAAACTAGATTATAAAACATTTTACTTAAAAGAATTAGAAAAAACAAATAATAAAAATAAAACATTCAATAAACAATTAAAAACAATTAAAACTAAAATTTCCAACTTAGTAAATGAAAATAAAACACATATTGAAAATATAAAGGAATTAAGGAATAATAAAATAGAAAGTTATAAAGAATTAAATAAAAGTATTTATAATTCTTATTTAGCAATATTATCTAATAACAATAATAGTTTGAGCTCTATAAATGAATTCTTTTTCTTTGATACAAAAGAAATTTATAGCTTAATTGAATTAATTAAAAACAATAAATTGAAAATAGTTAATTATAAACTAGATATGAAAAATATTGAATATATTAAAAATAAATATAATTCTCAATACATATGTGATTTACAATCTAGTATTAAATCATATCATAATAAACCGTCTTATGGCGATATTAATTATAAATCAAATGATATTATAACACAAAATCAATTATTTGATATGATTAAAAATTATAATGATACTAATACTAATACTAATACTTATTATCCTATAATAATAAAAGATTTAGAAGGTTTTCGAGTTTTTGAAAATAAAACAACAGCACTATTTTCTAATTTTATAAAAAAACAGATTACAATAGGGAAGGAAAATATAAATGATATAGAGAATGAAATAATAAATGTAAAAGCACAACTAGACTATTATTTAAAAAAAAAAGCAAATATGAATAAAAATGTGGAATTATATAATAATTATAGATATTATAAAACTAAACTAGACAAACTCGAAAAGGAAATTGTAAAACATATTAATTAATTAATTTTTTAAAATAAATTTTATTATCTTTATTATCTTTATAAGTAAATAACAATATATTACTATGGAAGTAGAACAGACAAAAAGAAATGGATTAAAAGAGAAACAACAATTTGAAATAGAAAATTTATTAGAAGTTTTAAATCAATCATCAAAAAAGGAAAAGAAAAAAGGGTTAATTAAACTATTATATGGAAAAATTGATCCATTATTATTTAAAATATATAAACCACCCTCTAAATCAATGTCAGGTAAATCAGGGGCTGTTATAATGATAGATGAAACTGAAAAACCAAATATTAAAACCATAATGAAACAAATGAAAACCAACACTAGTATTAAAATAAAAGATGGTACTTGTATTAAAACATCAAATAATTTAAATGAAATACTAATAAACTTAGTTATGAATAATTTGGGGGAATTTATAGAAGAAACTGATAAATTAGAATTTGTGAAACATTACATAATTGAAATAAAAGGTTTTGGAAGTGAAAAGAAAAAATCTTATATAATACAAGGAGCTGTTGGTATTAATGCTATATTTGATGAAGAAAAAGATTATTATTATTTTAGGGAAGATGAAAAAAGTGTAGAGTCTGGTGAAACAGTAAATAAAAAAAATTTAACTAATTTACACGATATGTTTGTTTATAATTATATACCGATATTGATAAAATTATGTCAAAATTATGATGTCAATAAATTTAAAATAGAATTATTTATAAAATATATTATACATATGACATCTTTGTATGCAAATGTTTTAAACATATTAAATGATAAAATTGGATTTTGTCACGGTGATATGAAACTTACGAATGTATTTATAAAAAAACATATATTTACAGCTGTGGAAGGACATTTTACTCAAGAAGACTTACAACTATTAAAAGAAGATTGTGGCTTTATAATAGATATCTTACCTGTTATATCAGATTTAGATAGGTCTCGCTTACATATTAAAAATCATACTATTAGTTCTATGCCTACTGGAAAATATGGTAATACTAAATTATCACGCTCAAAACGAGCACAAACAATTGGTATTTCTAATACTACGTATAAATCTAGATATAAATGTAGTAGTGATAAGACTATAAAATGTAAAACTACTTTTTTTAAAACGTCTTCTTTATATACATCTAGTCATTTTGATAATTTGAGTATTATTTTAAATATATTTATTTTATTTGATATTGATGTAACTGTCGAAAAAAGACCAACAACTATATTAAAATTGCTTTATGAAAAAAAAGGGTTAGAAAAATTCGACGATTTTATGATTAGTAAATTTAATACAGACAATACCACCTTAACTAAAGAATATATAACGAAAATGATAAATACTATAATTTCAACAAATCACGGTAAAGAAACATATGACTTATTTTATATAAGAAATAACCATACAAGTGCTAATAAATTAGGTAATATGGCTCAGGATTTTTTATGCGAGTGGACAAAAAAACTAAAAACTAAACGTACTGGTGGTTCAAGGAAGAAAATAAGGAAAAAAACAACCCATAAAAAAACAAAAAAACAAAAAAACCGTTAAAACAGATGAAAGAAGTAATTTAAACTGAATTTTATTTTTATCATTTTTTTACATTTTAGTTTTATAATTTCATTTATTAATAATAATTTTTTGTCGTTTTTAATATAATTTAATAAACTCATATTTAATTAAAATAATATAATTGAGAATATAATTAGGAAGATAAATAATATAAACTATAAACTATAAACTATGAAACTAATTTCATATATAATATGTATTTTATTACTAATTTTAATATTAGTTTTATATTGTCATATATCTAGTTTAAAAAAAATAAATAATAATGTTGAAATATTACAAACGATTAATCCATCAATAGAAAAAATACAAGATTTATTACAAGAAAAATCACCCACAGTTTTTAAAAATGTTTTATATGAATGGGAACCAATAATTAATATATTTGACAAATCGATTACTGAAATAAATAATATGTCTATTAATGATAAAACGTTTTATAATGATTTAATAGATTGTTTTAATTCATATAGTTTATGTGGTTCAATGGGGTGGGATTATTATTTTACAGAAAAAAATATACTTGATACAGAAGAATATTTCACTCTAGAAACACAACACCGACATATAATATGTCAAATTATGGGTACTCAAAGATATTATTTAGCATCTCCGAATCAAACACAATTTATTAAAAAGGGAAAATGGGGTGACAATGAAATTAATAATGTTCAATTATCAGCTACAGAAAAGAAATTAATTAAAAAAAATCCTACTAAAAGTATAGTTAATTTTTGGAATGAAGAAGAAACCGGTAAAGAACCCTTTAATAAAGTAGAGTATATGGAAATCATTTTGCGCGAAGGTAATTGTTTATATATACCATACGGATGGTGGTTTTTAAGTGAAGTTGAAGAAGATAGTATGGTATTAGAAGGATTTAATATTTCTTGTATTTCATTATTTGTTTAATTTATATAAATTAAAAGTAAAAATATAAAATAATAAATATAAAATAAAACAATTTAAAAACATATTTACTATAACATATATAAAATTTACAGGTTATATATTTATATATCCCCATTTTATTACAGCATAACATTAGTAACAAAGTAAGTTTATTGAAACATATCAATAAAAATGTCTGAAGATTCAGCTCCAATTGTAGGTCAAGTAAAGTGGTTCAGCAATCAACTCAATTATGGTTTTATTACAGTATTAACTGATGGAGAACATAATGGTATTGATGTATTCGTACATCAAACCAATATTTGTCCTCAAGTAAGTAATTATCGTACACTTACACAAGGAGAATATGTATCTTTCATTCTTACTCATAATGAAGGAGAAAAACACCCATATCACGGAACAAACATTACTGGATATGGTGGTGGTAAATTAATGTGTGATTTCCATCAATCATCGCCTCGAAATTCACGAGGAGGTCATAATCATCGTGAAGAGAGAGGTGATAATGAAGGAGGAGGAAGACGTGAAGGAGGAGGAAGACGTGAAAATTCTTCTTCTAACTAATTCATTATTTTATTTATATATTATTTTTTTTTGAATTTTTAATTATTAATTTTATATTTATAAATATTATATTAGTAAATAACAATAGAGTTATAAATTTTTAAAATATATTTTATATTTTTATATATTATAAAATATATAATAGTATACTATATACGAAATAAAATGGAAAAATCTAATACAACTAATTATTTACTATTTATAATATTATTTACAGTAATATTATTTGTTTGTACAAATAAATGTGATAAAAAAGATGAAGTTACTGAAAAATTTAATGATATAAATATGGCTGATTATATTGAAGATAATACTGACAAATTATTGGATGAAAAAAGAGAACACGAATTTAATTCAACAAAAGAAGAATTAAAAAATCTTCCAGAGTATAAAAATGGCATTAAAAGTCGTGAATTGAAACATAAAATGGAAAAATTTAATAATAGATTAAATGAACTATCAAATGTTAATATTGAAGAAGCTAATAATATTGTTCAAGATGTTGAAAATTATATTGGTTCTATAGAAGAAACAGATAAAGATATTTATCACAGATTTATAGTTGAATATTATAAAGACCACGATGATAAAATTTTTGATAAAGACAGATTATTTAATGAAATGTTTAATAAAGTTGAAACTCATTCACATTTTCAAGATACTGTCGAAATGGCAAGAAATGATGATATTGATATAGAAACATTTATGGGTAAATATTTTGTCCCCCCATATCAATATAAAGAGTTTGATAATGTTTATATGATATTAACAAAAAAAATAAATTTAAAATGGAATGAATTTGACGATTATATTATGAGTTTTTATGTATTAGATGAATTGGTATGTGATTATGAAGTTGAATTACAAAAGAAAAAAGATAATTTATTAAATTTAAAAGAAACTAGCCCTAGTACGCCAGAAGATTTAAAGAAAAATTTATTAGGATATGAAATAACTATTAATAAAGAACTTCCAAATAAAACTCTAGAATTTAAATATCCAAAATATCGCAATGGAGTTAAAAATATGTTAAATAATCTTGGAGTTAAAGAAAATATGAAACTTTATATATTTATGGTTGATAATCAATTTAATAAGCAATATTTAAATACAGATGGTGCTATAAAAGGTATGGCAGAAGATGCATACTTTCATAAAGATGTTGATGATTTATATAGATTATACAGCAAAAATGGAACAACACTCCTTCACCTTTCAAAGAAAAATTCCATTGATAAACCCTTCAAATCTTTAGTCACTTAACTCAAATAAGTCATTTTCATTGATTTGGTTTGTTTTTTTGTTTTTTGTTTTCCCATTTTTTTATTAATTAAATGTATCCATTTTTTATCATTTAAAAGTAAGTTTTTAACAAATAATAAAAAGTCGCGTTGTTTACTATTTACAGTAGTGTTGTTTGTAGTATTAAAATTAAGTTCTAGTTGCGTTTTATTATTGAAACCTAAAAATGTATCAATATTATGTAAAAACGCCGATTTAATAATATAATACGATAACGCTGGTGTATTTTGATTAAGGATTACCTTTTCTCTTTTACTTTTACTTTTAATTAAATCTTCGTATCTAGTAAATCTGCTAAATCGTAATATATCAACTACTTTTTCAATACTATATGTTTTTTCTTTATTAAGGTGTTTTATAAATACATTGTAAGAAATCGCGTTATTTTTAAGGGGTTGTTTTTTAAATGTAAGATATGATATAATATTAAGAAGATTCGCAACACATTCAGTATAGGCTTCTCTTATAAATACTTCAGATTGTGGTGTTATATTTAAAAGCGACTTTAATTCTCTTTCAAACTCTTTTTCGTAATCTGGATCGCGAATATCTAAGTTATGAAAATGAATGCTTTCGTGATAAATACTTTTCAATAATTCCTCTTTTCTCCATATAATTATTTTAGTTTTTGTATCCGTAGCTGCAGTATTTATATTTATAGGTCTTATAGTAGGTGTATGTGAATGATTATGTGAATTAGATATAGATTCACCAGGATTGATAGTTAGTTTTTTTTTGAGATTGCTATAATATATTGTAAAGAGGGGTTTCTTTTCTGTTTTTAAATAAATATTGAAAAATGCTAATCTAGTAGCAACTTCTTTTAATAATGATATAAATTTGTGCGATTTATTAAAGAGTGCTTCTTTATCTTTTGTAGGTAAATATATAATAAAATTGTGATTTTGATTTGTAGTTTGAGATTGGTAAGTGTATTCCACATTTATTTTGTATTTGCAACATTTCCGTATGGTTTCAATATTATCGAAAGATATAAATGTATTATAGAGGAACCGATGTTCTTCTGGTATATTAAGTTTTAAAATACTTTGTGGAAGTGTTTCATAATTATTTAATAAATCGTGTTGGAATTCTAAGAGTAAATCAGCACAGTTATCTTCCACTAAATTATTAAATTTAGTTAGCGTTTTTTTTTGTAAATTGAGTTTATAAATAGTATTGATATCAGTCATATTATTTGTATTTTTAATGTCCTTTCCTAAGAATTCACATACTGTATTAACTTGTTCTGTAAGTTTTATATCTAGTGATTGATTATTTTTTAAATCATATACGTATAATAGAAATACTTTAAAATAAGATGGTATGTAATATAATTCCTCTACATTTTCATAATTAATTTTTATATTTTTATTAATATGATGTAATAAAGAAGATATATATACAATATCTTTATAATATTGTTTAAGGGGTTTGTATTGATTGTTTGATATTGTGGTTTCATTGCTACTAGATGTTTGTTTTCTAGTTTTTTTCATTTTTTCTATTTGTAGTAATTTATAGGAATAACTTAATATATATTAATATAATAAAAATATTATTACATAAATATAATCGGAAATATAATTATAACAATGAAAAATATTATTGAGCAAATAACTATATATTTTCCATTACTAACGTATGTAGTTGCTTTTTATTTATTATTATGTACTAAGTATGAATTTAGTAAGGATTTAATAATATTATTGTTATTATCAGGAATAATAAATACATTTTTAAAGGAAAGTATATTTAGACCTATAATGAAAGATAAAATATATCCTATAATTGGTCAAGGAACAAGACCTAATAATATAGTATCTTCTATAAGTTATGTGAGAAACTCATATGGAATGCCTTCCGCACACGCTCAAAACGCTAGTGTATTTTCACTATTTTTAATATATATTATTATGAAAAGTAATTTGAAAAATATTGAAAAAAATGTGTTAATATTCATATTAATGTTTTTTGTATTACTTGTGATGTATAGAAGAGTATATCTTACTAAAGTTCATACAAATCAACAAGTAATAGTTGGATATATTATAGGATATTTGGTTTTTATGATGTATTATAAAAATATTAATTTTTCTACACATTAATCATCATCTAGTAATCCTAATAGGTCTATGATTTCTTCAAATTTGGAACCAATGTATTTTTTGAGGTATTCTCTGTCTTCATATTCGTAATTGATACGATTTACAACTTCTTTAAGAACTTCTCGCGAATATACGAGGGATTTGTCTTCTTTATTAGTGTAGTCAAATTTACGCCTTTTAATTGTTTTTTCATTTTTATGATTTTTATTGGAGTTTTTATACTTTTCTTTCTTTGGTTTATTTGAGCTATCTGTATTATCAAAATCTTCCATGTTTGCTGTATCTCTATATTTTTCTTCAATTGCGTTATTTTCTTTAATACCTTCTTCTAGTTCATTAGTGAGTTTTTCTACTGTTTTTTCAATAAAACTTTTACTTTTAAACCCTTCTATTGTGTCATTATCATTTTTAGTACTTTTTGCGTTTTTAAATTGTTCTAAAATAGGTAGTTGTTCTTGTAACATAAGTTTATTAGTAAAATTACTAGATTCACTATTAAAAGTAAGTGATATTATTAATGTAAATATCATTACCATACCTATTGTAAAATTGGAGTTTAATACTAATCCTATTAAAACAATAGATGATATTAATATTATGGGATTTGATATAGTATTGAAAATTTCTTGTTTTGTATCTTTATTTATATATTCAAAAAAAATAATATAAAATAAGAATGATATTAGGATAACAGCAATAAAATTTTTGTCTTTAAATAAATTATTGAATTTTTTATTGAAATTACGTTTCATAATGAACTATTGATATTATTAAATAAATATTTATTATACTATTATTATATAGATAATATAAATAACTATAATAAAATATTAAACAAAAAAATATTAATGGAAAAATATAATAGTTAAAAAAAATATTTAAAAATTAGGAGTTCCTGTTTGAAATTGTTCTATTTTTTTTGTTTTTTTTTGTTGAGTTTTAAGAGCTAAAAGATTGTTCCTCTTTTCTAAAAGCATTTTTCTTTTAGTTTCTAATGAATTATCTTTAATTGGAACCTCTTGTTCTTTTGGTTTTTCTATTTTATTTTCTTTAATAGATAAAAGTTTCATTGTATTTGATTGCTGTAATGGAGATGAAGTATTGTCTTGTTTTAATGGAATGCTAGGAATTTCAATACTTTCTAAATTAGATGTATCTATGTCAACATTTAAATCATTAATATCATTTTTCAAGTCATTTTCTCTCTTTATTATTGCTTCTTCTTTATTAAAAGTTGCTTCTTGTTTTTGTAATGATGGTACTATATTTGATATAGCAGGTTCAACATTAGATATAGTGTTGATTGTTTTAGTTCCATTTATATAATAATTATAACCCTTTTTAATTAAAATTACAAATACTATACCAATTAAATAACAAATTATTAAAGCTTTAAGATAATATTTAATATCTTTTTTATCTTCATTATTATCCTTACCTTCTTCAGAAGTATCTTCTTTATTTATATTTTTAAATTCATTAAATTTATACAAACATCCAAAAAATAATAATGCGACTGGTATCGAAACTATAAATTTATTTTTAACTAAAGAATTAATATTCATGATTTACTATTAATTATTTAAAAATTATTATTATTTAAAAAAAAAGAATAAAACGAATTAAAATAAATTAAATTAATAACCCGTTACAGGTCCTGCAGCAATTTTAAAAGAATGATTTAATTCTCCAAATGGTTTTTCAGGTAAAAATGTTTTAGTGTTATTTCCCCTTACATTATTAGTATTATTTACATTATTACTTGCTCTTACATTATTAGTATTATTTACATTATTACTTGCTCTTACATTATTAGTATTATTTACATTATTACTTTCTCTTACATTATTAGTATTATTTACATTATTATTTGCTCTTACATTATTAGTATTATTTACATTATTACTTGCTCTTACATTATTAGTATTATTATTTTTTCTATTCATTTTATTTAATGAATTATAAAAACTTTCTTCTTCTACAACAGAATTATTATTACTATTATTTAATCCATATTTAGTCATTTTATTATTATAGTTTTTTTTTGTTTGTTCTTCGTCTTCAACAATAACATTTGAATTATTATTATTACCTTTTTTATATATATTTCTAGTTATAACTGTATACTTATTTACACACGCTGGTTGAGATTTATTGTTATCATCGCAAGTAATTGCTTCTGGAACGGGAGGACATTTTTTACATAAAGCAGCATCAACATTTACTTTAGGTGTAATACAGGGTGGACATTCTACCTTAGGTATTGAGGCTGTTAACTTATACTCATCACTATCTAAAATAGATTTTCTGAATTCATCATAATCATTTTGTGTTGTATCTAATTTTTGTTTAAGTAATTTAATAGTTTCTGATTCAACTGTAGAACCTTTTTTATAATAATCATTCATATCTATAACATCACCTCTTTCAAAATTATTTAATGGAATTGATTGAGTTTCATTACCAATTCTTAAAATAACATTATCTCCTTCAACTTTAATATTTTTAGATGCTATATATATATTAGAACTATCATTATTATTTTGAAATCCTTCATTCATATGTTTTGTTATAAAACTGTCCTTTGTACATTTATTTCTATTAAAAAATAAAATAACTATAATTGCAACTATAACAATTAAGAGTAAAGCTACTTCATTATTCATACCAACTATCGTATGTGTATTAAGAGATTTTTTTGATTTTACCATTTTAAAATTTATAATAATTTAATAATTATATTTATTATTTAGTAATATTTATTATTTAGTAATATATAATATAAATATATAAAAAAGTTTAAAAATTAATTAAAATTAATTACGAAGTTTCATTACCTAATGTGTTTTGTACTTTATTCATATCTTCTAGACTAAACCTATTAAGTTGTGTATTTTTTAATACAAACTGATTTAAATTAAATGATTCATTTATTTTAGCTTCTCTTTTTGGATAATTTTCAAATCCCTCAACATTATTATTAGTTGTAGCAAACGTTTCTCTCTGTTTTTCATATTTACTAATTTCCGAATCAATAGCTTTCATTTTACCTTTATAATTTTTAACGTTTGTATTTCTGTTTGCGTAATTTATAAACTTTTCTTTTGTTTTTTTTAATTCTTCTATATTTTTCAATATAACATTTAATTTAAAATCTATATCTAAAGGTTTTCCTTGTAAACACATATTTTGAGAAGCTCCATTATCAAATCTTTTTTCCCACTCTGAAAGATATGAACAATTTCTATTTGTAAGACCACCATCTCTACAATATCTATTATTAGAACTGTGTGAATGTCTATGGGAGTGTCTATTGTTATTGTTATTGTTATTGTTATTGTTATTGTTATTATTGTTATTGTTATTATTATTGTTATTGTTATTATTGTTATCATCTTCAACTGGTCTTTCTAATATTTTTCTAAATTTATTATTTACTTTTTTATAAACTATTTCTGTACCATAATCTGTTAACTCTATATATATATCATTTGGTTTTTTAATTAATCTTTTGGTAACAGTAGTTACATTTTGAAAGTGTTCTTCAGGATATTGGGGATTAGGTCCAGAGGTCATCATAGTTCCAGAGGTCATCATAGTTCCAGGGGGCATAGTTCCAGGGGGCATCATAGTTCCAGGGGGCATCATAGTTCCAGGGGGCATAGATCCGGGGGGCATCATAGTTCCAGGGGGCATAGTTCCAGGGGGCATAGTTCCTGGGGGCATAGTTCCTGGGGGCATAGTTCCTGGGGGCATAGTTCCTGGGGGCATAGTTCCTGGGGGCATAGTTCCTGGGGGCATAGTTCCTGGGGGCATAGGTCCAGGGGGGTTCGTATATTCTAGGGGCATAATAGGAGTTAAATTATCACAATAACCACTTCCTTCTTTACCGTGTATTTCATATCCACATACTCCTACATATGTTTCACATTCAGCTTGTTTACCATCAAAAACTGTACAATCAATTTGTTGTGCGGCTACTTGTGGTGCGGCTACTGGTTTTGTAGTGACTGGTTCTGCTGCTGCTGCTGGTTCTGCTGCTGCTGCTTGTTCTGCTGCTGCTGCTTGTTCTGCTGCTGCTGCTTGTTCTGCTGCTGCTGCTTCTGCTGCTGCTGCTTGTTCTGCTGCTGCTGCTGCTGCTTGTTCTGCTGCTGCTGCTTGTTCTGCTGCTGCTGCTGCTTCTGGTGTGGCTGGTTTTGTTTCTTCTACTATTTGTTCTGTTGATACTACTTTTTTGTTTGATGAACCAGGGTTTGTTGAATTTGTAGAATCAACAACTACCTTCGTAACTGTAAAAATTGTAGTGCCATCACCTACTTCCGTACTTTCAGTAATTCTTCCTTCATCAAGGGTCGTCCCATTAATACTAGATGTTGTTATTTCAGGTTCTTTCTTTTGATAAAAATTTTCTTTTTTTTTAATTCTATACATTTCTATAATATAGATTATTATATATTTATTATATATTTATTATTTATTATATATTATTAAAATATATTTTTATTAAAAAAATAAAAAACTAAATAAAACTAAAATAATAACATTAATATTAATCATCTAATGTTATATCACCTGATACAGTAAAAACATTTGTAATTTCATTTTTTAATTCGCCTAAAATATCTTTATAACTACTTAATAATTCTTCTTGTTGTGTAATATCAGCAGCCATATTTTTTCCAGTAGAATCTAATTGTTTTTGGGTTCCATTTCCGGTATTTTTATTGTTTTCACTAGTATTACTACTTGAACCATCTGCCTCTTTTATTATACAAGAATTATATACAGGTATTTTTTTATATACTTTTTTATTTTGATTTACAGCTGTCTTTGTTAAATCATCAATTTCCCTTTCTAAATTTCTAAGTTCACTCATTCTTAAAGATTCCATAGTTGATGTATCTATATAATTATCTCCAGAGGAATCCCTTTCTTTTTTTGAAGCATCTAAACTATCTTTTAATTCAACCACCATGCTTTCTAAATTACTTATTTTTTCTGCGTGTGTATTGTGTTGTTCATTACTATTAGATGTGTGTGATCCTTTAGTAAAAGTACTTAATACACTATTTAAATTATTCTGGAAAGGTTCTCTATCAACTACAAACATTTCTTTATTATTAACATAATGTTGTAAATAGATTATTTTATAAAAAATAATACCTCCTAATGATAAAAGAATAAACAACATTTGTGTATTAAATGTATCATTACTATTTTGTCTAAATAAATATGATAAACCAATTACCAATAAAATAACTATTATATTTTCTAACATATTTAATTTACTATTATATATAATTATAATATAATTATAATATAATAATTATTAATATTTTATTATTTAATAATTATTAATATTATTTTTATGATTATTATAATTTTTTTATTTTAACTACTATGTTTATTATCTACATAACTAAAATCATTTATACGGTTCTCTTTTTTTTTATAAGATTCAACAGTATTAACACACATTATAAATAATGCAAATACAAATATTAATAAAATTATATGAGTATGATTAATCATTTTTATTTATAAAGTTATAAACTTTAAAAACTAATTTATATAATATTAAAATAGATAAAAAATGAAAAATAAAGAATATTAATCTATATAAATTTAATTATTTATTATATTACAATTATTTTACAATTATATTATAATTATAAAATATATAAGTTTGATTGTTTGTATTGTAAATAATATATTTTGTACGTAAATAAATTAATAATACATTAAAATAAATAAAAATATAATACAAAAAATAATATAAGGGTTTTATTACTTATAATAAGTATAAAATCATTTATACTCGCATTTCGCTACTTATAAATCTCATATCTACTAACTCTTGACTATGTCTTGTTCATCTCTTATTCGTTCGAGTGAAAGTTCTTTCACTCTTGCTCAAAAGATTATTTCCAGTTTATCTGAAAAATATAACTTTAACGCAGAAGAAGCGTGGACTGTTGTATCATCTAATACAACTGTTCAACTTCAAAAGAGGTTCAAGAAACTTAAGAAGGCTAATAATCCTCTATCGAGTATTAAAAAACCAAGAACGTCTTTTAGTTTTTTCACTAAACACCAACGTGTTAAAATTGCTGAAAAAAATCCAAAGGCATCATTTGGAGAACTTTCTCAGTTAGTTTCTGTAGCTTGGAGAGGTCTTTCTGATAAAGAAAGAAAGACATACAAGAATATGGAAACTACTGATAAAAAACGTTATGAAAAGGAAAAAACTGAATTGTTAGCAGATATTGAAAGTAAATCTTCATCAACTGAAGAAACTTCAACAGAAACTAAATCTATCGAAAAGACAACTTCTAAAAAATCAGGCAAATCATCGAAGACTATTTCCCCTTCTAAATCTTCTACTAAAACTACTGGTACTAAAACATCTTCGTCAACTGGAAGTTACAATGTATTTCAAAAAAAAACAAGACCTGTTATTAAGAAAGAAAACCCAAAACTAGCTCTTAAAGATATTAATACTAAACTTGGAGAAATGTGGAGAGGACTTGACGCAACTCAAAAAGCAGTTTATGTTTAAATAATAATTGTTATTTTTAACTTATTTTACTTATTTTACTTATTTTACTTATTTTACTTATTTTACTTATTTTACTTATTTTACTTATTTTA
>Ga0181558_10000966_pt1 | contig 27453 bp, 16 predicted proteins | sample 011ome_22_FD_133754 | JGI IMG/M metagenome (GOLD analysis project Ga0181558, IMG submission 133754) | Coastal salt marsh microbial communities from the Groves Creek Marsh, Skidaway Island, Georgia - 011507BT metaG (megahit assembly) | ecosystem: Environmental > Aquatic > Marine > Intertidal...
AAAGTTGTTAACCAAAGCGACCACGCCGGCGTGGCACCCGGAGGCGAAAGCGAACGACGTCCCGTTCGACGAACCCACCGAGGGGTTTAGCGCCATCCCGGAGGCGTTAGAGGAGATAAAAAAAGGGAAATTTGTGGTCGTTTTAGACGACGAAGACCGAGAGAACGAAGGCGATTTAATCGGAGCGGCGGATATGATGACGCAAGAGTCGATGGCGTTTATGATTCGGCACACGAGTGGTTTGGTGTGCGTTTCGTTGGAGGATGAACGCGCGGACGCGTTGCAGTTACCTCTGATGGTGGATTCGAAGCAGAATAAGGATTACATGAAGACGGCGTTTACGGTGAGTTGCGACATGGCGACGAGCACGACTGGGATTTCGGCCAAGGAGAGAGCGGAGACGATCAACGCGTTGGCGAACGAAAACACGAAGCCGACGGATTTGGTGAGACCAGGGCACGTGTTTCCGCTGCGATATCGCGAAGGCGGGGTTTTGAAAAGAGCCGGTCACACCGAGGCGGCGGTGGATTTGTCGAGGATGGCTGGACGAGCGCCGGTGGGAGTTTTGTGCGAGATTGTCAACGACGATGGGACCGGGAGCATGAGCAGATTACCCGAACTGAAAGAATTTGCGAAAAAGCACGATTTGAAAATGGTTTTGATTTCAGATATGATTCGGTATCGCCGAGCGACGGAGAAGAATTCGTTGATTGAACGCACCGCCATCGCCAGGGTGCCCACCGAACACGGGTCGTTCACCGCGGTTTCGTACGTTTCGAAAGTCGATGGCATTGAACACGTGGCTTTTGTGTACGGCGATCACGCGACTGCGGAGGAAATTGCGGAGAGTTTGAAAGAAAACGCGTTGGTTCGAGTGCACTCGGAGTGCTTGACCGGAGACATCTTTAAAAGCGCTCGATGCGACTGCGGCAACCAGTTAGAGATGGCGATGAAAAAAATAGCAGACGAAGGGAGAGGAGCGATTGTGTATTTACGAGGCCAAGAAGGTCGAGGAATTGGGTTAGGTCATAAACTGAGAGCGTATAATTTACAGGATAAAGGACGAGATACGGTACAAGCGAACGAGGATTTGGGATTGCCCGTGGATAACAGAGAATACGGCGTCGGCGCGCAAATCTTGAACGATTTGGGCGTGAGAAGCGTGCGGTTGATGACGAACAATCCGGCCAAGTATCACGGGTTGCGAGGGTACGGGATCACCGTGACTGGGAGAATGCCTCTTTTTGCGCCGATTACGTTGGAAAATAAGACGTATTTGGAAGCGAAGAGGACAAAGATGGGGCATTTGTTTGACACGGAAAGCGGCGATTTCGAAAACGTCGCCACCGCGGCGACGCCGATGTCCTAAACTCATCATATTTTTTAAATGAAAAAAAGAAAATGTGCTTGTAATTTATATACATCATTCGTAAAGAGAGATAGATTCGTCACATGTGTATACATATCGCGTGAACTTACTTAATCGTTTTTTGGGGTAAACTGGTACTCATTAATTACAACACCGTATTTTACAAAAAAGAATGCGTCTTTTGTTTTTTGTCTCTTCTTTTATACAAATTTTCTCGCCGGCTCGTTTTATTTCAACATGCCAAAATAACTTCCAACTTCGGGTGAATACGAGCTGCTTTCGCCTCGCTTCGTTTGCTTGAGTAAGTCAAACCCAGTTTTTGCCGTCGCGCTTTGCTTCGGCTGCGCGCTCATCGTGATCCCGGCGCCGTCGCCGCCGCCGCCGACGGGAAGGTTGTTCGTCGTATTTTTCTTGGTCGGGGAGTAAAAATCGCCGAGATTTTTACTCGCCGTCGTCTGCGAGTCGTTCGTTATGATGACACCATCGCCGCCGTAATGAATCGGCGGACTCGGCGTATCCGTGTTTCTTCTGTTTAAATCTCGCCCTTCTTCGTCGAGAGATACTAAACCGTATTGAGGGACGCGGTGATGTCGCTCTCGTTGCGGTCGAGGAATACAATCCGCGCTGTCGATGGAGACGCGATTGTTTTTGTTGTTCGGACTGTTGATGTTGACGTTCCTTTCGTTACTCCTCACTTTGTGCAGCTTCGATTTAGATGTTGGCGATCGGTTCACATCGTCCGTCGCGTCGTCTCGGGAATACAAGGAATCCGATTCGGAATCGGAATATTGTAATCCTTGCTTCTCGAGCGCGTGCGCGATACCGGAGACGGAATCGCGCTCGTTGACTTTATACACTTTAGCCGGCGAATCCGGCTCGGAAGAAACGGTGTTCCGATGAAGAAGCTCCGAAGATAAAGCAGATTTCAATGGAGGCAAAGAAACCTCACCAACGCCAGCGACGACACCGTGTGGATTAACATGTTGCGGCGAATTCGATTGAGACGTCGCTGCGCTTTCTTCTCCGCTCAAAGCAATGCGTTCCAAATTCTCTAGACATTTGAATTCGCAATACAACACGGGGCTCGCCGCGCCTAACTTTGGCGACATTCTTCCCGCCACCGTTGCGGCGTTTATGCCGTCCATTGACGCGTGCGCCGTATTCTGCGCGTCCAAAAACTCCTTCCGCGAGCATCTCCCTTTTGTCGGAACCACCGGGTGCGTCACCACGAGGCTATTCGGCGGCATCAGCTGCCAACGTTCCAAACCATTCATGGACAACGGTTCCGAGGAGACCAGCATGCTCTGCGTCGCAAACATTCGCTTCTTAAAAATCTGCATAAACTCTGGCGACCTTCGACTTTTGTATTTCGGCACGCCGCGGTTTTCCGATCCTTCTTCGCCGTGGAGCATCATCTTATCGAAACCACCTAATCCTCTCGCCTGCTTCTTCGCCTTTTTCCCGGAACTATCTTTTCCGCCATCGCCTCCCAAATCCCACGCTTTCTCTCCCGGCAACGGCCCTAAATGAAAATACAACGACGGCGGATCTTCGTGACTGGAATTCCGATACCGCGCCGCGACGACCGTCTCCCCATCCGTAAACGCCAAATTCATCGAGCTCGACTTCCCTCCGCTCGCTCGCATAATCAAGCACATCGCCTCTCTCACCGCATTCTCCATCATCTCGTGCGACTGACTCGAGCTCGTATCTGGCAACTGATTCAGCACCAAAGCGAACAACACCTCGCTATCCGTCGTCCCGCTGATGTGCTCAAACAAATCATCCCTCAGCGTCGCCAACAAACTTCTCCGTATCTTTTTAAACCCATGAATCTCCCCGTTGTGCATAAACATGTACCTCCCGTTATAAAACGGATGGCAGTTATACTCGTGCACGCTCGCCCCCGGCCCCGCCGCTCTCACGTGTCCAAACAACAAACTCGTGCTAATCGCTTTACTCAAACTCCTCAAGTTTCGGTCGTGCGACGGCGCCGCGATCGTCGTGTAACAGCACGGCCTCGAATACGAGCACAAACCTTTGTTATCTTTCAGTCCTTGCAAAGGGCAGGACCCGTACCATCCGATCCCGCACCCGTGCACGTTCACCTCGTGGTTCCTTCGAATGTCTCTTTCCACCCCGGGGGTGAAACCAGCGCCGTCCGCCATGTTTGCTAAACCGTGGTACGCGCCGTAGATGATTTTCGAGATGCACACCTCGTCGCCGTAGTAAAACACCCAGCGACACATTATTATTCTCTTTTTTTATATGTATTCTCGCTCGCGCGTTTCGTGTGGTGGTCTTCTTCTTCTTCTTCTCAAAGTCGTTATCTCTTTCCCGTTGCAAACAAACAAACAACAACGCGAGACGAAGACGTCGTTAAAAGACTCTCTCTCTTCTCTTCCGTCCGATCGTGCCGCTGCTCTCGAAAAGAAGAGAGAAAAAAGGCACACGCGCTGCTTCTTCGCGCTCTTTGTTCCTCTCTCGCTCTCACTCTCTCACTCTGTGTGTGTAAGTGTGTGTCCCTCGTCGTCGTCGTCCGAGCGAGAAAATGACAACAAACGCGACGCGTCTCTCTCCCGTGCTTTTTTTTTGTGCTTAGGGTTTCACCAAAAAATTTTAGGGTTTAGGGTTTAGGGTTCACAAATTTTAAATCGGTGTTTTAAAAGCCCACAACACATCAATTTGGACGCAAGAGAGTGTGAACAGAAAGACACGCGCGCAGCAGGCGGCGCTTCTTTTCTTCGCGTCGTCGTCGTCGTCGTCGTCGTGATGGCCGGCGGCGGCGATGCCGATGATGATGATGATGGCGTTACTCTTGAAGAGCTCGTGAAGGTGCGCGCTTCTTTCTTTCTTTCTTCTTCTTCTTTTCCAATTCGTGTCGTTCTTCTCGTGTAACGAACTCTCCGGCCGCCGCATTTCTTCTTCTTCTTCTTCTCGAACGCGCTGACGACGCCTATATTTTGAAAACGCACGCGCAACAGAACGACGGGTACTTGACGCTCTTCGAGAATAAGGTGAAGTGCGAATTAACCTCGCACGCGATGCCGTCGTCGAACCTCGCGATTGTTCGCGCGTTCCTCGATGGGAAAAAACGAAAACGGTTGCTCGAAAAGAAGCGAGAGGAGGTGGGTTTGCTCGCGGAGTACGCGCCGGCGCTCGCGACGTCCAAATATGTTCCGGAGAAATTTTTCTGTCGAGTGACCGGGAGGTACGTGCCGAAGATTGAAAAGTTAGTCGTCGAACATTGCTCTGGGAAGAGGTTTACGGTCGGACAGGCGAAAGTGGTCGGGAAGAAACAAGCGCTGTTGGAGGAGCGAGATCCGAGCGAAGGCGAAGCGGAGAAGGCGAAGAGGAAAGAGGAGAATAAAAAGATCGCGGAGAAGTTGAAGCAGATGAGAATGGAAGAGTGGGAACAGAGGCAAATCATGCGGAAAATGGCCATGCAAGAAGAAGGCGAGAACGCGGAGGAAGAGGAAGAAGAGGAAGAGGACGACGAAGAGGAAGAGGACGACGAAGAAGAGGAAGACGAAGAGGAAGAGGAAGAGGAGGAAGAAGAGGAGGAAGAAGAAGCGCCGAAGAAGAAGCGGCGCAAACAACGATAGAAATACAATAAAATACTACGGTATATAAACGCGCGCTATATCTAAATCTAAATTCATAAACGCTAAATTACAGTCCTATCTTCCCATTTCGGCGACGTCCACGACTCGATCCAATCGGCGTTAGTAAAATCCGTACAATCGCCGCTGTTGAGCTTTGCCATCAGTTCTAAAAAGCTCGCGCAACACAAAGCACCTACTGGAACGACACTTTCCATAAACTTTGCCAACTCTTCTTTGTCGTCGTTCAATCGCAGAGGCAACCACTCGCCGCTGCCTTCTTGCACTTCGCCGTCGAGGAACGCCATTTTCTTCTCAGTCGCCGCGTCGAGTTCCAACTTGTAACAGTGACCGAATATGTTCATGTATTTATCGCTGTACGCGAATTTCCGTATCGGTTGTAATCGCTTACTCTTCTCCGCGGGAGAGCGCGCGCAAATGGACAACTTCACGCCAGAAATTCCAAGTTCCTCTTCAATTTCTCGAATCGCGCACTGCGCGTACGGATCGAAGTAAGTCTGTCCGTGATTTTCCCACTTGATAAAATCTCTCGCCGTTTGCACGCCCGACGTGCACACGTCGTACATCCCCGGCCACACGTCTTTCCTCTCGCTCCGTTTCGTCGAAAACAACGCTAAATTCCCTAAACTCGTCGCGCTCTTCATTTCCTCCTCCGTTTCCCGCGCGCGTTCCTCCAGTCTCGCTCGCGCTTCCTCCGTCTCCAACACCAACGACGCGTCGTCGTCGTCGTCGTAATCGAAGCCTTCCCGATCGAACGTTTTCTTCTTCGGAAACACAAAGCGTCTCTCAAAATCGAGATACGCCGCCATCGTCGCTTCGTCCAAGCGCTTTTGCTGCTTTTGCTGCTCGTCGTGATACTCTTTACGTTCGCTTCTCCTCGACGTCACGAGCACGTAGCTTCCTCGTCCTCTCAACCGCTCTTCCACCGTCTTCTTTCTGGGCACAAAATCAACGACGACATCTTCCTCGTCCACGATCGCGCACAGCTCTTCTTCTCCGAGAAGAACGGACTCTGGCGGCATGCCGTGGTCTTTCACCGACCAAAATCCAAATCGTCGAACCGTTCGCGAGAAGAGCGCGCGGTCTTCTTCTTCTTCTTTTGAAGACGATTCAGACGACGACGACGACGATAACGCGCAGCAACAACAACATCTTCTTCTTCTTCTTCTCGATGTCGTCGTCGTCGCCGCCGACTTTGAGCGCGACGACGGCGAATTCGAAAGAAGAGCGAAAGAAGACCCTCTCGTCGCAGCGGTAGTCCGCATGCGTTGTTTAATCGGCAGACAAATGGGGTTTTAAAGCGTTCTAGGGGATTTTCCGCGTTCGATTTTTTCCAATTTCAACACAACTTCTCTCGTCAGAAAAAAAGGCGAACATCGTATCGCGCTTCTGCGTCATCGTTTAATGGACGAAGACGTCCTCCCGCACCCGCGCGCTCTCGTCGCGCTCGTCACCGACGACCGAGACGAGGATTTCGAGGACGTCGCGAGAAGTCTTCTAAATTCGTCTTCTTTTTGCGTTTTAGACGCCGAACGGTTTTTAAGTTCGTCGTCGTCGTCGAAGAAATCGAACGACGAGAGTGCGCACAACTTCTTCTTGCGAATAACGAAAGCGCACGAGTGGATTTTTGCGCGCTCGTCAACGCAGCGAGGGTCGTCTAAACCGTCCGTGGCGATATATTTTTTGAACGTGAACGACGTGATCGACGCGCCGTCGCCGAACGCGTACGCGCGAGAGGCGCAGAAGATTGAACGATTGAAAGCGAGATGTAAAGAGAAGAGAGTCGGATTGATGTTTTGCGCGGTGAGTCGTCGATCAAAGCGTAACGAGAACGACGACACCTCGGGTTTTGGCGAAGAGAAAGAAGACGTGACGTACGCTTTGAGCGAGAGAGTTTTGGCGGTTTTGACGAGGTTAGCTGGTGGGAGTGGGAGCGAGTACGCTTCTTCTTCTTCTTCTTCTTCTTTGGCGGCGACGACGAGGATCGTCTCGCTGACTCGGCGCGGGAGCGACTCGCGGGAGAAGTGCTTGAAGCAGTTGGCGCGAGCGACGGAGGAGTTGATGCAGGAAGTGCTGGTGAACGAGGCGAAACGAGCGATTGGGAAGTGCGACGAGATTGCGAGCGCGTTTGAGAGAGATGTTTTGGAGAGCGGCGACGTCGTGGACGAACGGGAAGTGCGTTTGGGGAGATTGGAGGCGCGATGTAAAGCGAGTAGGTATTTGTTTAAAGCGGCGAGTTACGCTGAGTTTAGAGGCGATACCGAAGCCGCGATGAACGCGTTGAGTGAATGCTACGAGAGATTAGTGACGTACGCGGATGAAGCGTTGCCAGAAGTGCTTCGCAGTTTCAAGGAAAACAGTAATACCGCGAATTACGACGATCACGCGAGACGACGACTGTGGAGAGTGTGCGAGACGCTGAGAGTTTTGACGTATTGTCGATCGAGAATGTCCTCGATGCTATTGAGCCAAATAGTGAAGACTATGGATACAAACGCGAACATCGAGGTGAATAAAGCGATCCAAGAATTGGCGAGAGTGGAGAAGGAACACGCCTCGTTCGTAAAGAGGTGCTTACCAATGAAAAGAAACGATACTCTTTTACCGATGAACGCGCGGGACGATTTAGGTTTGTTGAAATGTTTCACGGCGTATCGCTTGACTTTGCGCGCGAAAGCGGATAAATCGTTCGCGGACGTGCTCGCACACACGCTTCACGCGAATCCAAACGTGTACGACGCAATCTTCAACGACAACTCGCAGTTTCAACGCACTTCCGTGGCGAAATCGACGTGCTTTGATTTGAGATTAGATCCAGGCTTCTATTATCAAAGCGCGTTCGAGGCTCTCGCATCGCGAAGAGAGTTTCTGCAATCCTCGGGTTTAGGAAAGAATCTTTCGGTTGAATCTACGACAAACCAAGTTGCACTCGCGCACGGACGATTTTTGGGTACTTTCGAAGACAAAAGTAAAACAATCACGGGAACAGGTCAAAACTACGTCGAGAATCACGGCGCCGGAAACGCGCAAATACCTTCGATTGAGTTAGGGCGCGCCTACGCGCGCTTTGAAAACACCTTCTCGCCTCTCGAAATGCTGGAAAAAGCGAAAGCGTATTATGAGGGAAATCCAAGGTATGGATCGTTTCGCCGTTTATTGACCGTCGTTTCGAGCGATTACGCCTTGGAACTCTTCTACGCAAACAACACGGCGACGAACAAGGAGAAGGTTTTGCATATTTTGACTGCGTGCGCGGAAACGTATAGGAAAGAAGGATGGACCGATTTACTCGAGGAAACTTTAGAGCGCATTTTGGTGTGTATAGAAAAAGACGACGTCGAGAACGCAACACACCGAGTGCACGTATTATTAGAATTACACGGCATTCAGTATTCCCGCGGCGGCGATCGCGGAGGTGAAACGCGAGCATCTCGTTTACTTGCAGACGGCGACGCGATGAAAACGCAATCTTCATCGCCCGTCGTATTTGAGATATCTCGTGATTCATTAGCGTCTCACGCATTCAGAGCATCTTGTAGCTTCAGCCACGATGCGTCCCGTAATAATGCCGTTCGCGCAGGCGACTGCGTTACGCTAGCCGTTCGCTATGCTCTTAAAGGCTTTACCGGACACGACGCGTTTTCCGTGGCGCAGATTGAAGCGCACTTTTCTGATGGAACGAAAGCGACGACGACGACGACGACGATGACGACGACAAGTGCCACGAGAGATGGCATCAACGACGATGTCGTGGTATATATACCATTCACAGCGCAATCTAAAACGCAAAGTGACTTTGTCTTGGAAGTTGACGCGCTGGATGTTCTCACGAAATCTGGTATCACTTTTCGATTCCCGAAAGCTTCGTTGGAAACGCTCAAACTCGTTGGACACACGAAATCAGTTTCGGTGAAAGAACTCGCTCCTCGCGCAGAGTTGGCGATTACGAGCGAAGGGAATGATGCTAAAGAAACGACTGTTCTCTTTGGAGAAAAGAAGACGCTGGCGGTTGTCGTCACCGCCGTGGATGGGCTAGCGGACGCCATCGTCAATCTTTCCATCGACGAAAGTTTGCAAGAAGTTTCCCTCGGAGGTGAAGACGATGGGGTCGAAAAAAGAGGCGAAGTCACCGCGAGCTTTGAAAACCCACGAATAGTTGTCGGTTCGCTTTCGAAAGGCGAGACGAAACGCGTAGACGTGAACGCGACGTTCTTCTCGAATCGCGACAAGAACAGGAAGAAATCTCGAGCGACTATTTCGGCGCACTTAACATGTAACTTTGGTTCTCCTGAGTTGGAAGGTGAGGCAGAAGTTTCTCTATCTAGACGTCGCGTCGTGGCTGCGGAAACTTCAAAAACGTTCACATTCACAGATGCGCTCGAAGTTTTAGATTCGAAAATCTTTGCGCCGTGCGGCACGTCGCCGGTTTCCATACTCGTCGAGAAAAATGTTGAAGATGACACCGCGGAGAATGTTGATTTGAATGCACAGAATAAATCGCGTATGAACGAAGGCGACGTGCGTTTGACGAATGTTCGCGCCAAAACGTCGGGTCTCGTCGTCGTGGACGATGCAAGTACAACGCGATTAAATCCAGGCGACGTGTACACGCAAATGGCGACGGACGAAAACGTGCAAAGCGTTTCGTGGCATCGCAAAGACGATGCGCGCACACCAGCATCACCGAACAGTACGTCTTCTCTGTCCATAGACCTTCTCGGCGAAGGTCGTCGAGTCGAAGTTATGAACATTTGCGCTCGAGTGCCCGAATTCATACAAGTTGGCGTTGCCTTCGAGTACGTCGTCGAGATGAAAAATCTTGATCTAAACGTACCTCGCGATTTCATGGTCGCGGTCAAAGACGCGCCTGGTTTTGTGATGGCGGGCGAATCAAAAACCACGAAAACGGCAAACCCGGGCGAGAGTTGTTTCTTGCGTTTGAAAATAGTAGCCGTCGCGAGCGGGGAGAGATTCTTACCTTTGGTGTCGATCGCATGTCCCAAGTTAGCTGCGACCTGGACAAACACTCGGCAGCAAAGCGTGCTCGTTTTACCAGCAGCGCTCTAACGACGCGTAGCATGCGTTAGTTGTAATATATGAGAAAGAAATCGTACATAAGCACGCGCGATGATTCAGCTTTTTTAGCTTTTGAAGAAGAGTTGCATATTTTAACGTAGTTATGGGCATTTTCGTTGAGATTGAATACTCTCACTCCTCTTGTATATATTTTTTTAAATAAAACAAGTTTTCTTACATCATGTCGATTCCTGCGTCGTCCACGCCGTCGAAAACGTCAATCCACGCAGAAATACCTTCCATCGTCGGCTCCACAATCAACGCCTGGCCTTCCACTCCGAACCCTTTGGCAGCATCGCTCATCGCCTCCGCTACTCTCTCCGCCGTAATCGCCGCTATCGTGCTATCTCCAATCTTCCCGTTCTCGTCTCCACCAGTCATCGCTAATACCGTCGGTCCGGCGCCACTCAAGAAGCAACAGTGCGCCCCGGCCCCGATTGCAGCCGCAATAATCTTATCTAACCCAAACTGCTTATCCCCTCTTTGATGTTGGTGCATGATATCTTGCGTGCCAATTTTCATCAACCGAAAATCGCCTTTATTAAACGCGTTGATTAACGTCGCCGTTCTCCCGATGTTAAACACCGCCTCCGCTTGCGTAAGCTTATCGCTAAGCGCCGCTCGCGTTTCGCTCGTTAAACTGTGGAAATCCGGAATAAAAAGCGCGCACAACATCCCCTCGGGAATATTCACCGAGCTCGTGATCCATTCGTTGTTATCGCTCAGCGCGATTTGAAACCCGCCAAAAATCGCCGGAGCGACGTTATCCGGATGCCCCTCCACCTCGCACGCTAAATTCAACAAATCTCTCTTCGCTCTCGCCGTGCTCACGTCTGACCCGGCCAAAGTCATACCCGCGGCTAAGCCACACACCAACGCCGCGCTCGACGACCCCAAACCTCTCGCCGGAGGAATTCTATTCGTGCTCGTAAATTTCAACTTGCTCACGTCCAACTCTCTCTCGCCGTTCGATTGAAACCTGTACCCTTTCTTCACCGCTTCAATCACCGCGTTGCTCTCGTCTCGCGGTAAAAAATCGCACCCTTCCCCTTTCAATTCCAACTGGAACGTCCCGTCCGGTGAAATCTCCACGGTTAAATCGTTTCTTAAATCCACCGCGAATCCGAGCGAATCGAATCCTGGACCAATATTCGCCGTCGTCGCCGGCACAGAAATGCTCAAACACTCGTTCGGATTTAACGCGATTGAATCTTCCGAAGACTTGAAATCCGGTCGCTCCCACGCGTCGATGTCGGAAGACCATCTCAATTTGCGGTCTTTCGCGACCGGCCCGTTGCCTCCGCCCGCTTTCGTGACGACGACAAAACATCTTCTTCTTCTTCCTTCTTCGACCCTTCTTTTTCCCGAAAAGGCGACTACGAATTTAGTTTTGGAGGAGGAGGAGGAGGAAGAAGAAGTGGACGAGCGCGACGACGCGCAAGAATATGCGCGCGCACTACCTCGCGCGGCCCCGCTGTTGAGCATCGTTTATTTTGGTTATCGCGCGCAGGTGATGCGTAGCAGCGGTGATCCCTTTTATATGTAGATTGTTGGGGAAAAAGTGAACGTTTTTCCCCGTCTTTTGGATAAAAAAGTGCCGCACAGAAATCGTAAAGCGCGCGAAAAGACTCGAACGAACGAACGAACGAACGAACGCCTTTTCTTCTTCCTCCTCCTCCTCTCTCTCTCGTCTTCTCTCTCTCTCTCTCTCTCTCGCGTCTGCGTCGAGTGAAGATAAGACACATATATGAGTACATTTCTCGCGCGATTGACGAAACCGTTCGTCGACTTCATCTTCCAACCGAACGTCCATCGATGCTTCAACGTGAACGATTTACAAAGAGCGGCGCGAATGCGATGCCACAAGTACGTGTACGATTACATCGCGGGTGGTGCGGACGACGAATCCGCGCTGAGGAATAACAGGGAGAGTTTTCGACGAAAATACGACGCGCATCCGTTCGTATTGAACGGCGTTGGACCGGAAAACGTGTGCACGAAGACGAGTTTGTTCGATGGGACGGTTAGGATGGACGTGCCGTTTATACCGGCGCCGATCGCCGGAAACGCGATGTTTCACGTCGATGGCGAAAGAGCGGTCGCGAGGACGTGTAGGAAGTTTGGGACGACGTACGCGCTGAGCACGCTGGCGACGACGAGTTGCGAAGAGATCGAGAGGTGTTTGCGAAGTAGCGGCGAGGAGGAGAAGGCTTCGAGGACGCCGACGCATAAGATGTTCCAGATGTACGTATGGAACGAAGGGAAGTTGGTGGACGACGCGTTGAGGAAAGCGAAAGAGAGCGGGTTCGAGACGCTGGTGCTGACGGTAGACTTGACGTGGTTCGGGAACCGCGAGCGGGATAAACACAACGGGTTTTCGATTCCGCCGAAACTGAGCGACCCGAGATTTATCTACGAGTGCTTGAAGAAACCGTGTTGGACGGTGGACGCCGTGATAGGGTGGAAAAACAGAACGTTCGAGTACGCCGCTTTGAGGGACGATACGAAATTGATGGAGAAACAGAGAGACGATATGGCTGGGTTCGTGAGGGACGTGTTCAACCCGACGTTCGATTGGGAAGACGCCAAGGCGTTGCGAGAGAAGTGGGGGAAGAAGTTCATTTTGAAAGGCGTGCACAGAGCAGACGACGCGGTGAAAGCGTTCGAGTATTTGAACGCGGACGCGGTGTGGATTTCAAATCACGGAGGGAGGCAATTAGACGGGGCCGTGGCGCCATTCGATGCGTTGCCGAGTATTAGGAAAGCGGTTGGCGAGGATAGGGAATTAATCATAGACGGCGGTATTCGGCGAGGCTCGGATATCGCGTTAGCTTTAGCGCTCGGCGCAAACGCGGTAGCTATTGGAAAACCGATCGCGTTTGGCTTAGCCGCGGGTGGGGAGAAAGGCGTCGAGAGAACGTTCACTATTTTGAAAGAAGAATTAGAACGGACGATGGGTTTAGTCGGCGCGAGAACAATCGCAGAGTTGAGAAGTAAAGGTAAAGAAATCTTCGTGGAAAGAGAGCACTTACGAAATTAAATGAACCGGACCACCCGTCTGCTACTGCCGGATACTTTCTATGTATTGCTAAATGTGTAAATATGCGAGCTACAAATCATCTGCTATGTATAGACTAAAACAACTATCGCGGTATTATCATCGTTCGCCGCTATTCGCTTCTTCCATTTTCACCATTATCTCTAATCTCGAGCGCAAATCCTCGTTTCTGTACGTCAAATCGTACCACTCCCGACTCATCCCGGCTTTCTCTCTCTCTTCGTGCGCGAATGGTCCTTTCAAAACGTCCGGCGCGCACCTCTCCACCGCCGATAAAAATCGCTCCCCCAACGCCTCCTCGTTACCTCTCTCGATGTTCTCTTCTCTCGCGCAAATCTCCCGAAACCAATGCACGCCGACCGCGACGTGGTTCAACTCTTCGTTTGTGATTCTCTCCACGATCGCCGCCGATCGATTATCGCCTCTCCCGACTAACTTCTCTCTCAATCTCGGGCCGGCGTCTAATCCTCTCGCTTCTTGCGCCATCGGAACCACGGCCATCCTATCCAATTTATCCTCTCTGCTTTCGAAACACCCCAACCACAACATGTCGTGCGCGTCCATCTCCCCGTACTCGTGCCCTAACTCTTCTAACCGTTGCAAACACCAGCTCAAATGCCTCGACTCGTCGTCCGCAACTCGCGCAAAATCCAAGTAAAACTCGCGAGGTAACCCTCCGAATCGCGCGACGGTATCCCACGCCAAGTCGATGGCGTTCAACTCGATGTGCGCGACGGTGTGCAACACGTGCGCCGAGAACGACGACAGAGGCGTATTCTTCGGCGACGGCACGGAGAACGGCAAAACCAACTTCGGTTTCACCGGTCGCGCCGGTCGAGACGGGAACGAATACTCGATCCTCGTCGTCTCTCCCTCCTCCTCCTCCTCCTCCGGGATGTCGCCTCGCAAAAATTTTCCAAACGCCAGGTGCGTCAGCGCAATCTTACTCTCGATGCACTCCGTTTCGTACACGATCGTCCTCGCGTACTCCCTGAGCGAAAAACACGTCGCCTCGCTCGACGCCAACGCCCGTCGCACGCGTTCTCGGGCTTTTTCGGACACGTACTCGCCTTCGATCGCGTGGTTTATCGTCTTCTTCTTCTTCTTTCCTTTCGCTTCTTCTTCTTCGCATTTTCCCCAAAGTCGCATCGCGTCCAGAGGCAAAGCGCGGTACGCGTCCACCACCGCGTTCTCATCTGAAATCTTCGCAGCAGTAGTAGTAGTGGCGCGTCGAAACAGAAACGCTTTTCTCCGTCCGCTTCTTCTCGCGGTGGTGGTGGATGCGGCGCAGAGGCAGCGGCATCGATGACGACGCGCCAACGAAGCCGCCGCTCGCATGTGTTTGTCTCTTTTTTTCCAATTTAAAATGAAGAAAATTCGTCAAAGTTTGTCTCTTGTTCAAAGAGACAGAGAGAGAGAGAGTTACCTTTTTCGCAGAGAGAGAGAGAGCACGAAGCGAACGCGCGATGAAGTCGTTCGAGACGAAGGACGACGAGAACGGGGCTCGCGCCGCTCGCGCGCTTTTTTCTTCTTCTCGGGAAAATGATGATGCGCTCTTCGAAGAGGACGAGGAATCGAACTTGGCGGCGATGATGGGCTTTAGCGGAGGATTCGGGAGCAAGAAGAAGCAGCAGCGGCAGTCGAAAACGGCGACGGCGAAGACGACGACGACGACGAGTGGTGGTGGTGGTGAGAAAGAGGACGGTTTTTTACTCGGCGGTGGCGATCGGAGTCGTCGCGCTTCTGGAATGCGAGATGGTGTTTCGAAGGAGAAAGAAGAAGACAAAGACAAAGAAGAAGAAGAAGATTTGAACGAGAGGGACGAAAGAGGAGAAGAAGAAGAAGAAGAAGAATACGAGAAACTTCCAATTTCCGACGAGGTTGAACTCGGGAACCCGCACGGGAAAACGGTGACGACCATCGCGGTCGAACGGACCGGGTCTCGGTTCGTCACCGGCGCGCGGGACGGGATGGTGAAACTGTACGATTTTAACGGCATGCGGAAAGATTTGCAACCGTTTCGTGAGATTGAACCGAACGAAGGGTATCCGGTGCACTCGTTAGCCTGGTCGCCGAGTGGCGACGCGTTTGTTGTCGCCACGGGCTCGAATAAAGCGAAAGTGTTCGACAGAGATGGACGAGAGCTCGGGGAATTCGATAGCGGCGACATGTATATTTTGGATAGCAAAAACACGAGAGGGCACACGCATAACGTGACCAAAGCGTGTTGGAACCCGATCGAGAAGAATTTAGTAATCACAAGCTCGGATGATGGGACCGTGAGGATTTGGAACGTGGATTATTTAGGCGATCCCAGAGGTTCGCAACGGTCCGTCGTGAAGCCGCAATCGGTCAAGCCAGGGAGATTCCGAGCGACGACGTGCGCGTTTAACATGGACGGTAGTTTGATTGCGATGGCGTTAACGGATGGAAGCATACAACTGTTCCCGGCGAATTCAAAGAGAGGAAATATCATGAACAATAATAGCGTAAATAGAAATGGTAGTGGTGGGGGTGGAGGAGGCTCGAATGCGTACAGATCCACCTCGGTTGGTTTAGTTTTACCGCCGAGTCAGCAATGTCACCTCGATAACAACTGGACGTCCATAAACAGACCGAAACAGTTGTTCAAAAAATGTCACCAACCGGACGAGGAAATAACAAGTTTGTGTTTCAAGGAGGAAGATGGACGACATCAAATGCTCTCGAGAGCGACCGATGGGACGTTGAAAGTGTGGGATTTGCGCAACGCGCAAAAACCAGTGAAAGTGTTTGACGATTTGCCGGCGTCATACGGTGAAACGACCGTCGCGTATTCGCCAAACGGGTCCAAGTTTTTCACCGGGTGCGATGGCCAAGACGGTGGTGGCAAGTCCTCTTCTTCCTCCACGGGAAGCTTACACGTGTTTGACGCGCAAACGTTAGAGCGCGTGGCTAAAATTTCCTCCTCGGAACAAAACGTCGTCTGCGCCACTTGGCACCAACGATTGAACCAACTCTTCGTTGGTAGCGGAACCAACGACCGAAAGCTCGGATCTCGTGGTAAAGTGTCGCTCTTATACGACACTAACCTTTCCGCGGTAGACCGTGGCGCCATGTTAGCGATTGGTAGGAACCCTCGCTCGAAAAACGCGGACGATTTTTACCGCCGCGTGGACGTGCAAAACATTTTACACGTCCCGAACGCGTTGCCAATATTCCAAGAACCCATCGACAAATCTGGTCGCAAACGCCGGTTAAACAAAATCGAGCGAAACGATCCAACCATCTCAAAAAAACCGCAAACCGACGGTTCCGGCGCCGGCGACCGTCCGGCGCAAAGAGGTTCCACACTGCTCACGCAACACTTGTTACGAAACGACGGCATGCTCAGCGACCAAGACTGGAGATTGGGTGACGCGAGAGAGTCCATCTTACGCCACGCGAAAGCCGCTTCGGAAAATAACGTTCACACGAACGCAGAACCGAACGAGATTTGGTACGATTCAGACCAGGATAAGGACGATTCGGAAGAAGAAGAAGAAGAAGAAGAAGAAGAAGACCAAGACGCTGGAGAAGCGCGAGAGAAATAAAATTAGAGTTTATAGCACGCGTGTAAAATCAATAATAATAATAATAGTACGAGGGCGCAACTGATATATATACAAATCGCGCGCGTAGCGAAAAAGCGCACATCTCGCGCATAACACGCAAACACACACACACACACACATCATATCCCACAATCGCGAGTTAAAGGCGAGATTTTTTTTATCCCGAACCTTTCCGTATACTTTCTCGTCGACGCGTTCACATTTTTCATTCGTGCGTGCGCGCGCGCGCGTTATGCGCGAGGGACACTCGTTAACTTTTGCTTTTTCTCTCTCTCTCTCTCTCTCCTTTTTACAAAGCTTTCCTGACCATATCGGCCACTTCGCTCATATCTTTCGCCTTGAGCTTCGGGAACGGTCTCTTCTCCGTGATCGTCCACACCGTTTTTTCTCCGACCAACACTTCAAACGTCCCCGCGGACGCGTCTCTCGTGATTTCCAATTGCCCGTCCAATTCATCTTTCAACTTGTTGGCGATGCGGACGAACGCTTGTCACATCTTCGAGACGGACGCTCTCGCTTGATTTTTAGAGGAAGAGGAAGAGGCCTTGGCGACGACTTTTTTCTTAGTCGCGGATGGTGCGGAGGATTTCTTGACGGACGTCGCTTTCTTCTTTGAAACCGGCGTGGCTTTCTTCTTTGCCGCCATGTCTTGTGTTTGCGCGTGTGTTCGTTAGTGACAATGTGGTAAAAAATGTGAGGAGGTTTGCGCTCGATTTCGCGCTCTCGCGTACATTTTTCAAATCAATCTCATACATGAATGCTATTAATTACAAGCGGCCAGAGGACAACGATACTTTCACTCGCTCTTTCTCTTTCTGCGTGCTGCTACTTTTTGAACCATTTCGGGACGAAGGATTTCTTGGCCTGTTCGGTCATTCCGGCGGTTGTCGTCGCCGGTTTGGAGGAGGACGCCGCGGAAGGGTCCTCTTCTTTCTTTCTCGGCGGCGGCGGCGGGCGCACGGGTTTCATCGCGGTCGAGGACTGGTCGTGTAATCGAAGCATTTCCAAGCACTTGGCGTTGAGCAGGCTTTCTTCTTCTTCTTCCGCGTGAGAAGCGGGGGTTGGCGAGGAGAAGAAGATTTTCGCGGCGGGGGCTAAGCCGGCGTCGTATAAGGATTGGTTCGCGTCTTGGCCGTTTCGTTTCAAGACGCGTTTCGGAGGTGCGACAAAGAGCTCAAATTTCATCGAATCATCGGCGATGATCTCTCGAACGAAAGTGTACACGTCCGCGACGGTTTCTTTGTGCGCGTCGAAAACCGCTTCCACGCACACGTCTGAAATTGGTTTCTGCTGAAACATTATTCGTATCGTAGCGTTTTGCACTTTCTCTCTTCGCCGTTGCGCTTCTTGCTCCCGATGTTTCTTCGTCAACAACACGTTCCCGTTTTCTAATTTACGCCTATTCGCAGCCACAATCTGCGCGGCTTCCGCGCTGGACAGCTCGAAGAACGCCTCCGGTAACTCCTCGTTCGCGGAGACTAAACCGTTGGTCGGATCCATGGTCGCTCTCGCGTTGCGATCCTCCGCTTCCGCGTCCAACGTTTTCTGTCGAACAACGCGCGCCGAGCGTTTGCCGAGAACAGTAGAGGTTGACGAGGAGGATGTGTTCTTATCGTTTCTATCCGAGGATTTTGACGCCGCGGCGGCGCTAGCGTTCCCGCTCGCCAAGGCACCTCTGTTACCCGTTAAAGGTTGTTGTTGTTGTTGTTGTTGTTGTTGTTGTTCTCGTTGAACAACCCCTCCTACTCCTCCTACTTTCGCGTCACCGACGACGCTCTTCGCGAAAACCTTCAGCTTTGCGTTCGCGGGTAAGTTCAAATGCCGCAAAGGACACTCCATGTCCACTCTCGCGTGTGCAACTTTCCTCGTTTTCGAGTCTATTTTTTCCAATCGAAACTCCAAATTCGAAGGATTTTCGATGCCGCGTTTACTCGCGTATTCAATCAAAGCGTCTCTCAAAGGTTTCATCGGCGGTAAAGATTTGAGCGTCGTTTTGGTTTTGCCGTCTTCGGAGAGGACGACGACGGTCGTCGCCATTCTCTTCTTCCCGTGGTGCTTTTTCTGCGCGTTGTTTGTGCGTTTGCTTTTAGTTTGTTTGTTGTGTTATGCGTCCAAAAACATGAAGAAGAAAATTGGCTACGCAGGCTAAATATGACAACGAAACTACTATACAAACAAAATCATACGAGCGGCACTCTGGCAACATAAATTCCTTGCTTGGCTAAACTCTCCTCCGCTCGAGCGCCCGTCGGTTCGATCTTGTAAAATTTACTATACGCTACGAGCAACTCGCACCCTCTCTGCAATAACGTCGGGTAGTGCGACCGCAAAGAGCCGTCGACGTCCATTTCGAGCTCTCGAATTCGAGTCCACGTTTTACCTTCGTCCGAGGATAACGCGACTTTGAGGAACGTGCGACATCGGGAGCATCCTTTGGCCGGATGCTTCGCGTGGTCGTTGAACGCCAGCGCGAGTAAACCGCTCGGTTGGAGACGAATCATGTCGATTTTTGAGTTTGGATTCGGGACGTCTCTCATAGGCGTCGCTTCCGTCCACGTTTGACCGCCATCGAGAGATTCCGAGCGAAAAACGTACCCGGCTTTGGTGCGAAATACCATCAGCAAGTGGTCGTCCTCTTCCAATTCTACGACGGCGTTTTCAATCAACCACGTGTTTTTACCTCGAATCGTTTCGGACGGATACCACGATTCGCCGTGGTCGTCGGAAAGTAAAACTCCCGCGCCTTCTTTGCCGTTCAGTTTCCCACAATCCGGATTCGCCGCGGGCGATTCTATCATCGCGCGTTCGTTCCAATACGGCAGAACCCACCTACCGGACCGTCTCAAGACGATTGGTTTATTCGCGGTGACTTTCGGTATCCCGTCGTCGTAATCCTGACTCAAAACGATCTTCTCGGTGTGCGTCCACGTGCCGCTGACGACGTTAAACGTTTTCGCCAATATATCCCCGCCCGGCGCGTAATCCATCCCCGGCACTCTCGACCCGCACCCGCCCGTTCTCGACTGCGAATAAAACAACCAAATCTCGTGATTTTTCCTTGGATTCGCGAACAAGCTAGGTCCCCACACGGCCCCGTTCTCCCCGGCGTCCGTCGGCACCACGTAACTCCCCACGTCCGCGAAAATTTTCCTCTGCTCGTTCCCCGTCAGCGCTTTAAACTTCAACCGCTCTTCCTTCCCGTCCGCTTCCGCCATCACGATCCGTTGCTTCGTCCCCTCGATCTTCTCGCTCGTTTGCCACGCCAGCAGCACGTTCCCGAGCGCCGGTCCTTTCCACGGTATCGTTTCCACCATCGCCATGTGTTTATAGTTTCCTTTCGAGCTGTTCTCCGGGTCGTACAGAGAGACCGGTTCGCCCGGACACCACAGCTTACTCCTTTTCGCGTTCGAGCCGTCGTCGTCGTCATCGTCGTCAATATCATCGTCATCATCGTTAAAGTCGTTTTCGTCGAACGAGTTCGCGCGAAGCGCCGTCTCGATCGTCGCCTCCGCCTCGCACTTCAAAGAAGAAGGTAACGAAGGTAAAGACAAAACGCGAAGGCGCATCGCATCTAAACGCGCCCTCTCTCGTCTCTTCTTCCTCGCTTCCGCGAGCGCGTCGTTCACGCTGTGAATCTCTCCGTGCCAGCCCGGGAGTCGATCGTGATCGCGCGCTCTCGTCGTCGTCGTCGATGATGTTCCTCTCGTCGTCGCACCTTCGACGAAGAAGGACGACTTCTTCGACTTTGGAAAAGAAGAAACGAAGAGAAGAAGAAGAAGACGAAGAAGACGACGACGAGAAGACCACCCCGCGGAACCCGTCGTCGTCGTCGTCATTTTCCTCTCCTCGTTTTGGCTTCTTCTTCTTCTCCGTTGGTGGTGGTGGTAAACGACGACGAGAGAGAGAGCCCCCCGCGCGCGCGGCGGAGTCCAAGTGTTGGGGAAAAGTGTTAACTTTTGGAGTTTTTGTTGGGGAAAACGAGGTGAAAATTACGCACAAAAAGAAGCGACCGCCGGCCGCGCAGAGAAGAACGTCGTCGCGCTTTCGCTCACGTGGCAAAACGCACACGACGCCGCCGCCTTCGCGTAAAGGAGCGATCACCGCGATCGAAAAAAAGGGAAAGCGAGCATGAGTAAACCGAGCAAAAGGACGAAAAACTTCCAGAAGAATCACCTCTCGAAGGAGCTCGCCAGCCGGCGGCGGCACCAGAAGATTTCGAGAAACGAGGCGAAGAAAAAGCGGACCGAAGAGGCGAGATTGCGCAGAGAGGTGGAGGAAGAGGACGAGGAAGACGACGACGCGGAGGAGGATGACGACGCGGAGGAGGAGGAGAGAGGCTTCGCGGACGCGAAGAGAGGGAAAGGGAAGAAAGAGTTGGAAGAGATGGACATCGACGAGTTTTTGGACGCGAGCAGCGACGAGGAAGAAGAAGAGGAAGAGAGCAGCGACGACGACGACGACGACGACGACGACGACATGGACGGAGGAGAGAGCGAGGGAGACGAAGACGACGCGAAAACGAAAGAGGAAATGAAGCGGCACAAGAAACAGTTGGAGTCTCTGAAAGAGACGGATCCCGAGTTTTACGAGTATTTGCAGCAGGAAGACAAAGAGTTGTTGGAATTCGACGACGACGACGATGAGAACGAGGAGGAACAGGACGACGACGACGACGACGACGACGACGACGACGACGACGACGACGACGAGGCTACGAAGCGCGCGAAAAAGAAGCAAAAGAAATCGGAAACCAGACACTCCGGAAAGACGTTGACATCCGCGCTCGTGAAAAAATTGTGCGAAAACGCCAGAGGCGGGAAGGCGTTGGGCGCCGCGAAGCATTTGTTTACCGCGTATAGAGCCGCGTGTCATTACGGTGACGAGGAGAATGAGAACGATCAGACGATGCTGAAGTTGGCGAGTTCGAGCGCGTTCAACGATTTGTTGCAGTTTGTGTTGGCGGAGGCAGATGATATTTTTAGAGGCGTGTTGGGCGACAAGCCGGCAAAATCGACGCAAGAGCAATACGATTACGAGCCGATGAAATCAAACAGATGGAAAAAAGTTGAGCCAGTGGTGAAGTCGTACATTGGAAACACTTTGCATTTGCTCGGACAGTTGACGGATGCCTCTATGACGTCTTTGGTTTTGAGACGGTTGGCGGCATCCGTGGCATTTTTAAAACCATTTGAACGTTTGACAAAACGCGTGACGAGAACGACTTTGATGTGTTTTTCGAGCGGAGAGCCAAAGTTGAGGGTGAGCGCGATTGTTTTATTGAGAGCAATTGCGGCGACATGTCCAGGACCGGCATTGGAGAGAGCGGTTAAGGGTGTGTACCGAGCGTACGCGAGCAACGCAAAGTTTATGAATGCGAATTCAGCAGAGAATATCGCGTTTATGAGCGCGTGCGTGGTGGAGATGTTTGGCATCGATCAAAACCAATCCTACGGATTAGCGTTTGCGTACATTAGACAGCTCGCGACGTTGTTGAGAAACGCATTAGCGCAAAAAACAAAAGATGCGTTCAAGTCGGTGTATTGTTGGCAATACATAAACTGCTTGGAATGTTTCGAGCGGATATTAACGGCACACGCATCGAATAGAGAGTATAGCGCAGGTTCCGGCGAGCAAACAACAAAAGATGGATCGAATTCGGTCTTACGACCGTTGGCGTACCCGGTGCAGCAAATTGCACTCGGTGCGGCGAGAGTGCTACCTTCGGCACGATACGCGCCGCTTCGCATCCGTCTTTTGAAAATCCTCAACAGGCTTTCGAGATCGATGGAGACGTTTGCGCCAGTCGCGCCGCTCACGTTGGAACTGTTGAACTTTTCCGAGTTGTATAAGGCGCCAATGTCAACGAAAGCGCCCAGTCCAGATTTTACGCTCGCTCTGAGAGTTTCCAAAACCGAATTGCGCTCCCCGGCTGTTCAGGACGTCATTGTCGAATCCGCATTTGAGGAGCTCGGTGAACATCTCGAACAGCACGCGTATTCAGTGGCATTTCCAGAGATTTCTCACGCCGTGACTAGAGAATTGAAACGATTCAATAAGAAAACAACCGTTGGTAGATTTAAAAAACAAGCGAAGCAAATGTTGGATGTGATTGAACGCAACGCGGATTACATTGAGAGAAAAAGAGACGACGAAGCAGATTTTTCGCCGAAAGATATCGAGAAAGCAAAGAGCTTCTTGCACGGAGAGAAAATGGAAGGGAAAGCACCAATGACGAGGTACGTAAAACAGTTGAGAGAGAGAGGTAAGAAAAGACGCGCGGCAATGCAAGCCATGGATGTGTCTATTCGCTCGAATAAGTCTCACGGCGATGAGTCCTCTTCTTCGGATGATGATGATGACGACGATGACGACGACAATGGTAATGACGACGACGACGATGACGATGATGACGACTTCTCGAACGGAGGTGGCGACGATGACGATGACGACGACGAAGTCATAGACGGTGACGAAGCGTTCGAAGAAATGAAGAAACGTAAGCGTAAGTCGGGTGTTGACGAAGAAGACGTGTACGTCGGTAAGGAAGATTTGGTCAAAGAATTGGAGCTCTCATCAGACGAAGAGGAAGACGACCGCGACGCCAAACCGAAGAAAAAAGCGAAGAAGAAGGGCGGTAAGAAGTAGTTGGTACCGTGGTACTTGTTGTAAAGTGTTATAAATACATTATTAAAATACGAATCTCTCAAGTGTGACAATGCTTCTAACTTGATAAATATTTAACTAGTGTACACAGAAGTCTGTTCTCCTCCTAAACAAGCACGCAGTTATATTTTTAAATGATGTGCGCGAGAACTACTAATTTTTCGTGCTTTTCTTGACTTCGTTGGTTTTCCCTTTCGCTTTCGCATCTGCAGCCTCTCCTGTCAAATTCATAAGCAGGCTCGCGTACTGAGCAGCTTGAGCCGACTTGTCGCCTTGTTGTTGTTGTTGTTGTTGTTGTCGTTGTTGTTGATGTTGTTGTTGCTGCTGCTGCAGCTGCTGCTGTTGAAGTAGTAACAGCTGTTGTTGTTGAAGTTGTTGTTGTTGCAAGAAAGGCGCCCCGCCCAAGTCATTCATCCATCGCGCTACCGCCGCTTGCTGGGCTTGCTGCATGGCAAGCATAGTCGCTTCGGGTGCAGATGTAGCCTGAGCGTTGACATTGTTCAACATAGAATCAACACCGGTTCCCCCTGAACCGCCTGAGTTTCCACTTCCGGTGGCTTTCTTACCGCTGCTGTTATTGTTGACAGTTTCGTTGTTCTCAGTTTCGCTCTGCGGTTTCTCGCTCGTCGTCGATGAAGACATGGTTTGCAAAATCGCGTTCGCTTCCATGGTAGCTTGAGATGTTACAATAGGCAGCTGGGCTTGTACAATCGTATTCACGTCCGCTTGTACCATACCATGCTCAACAGATGCCATCGCAATGGTTGAAATTGCAGTACCAATTCTCCATCCGGTGATTTTGGCCAACGTAACGACGCGTTCAGAAATATCCGCACCCGGAGAGTCGCCATGAATGATCTTTGCGTTTCTCGCGATTTCTTCGCCTACTCTGGCAGCAGCGAATCCAACAAGAGATGCTGCTAAATTAACGTCGTATCCAGCGACGGAAGAGAGCAACTGTGCAACGTGAGCGTCTGCATTGGAAGCGCTATGCATGCCGGCGAGTACCGCAGCCTCTGCATTGGCGCCTGGCTGACTCCCCATCGAGCCAAATCCACCACCAGCGCCGTTTCGAGCAGCATCAGCGATCTGTGCTGCCGAAACGCCCGGAAAATTGAACGGGAGCTGGTTACTGCCGTTACTCACCGCCGACGGAACTCCAGCTATCGAGTTGGGAAGCAAAACTTGTTGACGAGCGACTGCAGCTGCTGCGGCAATATTCGGCGGTTGTCGCATGAATGCTGGTCCAGCACCCGCTGCGTTCGCGAGTCCGGCCAATTCAGCGGGAGCATTCATAGCAGGGTTTTCGGCGTTTGTTCCACCGCCTCTTCCGCCGCCACCACCGCCACCGCTCGCATGGTGCGCATTCGGAGCACCACGATCCTTGCGTCGACCAGAGCCCTTCGGAAGGTTGCGCTGCGTGCCACCCTCTGTCCAATATCGCTGACACGCCCGGCAATAATGTCGAGGTTGTGATAAGAGGCCGTTGTTGTAGTAGCAGAAACGAGTTTCATTCGAGTTACATCTCGCGCACGGACGATGATTGTTCACATCTTCGCGTCCAGCAATGTTCTGTTCTCTTTCGAGTTCCTTTTTCGTCTTTTGCGGTTGCTGTGGTTGTGCGTCTTGCTGCTCAACGTAGTCAGTCGCGGGTCTCATCGGCACGTCCCCATTTTCATCCGGCGAGTTAGCATCTTTGACTTGAATTTCTCGATCTTTATCCATATCGTCGCCTTGTTTCGATAACTGAATGTTCAAAGTCGTCTCAGCCCCGGATCCGCCGCTACCATGGTTTCCAGACCCCCCGGAACCTTCTCGACTGCCCCCCGAATTCGCTTGAGGCGACACCTCTCTCAAAGTTGGTTCTTCAGAATTCTTCCCAGAGCCACCGGCAGAACCTTGGTGCTCACCAGAATCCGTATCTTTCTCGTTACCGGTGTCCTCATCTTCGTCTTCGTCATCCGCGTTGTTCACGTCTCTCGCTCCATGACGCGACGGCGAATGCCTCGTTTGGCTTTGGTTCCTCTTCGAGCGTTCAGATCTTCGTCCGGATCGATTCTTATCGTCAGGGTTCTCCAATATAGTCGTATCTTTTTTATTCGTCGCGTCTTCGTTCGATATGCCGTCGGTGTTCTCATTGCCTGCGGCGGTGTTATCGCCTTCGTTGAGGTGCGCCCTTTTTGACTTGTTGCCTCCTCCCACGTTGCGTTCGTTACTGCCGTATTTTTCCAAATCGTGTTCCGGCGCCGCCGACGTGGTATCCCCAGAATGCGCTGGTCGTGCTTTGTCACCTCGCAGACCCGGGCTCGCCGCACGCTTGTGCTTGTTGTTCTCGTCGTCGTCTTCTTCTTCCTCTTTCAACTTGTTGATTTGATCGTGTTTCTTTTCTTTTCCAGACCTCGCGGACAACTTGCCGCCCAATCCTTTCGATTGCGTCTGTCCTTTCTCATCGCTCGACGTTCCGTTATCAATTTCGTTACTACCTTTGTTTCGGGTATCCGTGCCTTCGTTTGAACCACCTCTTCCTCCACTCCCTCCACCATCCGTGGTTGGATCTGATCCTCCGGAGCCTTCATCGCTATTCCCTCTCTCTATCTTCTCCGGAGCCGCTAAAATTTTTGTGACGTTCTTTTTCGCTTTTGTGTCTAACCCAGAAGGCAAACTCGAGGCAAACATAATCGCAGCTGTCTCCATCGCGTCCCGAATCTTAGTCAAAGTCGCTGGTTTCTCGATGTACCCGTCAAACATCATCAACTGCCCAGCCTCGCCCGTCGCCTCGCACAAACTTAATACCTCTTCGTGCTTCAACGCCGTCACCGCGATGACTTTGATCGGCTCTTCTTCTTCACGCCCGGGCTCTAAATGTTCTCTGCGAAACTTCTCGTGCTTTCGGATTTCGGCCAACGTTTCGACCCCGTTTTCTTGCGGCATCATGATGTCCAACAAAATGCACTGCACCTCGCCTTGTTTCTCGTCAATGTATTGAATCGCTTCTCTCCCACTCGCCGCCACCGGCGAGTCCTTGAACCCGAGCTGCTCTAACTGGTTCGTCGTTATCTGTTTGAAATAAGAGAAATCGAGAAGGAAAAGGTCAGTATAAAAATTACTACTACTGCTACTGCTACTGCTACTACTACTACTACTGTTTAATGTTATTCCCACTGCGCGCTCGCGCGCGCGAGAGAGCGGTTCGCGAGCCAAAGTTCAAAAGTATGCGAGGCGACGAGAGGCCTATCCAAAACAAAAGTTTCCGCGCATCTAAAACGACCCATAGAAAACGTACCCGTCTGCACAATCCAATATCGTCCACCACTAAAATCTTCTTCGTCGCGTTTGATTTCTTTTGATTCATCTGTTCCTCGTCGTTTAACCGTTTTTGTTGTTGCTTGTTTTTCGCAGCCGTCGACGCCTTCCGCCCAGAGGCGGAGCGACCGGAAAGCTCGTCCAAGGATGGGAAACGGCCTTCTTCTCGAAGTTTTTGTAACGCGGCGGTAACCTGAGAGGAAAGAAATACGCGAGGTCAGTATTAATACAAATGATTTCGTCAAAAAAAGGAACGCTTTCGGTTCGCGTCGTCGCTCACCACCCGCGCGCGTTTTTCGCGCGGTAGAGAAAGAAAATTCAGCCACGAAAAAAAAAAGGCACCGGAAGCGACAAAACGCACTTTTTCTCGGGTAAAGAATCCGCTGTGATTTATATCCACTATGCTCTCGAGCGGTTTTATTTCCGCGATTTCCCCGGCACCAATCGCCAACAATAATTTTCCTAAATCCGAAGTTCGCACTTTACTCGGCGACCCTTCCACGGAAAGCAAGCTAAACGCGCCGGACAATTCGGACTCAAATTCCAGCTCCCCCGAATTCCGTTCCGCCTGTTCGACCCCTCCGTTGGTGTTCGTGGTGGGCATTGCGCCTTCTTTTTTTCCTCTCCCCCCCGACCCACCATTCGCGACGTTGCTCCGTCGCGTGGGCGGCATTTTTTCGCGAGCGGAAAAAAAGTCGTTTAGCGCTATCTAAACGTTCGTTGTGTATTTACTCGCGCGCTTTCGTGCGTTGTTCGTGTATCCGCGCG
>Ga0181558_10000968_pt1 | contig 27431 bp, 24 predicted proteins | sample 011ome_22_FD_133754 | JGI IMG/M metagenome (GOLD analysis project Ga0181558, IMG submission 133754) | Coastal salt marsh microbial communities from the Groves Creek Marsh, Skidaway Island, Georgia - 011507BT metaG (megahit assembly) | ecosystem: Environmental > Aquatic > Marine > Intertidal...
CAATCGGCGGCGATCAACTGTTCCAGCACATCCATATCGACGTCAGCCAGCTTGTTGATGTAGAGGCAGCTCTTGCCGGTCGCATGCTTGCCTAATTTCGCCAACAATTCCTCGCGCCGCTGTGCTGCGATGTCATCACAATATCCGCCCATAAGATAGAGTGAATGCTTGGCCAATGCTATGGCTGACGATGCCCCAATTCAGCTTCAAGCAGTGGAATTGCGCAAGAGTTTTGGCAAACGGGCGGTCCTGGACGGAGTTTCGCTAGAAGTCGGGTAAGGTGAAATCGTCGGTCTGTTTGGGCCCGAAGGAGCCGGCAAGACGACCACATTCTATTGTCTGTTGGGATTACTTCGGCCCGATATGGGCCGGATCATGCTTGCAGGCGCGGACGTGACGGCATTGCCGTTTTACCGTCGGGCGATGCTGGGACTTGCGTATTTGCCCGAGCAACCATCGATCTTTCGTGGACTTACCGTCGAGCAGAACATCCTGTCCATGCTGGAAATAGTCGAACCCGTGCGCGAGCAACGGGACGCCAAACTCGAGGAGATTCTTGAGTCGCTCGATCTTGCCCGGCTGCGCAAGGCGTCGGCCAATTCCCTTTCGGGCGGTGAAAGGCGGCGATGCGAAGTGGCTAAGGCGCTCGCGCTTGATCCGGCGTTCATGCTGCTTGATGAACCATTCTCGGGCATTGATCCGCTTACCATCGCCAGCATCAAGCAACTGATCCGCGAGATGCGGACGCGCGGCATTGGTATCTTGCTCACCGATCAGAACGTGCCCGAAATGCTCAGCCTGATTGAGCGTGCATACGTAATGGATGAAGGGCGGGTAATTTTTTCCGGCACGCCGGATGAAATGATGCGCGCACCGCTAGTGATTGAGCACTATCTCGGACGGAAGCCCGCCAAATAGGGATCAATCACATCCCCGCATACCACTGATATCCGTAGTTATCTTCCCAGAAGCCGCCTTTGCCGCCTTCGATATCGTCAAGGCTGGCTACCGCTTCGATGCCGGTAAGATACTTGGGATGCTTGTAGCCAAGTTGACGTTCAATGCGCATCCGCAACGGAGCGCCGTTCTTTTCCGGTAGCGGCTCGCCATTGAGTGCATGCGCCACGATTGTCTGCGGATGGTAGGCATCGACCATATCCACGCTCTCGTAATAGCGCTTGCCGTAGAGAATATCCGCGCAATAGAAGACAATGAAGTTGGCTGCCGGAAGCACTTCGGCTGCGTCAAGCAGCAACGATAGCTGCGGCCCGGTCCATTCCCCGATCGCACTCCAACCTTCGACACAATCGTGCCGGGTAATCTGTGTCCGCTGGGGCAGGGTGCGAAGGTTTTCGAGCGAGAATGACATCTCGTTCTTGACCAATCCGCCGATCCGCAGACGCCAATCGGGGAAGCCTTTGCTCAGCTGATCGCGATAGATGTCACTGTCGACCGTTATCGAACCATTGCCCTTAAAGACCGGAGAAATATCGGACTTGGCAAATTCAGGAGCAAGAGCCTGACGGTTTGCCAGCGCGCGATGCGCCTTCAAATGCCAGTTTTCCGCCATGTCGAACAGCGATTGGCCCGCACGGCTTTCAGAGATTTTCGAGCATGCCCCGGCGAATAACGCACCAAGGCCAACGAGGGCTGTTCTACGTTTCATCCACGCCTCCGGTGATCATGTCGCGCATTTGCTTCGCAGGGCCGGAAAGCAGCACGAGCAGGATGTGAATGACGAAGAATGCGAACAGCGCCCAAGCAGCAAGAAAGTGGATCGACCGGGCGCTTTGCCGCCCCCCGAACATATCCACCAGCCACGGCGCAGCCGGCTCGAAACCGGGGCTGATTGCAAGGCCGGTGAAAACCATAACGGGCAGCAAGACACCCAGTACGATCCCGTAAGTCAGCTTTTGCAGAAAGCTGTATTTCGCGCCAACATGGGTGAAATCGAGCTTCGCGTGTTTGACAACATCAGCCCATATTGCAGCTGGTTTCCATTCTTCCTGGCGTGTTCGCAGGTCACGCCAGAAATGCCCGCCGATCAGCATCGCGATCCAGAACACTAGCAATCCGACGGCAAAAGGCCATGAAAACAGCACGTGCCAATCGCGCGATTCGGCCAGATCATAGCGCTGCGGAAGTGTCGCCCAATCCGGGAACCGGATGACTGCGGTCCACGCCTCTGACGGTTGCGACCCCGCATCACCCCAATAGAGGTATCTGTGCGCGTTGGAGATGCCGACACCGCTCATAAACAACACAATCACACATAGCGTATTGAGCCAGTGCCAGATACGCGTGAGCAGGGAGTGCTTCTTTTTCATCGTGCGGTTCCCTCAGCCATTTCGCGAGCGAGATAGATCACATCGCGATGCTGATCGAGCAGATGCTGCCCGCTATCGACAAAGATGGACTCGCCGCTGCGAACATGACCGCGTGACAGCATAAGTGCAGCATCGGCAATTTCATCCGGGCCAGTCTTGCGGCCAAGTGGATTCAAGCGATGCGAGATTTCGATTTCGTCGGGTGATTGGTCGTGACTAGGCAGTATCGCACCTGGAGCGATGCCGTACACGCGGTCATCGGGATCGGTCGTGTCCTTTGCCAGCATTTTGATCGTCGATGCGAGCGCATGTTTGCTCATGGTGTAACTGAAGAAGTCCGGATTGGTATTCTCGAGCTTCTGATCTGTGACGTGGATTACAGTGCGCCCGGCGCCGCTTCGCGCTGCCGCCAGGAATGCTTGCGCCATGCGCGTGGGAGTTTCTGCGTTGACCTGCATCGCATACTTGTTCGTTGCGGGATCAAGTTTGGTTGCATCGTCATATGAAAATACCGAAGCATTGTTGACCAGCACGCGCCAGTCGGTCAGCTTGCCCGCAAGCTCGTGCATCATTGCGACTGCCGCATCCCCGTCTAGCAGATCGCATCGGACAATCTCGGCTGAAGACAATGTATTTGCCAGTGCGCGCGCTTCCTCGTCAGAGCCGCGATAGTGGATCACACAGTGCCAGCCTGCATTCGCAAATGCCTGAACGATGCTTGCGCCGATACGAGCTGCTCCGCCGGTAACGAGAATTGCTGGCCTGGACATCAAATCTATTCAGCAGAAATGCGTCAACTTGGCTAGAGAGCGTGCGAAGGTTGGAGAAACGCGATGAAAATTGATCTGGTGGATGTATTCGGATCCGGCCCGCTCAGCGGCAATCGGTTGGCGGTGGTTCATGGTGCGGGCGACTTGTCAGCAGATCAGATGCTGGCGCTTACACAATGGTTGGGGTTTTCCGAGACGACCTTTCTGTTGCCACCTAGCGATTCTGCGGCCGATTATCGTGTGCGGATATTCTATCCGGGCGGCGAACTGCCTTTTGCCGGCCACCCCACATTGGGAAGCTGTTACGCTTGGCTCGAGGCGGGCGGATCGCCACAGCAAGACGGGGTGGTGATACAGGAATGCGGGGTGGGGCTGGTCGAAGTTCGTCGAAACGGAACTCAACTGGCATTCAAGGCGCCGCCGTTTACCAAGCAAGGCGATCTGACTGCCGAAGAGCGCGACAATGCGATCAAGCTGACAGGGGTTGACCCAGATGCTGTTGTCGAAGCGGTGCATGTTCAAAATGGCCCGCAATGGCAATTGCTCAGGCTCTCAAGCGCGGCAGATGTTTTGGCAGCGGATCCGGTATCGAAAGCGCCGTTGGGAACCGACATCGGGCTAGCCGGGCCATGCGAGGAAGGTGCGGATGCGGATTGGGAATTGCGCGCATTCTTCGTCAACGCCGCGGGTCGTTTTGTAGAGGACCCCGTGACCGGCAGTTTCAACGCGGGCGTGGCGATGCATTTGTTCGGCAGCGGGCTGGCGCGAGGCAGTTACCGCGCTGCGCAGGGGCGCGAGACCGGTGCGGACGGTCTGGTCGATTGCAGACAGGAAACAGATGGAAGTATCTGGATCGGGGGGCGCTGTGCGATGGTTGCGCAGGGTGGGGCGCTGCAACCGATCGCTTAGGTAAAGAAAAGGGCCGCCTCTTAAGATGAGAGACGGCCCGGTACCGAATCTTTAGCAATGTTATCTTCTGATCAGCGGCACTGCAGATCGCCGCGATCAATGGCGCGGCCTAGCACGCCACCAAGCGCCGCGCCGAGCAAAACTCCCAGCGTCTTGTCACCGTCACCGGCAAGCTCGTGACCAGCCAATGCGCCAACACCAGCACCGATCACCAGGCCGGTCGTGCCGTTATCTCGCTTGCAGTAATATTTCCCGTCGCGGCCGCGCCATATGCGTGGATCCCGAGAGATCCGTCGCGGCGAGATGTAATAACCATTGGCATCGTAGATAGCGGCACGGTCTTTCGCGCGCTTGCCATGCGTGGGGGCATGCGCGGGGGCATGCGCGGGCGGATCAGCCAACGCTGGTGCCGCAGGAATTGTCAAAGTGGCGGCGGCGATTGCCAAAGCGAGCTTCTTCATTTGGGTACCTCCCAAGATAATTTCATGCGCAGCATATGCAGATCGCGATCAAAACCTTGCATGAACGCGGGCGGTTTCCGCGGTATTAGGAATTAAGCGAGCCTCAATTGCGACGAAATTCAGTGTAGTTGAAACTCACGCTTGCGCAGCGGCCGCGGCAGCTTCGCGGTCACGCTCGGCGCGGCTCTTCTTTTCCGCAGCCGTTTTGAGTTGACCGCAGGCCGCATCGATATCGCGGCCACGCGGTGTGCGTACCGGCGCGCTGACCCCGGCCTCGAACACGATGTTGGAGAAGCTCTTGATCCGTTCCTGCGTAGAGCATTCATAGGCTGATCCCGGCCATGGATTGAACGGGATCAGGTTCACTTTGGCGGGAAGATCATATTCCTTGATCAGCCGGACGAGCTCATGCGCGTGCTCGTCGCTGTCATTCTTGTCCTTCAGCATCACATATTCGAATGTAATCCGGCGTGCATTGCTGGCACCCGGATAGGCGGCACAAGCCGCGAGCAGCTCTTCAATGCCGTATTTCTTGTTGAGCGGCACGATTTCGTCGCGGATTTCCTTGGTCACCGCGTGGAGTGAAACCGCCAGGTTCACGCCGATTTCTTCGCCGCACTTCTCCATCATCGGCACAACACCGCTTGTGGAAAGCGTGATCCGCCGGCGTGACAGCGCAAGACCTCCGCCATCCATCACCAGCTTCAGTGCAGCTTTGACATTGTCGAAATTATACAGCGGTTCGCCCATGCCCATCATCACGATGTTGGTCAGCAGGCGGCCATCGGCGCGATATTCGCTGCTGTCTTCAGCGCCATCAAGGCCGGCCATCGAGCCTTTGGGCCATTCCCCCAGCGCGTCGCGTGCGAGCATCACTTGCCCTACGATTTCGCCCGGTGTCAGATTGCGAACCAACTTCATCGTACCAGTGTGGCAGAAAGTGCAATTCAAGGTGCAGCCAACCTGGCTGGAAACACACAGAGTTCCGCGATCGGCATCAGGGATGAAGACCATTTCGTATTCGTGACCATCAGCGGTCTTGAGCAGCCATTTGCGCGTTCCGTCGGTCGAATGCTGCGCCTCGACCACATCGGGTCGGGCGATCACAAACCGCTCTGTCAGCCACGGGCGCATGGTTTTCGCGATATCAGTCATATCCGCGAACTCGCCAACGCCGCGGTGATAGATCCAGTGGAACACCTGCTTGCTGCGCAGTTTGGCCTGCTTGGCGTCCAAGCCAGCTTCCGCGAAGAGTTCCTGGATGCGTTCTTTTGGCAAACCCATCAGATCGATACGACCGTCGGCGCGCGGCGTGACGTCACGCGGCGCGGGCACGGGATCAATCTGTCCCGGTATACTCATGAGTGCAGTGTCTGCCATGGAGGCCGCGCGTATAGGGCCGGTTTGACCGTTTGGCTAGCTGCGGCGCGCTTCGTTCAAGGCCGCAGGCGCGCAGCCTAGCGTGGCGGCATCAATTGCGGTCGCTGCGCCAGACAGCTGATAGGTGTCTGTGAAACGCCGGCCTGACTTGGAAGTCGACGTAACGCGCATGGTGTCGGCGGAACGCATGGCACCAATGATCGCCGCATCCATTGCTTGATCTGCGGCCCATGCATCGCCGCCACCGCCGGTCAAAGCGAAGCTGCGCCCGCCGACGCGCAGGCTGATCGAAGCGCCCTGCGTCATCTCGCGAGATAGCCGCAAATGCAGTTGATTGCGGACCTTGCGCAGGGGCCAGGTGCCGACACTTGCATAGGGCTCATAGTCGCGCGCGGCATCTGTACGTGGGCCAACCGGTTCGGCTGCGGTGATCGCATAGCATCTTGGTGCCTCGAGATCGCGAAACGCTGCCCAATCAGAAAACACGCCGAGGCTGTCTTTGGCTGCGAACGGCGAGGCAACGGCCAGAATGGCCAGAACAGGAGCGAGCGATCTAATCATAGCTAATCGCCAAAACTTCCCATTCCTTCAGCCCAGTGGGAAGCCTGACTGTTCGCAAATCCCCGATTGATGCGCCGCGCAAGGCCTTGGCCATGGGCGAATTCCAGCCAATCCGGCCATTGCCCGCATCCTGCTCGTCATCGCCGACCAGTGTAACGGTTTTGCGATTGTCGTTTTCATCGGCCAGCTCGACAGTGGCACCAAAAAACACCCGCGATTGATCGGGTTGCTCGCTGGGATCGACAACACGCAGCTTTTTCATACGGCGCGAGAGATGGCTCAGTTCGCGGTCGATCTCGCGCATGCGTTTGCGGCCATAGAGATAATCGCCGTTTTCGCTGCGGTCACCATTGCCCGCCGCCCAGCTGACGATCTCTACGATTTCAGGGCGTTCAGTCCCCAGCAGATGGTGATATCGCTCTTTTAGCGCCGCCATCCCTGACGGCGTGATCGGATCACCGATTGGTTTCATCGGTCGCTAGCTACGAAGGAAGTAATCGATGTGCCGCGGTTGGCCGCCAGGCGCGCGATCGGGGTGCATATTGTCATATGCCACTGCGTTACCGAGAACGCGCATAATGTAATAGCGTGTCTCGAAATTGGCCGGGATCTTCTCGATCCAGGTGACGTAATCGATAGCCCCGGTCCGCGGATCACCGTTCAGGCGCAGCCACTGGTTTACGCGACCCGGGCCCGCGTTGTAGGCACCCAGCGCAAGCGGGTATGACCCGCCGTAATAGTCCAGCATCCGGCGGAAATATGCATCGCCCAGGCGAATGTTGTATTGTGTGTCATCGGTCAGGCTGGCTGACATGTAATTGACGCCCAGCTTGCCCGCCTGCTCACGCGCGGTGCCTGGCATCAGCTGCATCATCCCGCGTGCGCCGGCATGGCTGACGCGGTTCTGGTCGAACTCACTTTCCTGGCGCATGATCGCATGTGCCATGGTCCAGTTTGAAGTTGATGGCACGCGTACTGTCGGATGCGCGAACCTTTCAAACCCTGTCAGGCCATGCTCCGGCGCTGTTGCGCCAGCCACGACAGCGAATTCATCCATCAACAGCTCTTGCGATAGCTCGGACAGCAAGACCATATCTTCGGGAGTTCTCGCCTTGTCGGCCAGCGCTTCAAAGAATGCGCGTTCTGTGCGCCAGTCGCGGCGTGAGGAAGCAAGTGTACGCAGCGCCTGCGCAAGCGGTTTCGCACGAAACTCACGGCGCTGCTCGTCGCTGACTTCAAGTTCGGGAAGCTGCGCGAATTCTGGCACCGGCTTGTTCAAAGCGCTCAGCGCAAGCTGGCCATAATACTGATCGGCATATTGCCCGGCCATTTCGTAGTAGCGGGTTGCTTCGCCTGCGTTGCCTGCCTGGCTCGACGCTCTGCCCGCCCAGTAGAATCCCTTGGCCCGCGTCAGCGGAGTCTTTGCTGCTGCGCCATAACGATAGAACAGAGGGGCAGCGGCTGCGCCGTCACCCAAATCCCACAGAGCTTGTGTGCCACCCAGCCACATCAGATCGGTGTATTTGTCACGAAGACGGAACGACCCCTCGCTAATGTCGGTGTTTGGGGCAAAAAGGTCATCCGCCGATGCGGCAATCTGGACCGCACGGCGTGCACCGGCGCCCTTTGCAGCAATCAGCATCTCATTGATCATGTCAGATTCTTCAAACGGCAATGAAGTCGCTTGCGGGCGATTAGTCAGAATATTGATCGCCTGGTTCATCTGCCGGTTTTCACGGTAGTAGCGTACAAGGTTGTACACCGTGCCCGGATTGTCGAGCGCGGTGCGCGGAATTGCCAGCCCTTCGTCTTGTGGAAGTTTATCCTGCACCAGGGCGAGGCGTTTGCCAAACAGGTCACGCTTGTCGAGAGACGTCATGAGCATATGGCGAACTGCGCCATCAGCATCACCTTCCCACAGCAACGCTTCCATCCGAGCGTCATTGTCGGCCTGTGTAAATTGCCCTGCAAACAGGCCGAGAAGGTAGGCTTCGGTGGTTTCCTTCATTGGCCCACCGCGCCAGGCAGCACGCGCCATTTCGGCGGCTTCAGGGCGTCGTAGAGTGTTGAGCGCCAGAGCGTAGCGCGCACGCCCGGTATTGGTTAGCGGTGGGTGCGCATCGAAATAGGCGACCAGCTGTTCCGAAGACGCGGCTGTGCTGTCCAGCACATTCTCGGCGCGTATTTGCAAGCGGGCTGTGCGCGGAAAATCGGGATAGGCAAGCAGGAAGCCGGAATAGGCATCAAAATCCAGATCATCATTCTCGTTGAGATATTCCCAACGGTTGATGACTTGCTCCATGCGGGTTGGCTGCTGCGCCACCATTTGCGCGCGTGCCATGTCTGATGCACTGGCGTTCTGCGTTGCTGCAGGCGCCCCCATGGCCAGCCCGGTCGTGCCGAGAAGGACTGTCGCGACAAGGTATTTCATACCGAATTTTCGGCTCGAGGTGTTTTGCATGCTGGACAACTTGCCAGTGCGCTCCTTATCAGGCTGTGAACTGCTTGGAAAAGCTCACGGCGCTAAGATTTCCCCTCAATTGCATTATGCCATCAAGAAAGGTCTGAAATCAATGTTCTCTGGCTCAATACCGGCTCTGGTTACACCATTTCGCGGTGGACAATTTGATGAAGGGGCCTTTCGCCGCCTGGTCGATTGGCAAATCGAGCACGGCAGCTCGGCATTGGTGCCATGCGGAACAACCGGTGAAGCATCGACTCTTTCGAATGCAGAGCATCAACGTGTGATCGAAGTTTGCATAGAGCAAGCAGCGGGCCGTGTTCCGATTATCGCCGGCTGCGGATCGAATGATACGCGCAACGCGTTGCTGCATATGAATTTTTCCAAGAAGGCCGGCGCTGCCGCGGGGCTTTGCGTTGCGCCTTACTATAATCGCCCGAGCCAACGCGGGCTGATTGCCCATTTCAGCTTTCTTTCGGAAAACAGCGACTTGCCGATTGTTCTTTACAATGTGCCGGGCCGCACCGTGACAGATATCGAAGATGAAACGGTGGTCGAACTGGTGCGCAAATACCCGGAGCGGATCGTGGCGATCAAGGATGCGAGTGGAGACCTGTCTCGAGTCGCTGATCACCGCATGGGCATCGGGCGCGAATTCTGTCAGCTTTCAGGCAATGACGAACTGTGGCTGCCGCATTCGGCTGCTGGCGGCAAAGGTGCGATTTCGGTGACCGCCAATGTTGCCCCGGCGCTGTGCGTGGAGTTTCATGAAGCGATTGCAGCCAATGAATTGAAGCGCGCGCGCGAGCTGAACGACAAGCTGTTCCCGCTGCATTATGCAATGTTCAGCGATGCTTCGCCGGCGCCAGTGAAGTATGCGCTCAGCCGCGTGCACGACTGGGTTGAGCCGACCGTGCGCCTGCCATTGGTGGAATGCTCGGATGAGGCCAAGCGGCAGGTCGATGAAGCGCTGGAAATCGCCGGATTGATCTAGAGCACTTCGTCTTCGTCGAGCAGAACTTCAGCCAGACCTTCCGGTTCGCTCGCGCGGATCGCTTCTTTAATCGAGTCTATCTGAGCACCGACTTGCTCCGGGTGGGACACTTCTGCGATATGGAACAGCGCGTCTCCCTGATGCACCACTGGCAGAGTCGCGTGTCCGATAATGATTCCGTCGATTGGACTTATGACGGCCTCTGGTTCTTCTCCCAACAGCCCTGCGACAGTTGCGAGCAAGTCCCCCTTGCGCACCGGATCGCCTGAAGTTTTCGCGGGATGCGCTACGCCGCCGCGTGTCGACCGGACCCAGGTGGACTTGTTCGAACGGGCGGGCACACTGACCCCTGCGAGCCGATCATCGGCGTCGATCATTCCCAGATGGGCCAGAACTCTCAAAACTCCGGCTACCCCCGTTTCGATTGATAGATTGTCAAACCTCAGCGCTTTACCCGCCTCAAGTAGAAGCATATCCACGCCTTCTTCCTTGGCTTTGGATCGCAAGGAACCTTCGCGCAATGGGCTCTCGATGATCACCGGCGCACCAAATGCCATCGCCAGCTCGACCAGGCGGGGGTTTCCTTTGTCGATACGGATCTGTGGCAGATTATACCGGTGTACAGCGGCGGTATGTATGTCGATCCCGAGCGATGCGCGTTGTACCACTTCCGAGAAGAAAACCTGAGCCAACTGCGAAGCGAGCGAGCCGCTTACGCTGCCCGGGAACGAGCGGTTGAGATCGCGCCTGTCAGGCAGGTAGCGTGACCGATTGAGAAACCCGAAGATATTCGTGACCGGCACGAGCAGAACGGTTCCGGAAAGCCTGCTGGGATCAATCTGTTGCGCCAGATGCTGGATCACAGCCGTGCCGACAATCTCGTCACCATGAACAGCGCCGCTGACGAATACGGTCGGACCAGGCTCCGCACCATGAAAAACGCGAACGGACAACATCGATGAATATCCAGTCGCCAAGGTAGTGATCGGTATGGAAATGTCAGAGGAGCTACATGCCGGGACATGATGCCCGCCAATCTCGAACTCGTTCTGCTCTGCTTCGCCCATTACCCGTCGACTCCTCTCTTGCAGCGCTTTCCCTGAAGCCCGCGTCAAAGCAAGAATAATCGGTTGTCTCTCAACCCTTTCGCATTTGCTCACAAATGCCTACATGGGCGTCACCATGGCTCGCCCGAAACCTGAAACCTTCGACAAGCACAATATCGTCGCTGACAATCGTCGCGCGAAGTTTGACTATGCCATCGAGGATAAGTTTGAAGCCGGTTTGGCGCTTCAAGGCACGGAAGTGAAGGCTCTGCGTGCGGGTCAGGCGACGATCGCCGAGAGCTACGCTGAGGTTCGCGATGGTGAGGTTTGGCTGATCAACGCCAACATTCCCGAATACAGCCACGGCAATCGCCTCAACCACGAGCCGAAGCGTCCGCGAAAACTGCTGTTATCGGCGCGTGAGATCAACAAATTGTTTGGTGCGGTCGAACGCAAGGGCATGACATTGATCCCGATGTCGATGTACTTCAACAAGACTGGCCGCGCGAAGGTAGAGCTGGCGCTGGGCAAAGGGCGCAAGGCGCAAGACAAGCGTGACTATATCAAGGACCGCGATTGGAAACGCGACAAGGCGCGATTGATGCGCGAAAAAGGCTGAGCAGACAGCTAAGCGCGTTCTGTCGCGAATTCACAATATTGTCAGACTGTTTCTGCTACCCATATCGACAAGAGTAAACGCTTTGCCGAATTACGTGGCTCGCTGCACTTGCGGACACGCGTTCAGAAGCGCAAGGCGAACACGGAATCGAAATGGCGACACGTTCAAAAACCTGGTTGGCAGATAAGCTGAAGTCACACTTCCCAGATCGGGAAGAATTGGCCAGCAATCGCTATCTGGCTCCCATAGCGCATCGGTTTTTGTCGCCTGAGTTGTGGCGCTTTACGCGCCGTTCTGTGCCGCGCGGCGTCGCGCTTGGGCTGTTTGCCGCATTTATCGTGCCCATCGGACAAATCTTCCTGGCTGCATTTCTGGCGTTGCCTGTCAGAGCAAACATGCCGCTTGCGGCCGCGGTCACATTTGTCACGAACCCGTTCACTCTCCCGTTCTGGCTGGTAATTGCCAATCGGGTTGGCAATTTTACGCTCGCGATTGATGCTGCGACTACCGGGGTTGCAACCGAAGGTATGGCCGCCGACCAGTTCGCATGGCTTGCGGAGTTCTGGCAGCTCGCGGGTGTAACGGCATTCGGATTTGTGGTGCTTGCAGTCGTGTCGGCTGCGATGGGTTATCTGATCGCAGGCGGCACTTGGCGCGTGATGGTTGCGCGCCGTCGCACGAAGCGATTGCGCCGGATGGAAGCACGGCTGGATGAGCGGCTGGGAGCGCAACAGGGATGACATATCTGGAGGGCGCGCGGGGGGCGCTTTCGAAACAGGTCGGAGATCAGCGTTTGAAGCTCTTCTTGGGCCTGACTCTCGCGCTCATCGCGAGCACTGCCGTACTATGGTTCGCAACGGGCGAAGTACTGTTGGTTCTGGCCTATGCGCTGGGGCTTGCCGTCCTGCTTGCCGGCGGTTTGGCCTTTCAGAGGATGCAAGCTGCGCCCGAAACTGAAGCGCTTGGGATTCCCGACTGGTCCGTCACCGTCGCTGCTATTGAACAGCCAGGCGAAGCTGTTGCGATAACAGACCGCGCCAATCGTCTTACTTGTGCTAATTCGGCTTACATCGAATGGTTCGGGTTGGATTCAGCGCCACCAAACCTTGCTCTGACACGTGCAAGCCAAGAGGAAATGCTGCGTTTGATCCGTCAAGCATGGCGCGATGGATCTGCCCATTCGGATCGGCTGGAAGGGCTGGATATCGAACGCCAATGGAAAGTGACAGCCCAACGCGTCGGTCGCGGCGATGATCATCTGATTTGGCGTTTCCGAAAGATCGAGACCGAAATTGCCGACCCGCTGGCAATTTATGACGTAACCGGTGCGTTCGGGCGAATGCTGGCAAAGGCCGGGATTGAAGCGGCGATCACCGCGCCCGACGGGACGATCAAAAATGCAAGTGCCGGCTTTGCACGCCGCGCCGCCGGGGACGAGAAGACTACGTTGGCTGGACAAGACTTCGTTTCGTTCCTGCGCTCGGATGATCGAGACCGGATATTCTTCTCTCGAGAGGGACGAAGCGGCACGCCGCAGACGCTCATTCATATTCCGCTGGATGATCCCAATGACGAGCGAGCCCTAGGTCCTGACGAAGTACCTTCGCTGATGCTACTCATCGATGCAGGGGTCGGGATTGGCGGCGGATGGGAAAATTCTTCCCAAGGTACAGCCCAGTTGGAAAGGTTGCTTGGGCAATTGCCGCTTGGCTTGGCGATGACGGATCGAGATGGCCGTTTCTTATTCGGCAATCAGGCATTCCTAAGGGCCGTCAACCGCGATGAACTGGGACTACCCGCATTCCCGACCGATCTGGTTGTGCGTGATGACAAAGCGGCATTGTCTGATGCGGTGCGCCGCCATGGACGAGGCCCATCAACTAGTGGGAACATGGCAATCAGGCTCGCTAGCGCGCCTGATAATACGGTCTCATTGGGACTGGCTGGCGTTCGGGGGATGGGTGATGCATCAGTCTTGCTTAGCCTGACCGATTCCAGTCAGGAAACACAGCTCAAGCGGCAAGTCGCACAAGCGACAAAGATGCAAGCCGTGGGTCAGCTCGCTGGCGGCGTTGCGCACGACTTTAACAATGTGCTCACCGCAATCATTGGTACCTGTGATCTGATGCTGCTCCGCCACACGCCCGGCGACAGCGATTATGATGATATCCAGCAGATCCAGCAAAACTCCAACCGTGCAGCTTCCCTGACGCGCCAGTTGCTCGCCTTCTCTCGCCAACAAACCCTTCGCCCCGAGATACTGCAATTGCCCGATGTGGTGAGCGAAGTTGGTCCGCTGATCACCCGGCTGTTAGGCGAAAAGATCAAGTATAGCATCAAACATGACCGCGATCTGGGTGTGGTGCGGGCTGACCCGCAGCAACTTGAGCAAGTGATCATGAATCTGGCGGTGAATGCGCGCGATGCGATCAACATGCACCGCGGAGGGACTGGAAAAATCTCTCTGACCACGCAGCGTGTCAACATGCGCGAGGTCGAGCAGATGGGGTCTGAAATCCTGCCCGTGGCCAACTATACCGTTCTGGTTATTGAGGACACTGGTGGTGGCATTCCGGAAGAGGTGATGCCCAAGCTGTTCGAGCCATTCTTTACAACCAAAGAGCAAGGCAAGGGCACAGGGCTTGGGCTTTCGACAGCTTACGGTATCGTAAAGCAGTCAGGTGGGTTTTTGTTCGCGGACAATGTCAAAGGCACTGGCGGGCGCACGATCGGCGCGCGCTTCACAATGTACCTGCCAGTGCACGAAGGGCCCATGGCGCCTGCGCCAGAAGCTCCGGTCGAAGTTCCATCGAGCGAGTGGTCCGGCGGAGGCCGCATCCTGCTGGTTGAAGACGAAGACATGGTGCGCGCAGTTGCGGAACGTGCGCTCACGCGCGCCGGATATGATGTGACCGCATGTGATGATGGCGAGGTCGGCCTTTCTGCGATCACATCAGGCGGCGAGTTCGATGTGATTGTGAGTGACGTTGTGATGCCTGGGATGGACGGGCCAACTATGGCGCGCGTCATTCGTGAAACGCATCCGGACCTGCCGGTACTGTTCATGTCGGGCTATGCCGAGGAGCAGTTGCGCAAGGATATCGACATCCCGAAGATGTATTTTCTGCCAAAGCCATTCAGCGTGCAGCAGATCGGCGACAAGGTTGCCGATGTCATGCGAGGGTCCGCGCGCAAATAGTCGTCGAACAGGCGAGATCGAAAGATCGGGTCAAGGCCAGGCCGGCTGGCGCGAACTGCGCGCGGTTGTCACGAACTCCGGCTCGCAAAGCGCACAGGTTCGGTTCGGGATCGGGAGTTCCGCAAGTCTCGAGGTGCGCCGCACACGAGGATTAAAACTTCGTAATGGGGAGCATATCATTAAGACCAGTCTTGGCGCCGGGGAGGAACGCAAGTTCGTCCTCTGGTACGAGAGGTCTAAGCGCTAAAAGCCCAGCAATTCGAACAAAAACACCCGGGTGAAAAAAAATTAAGTTCCCTACTTGTTCTATAAGAACAAATCAGGTACATACTGTTCCAACAGGGCGGTCGATAACCGATTTAAAGCTCTAGGCAAGCAAGGGAGGCCATGCGATGGCGACTAATCTGAAACTGGTTGAAAAGGAATCATCCGTGGATCGTCAGAAGGCGTTAGACGCTGCACTTGCACAGATTGATCGGGCCTTTGGTAAAGGTTCGGCAATGAAGCTGGGCTCCAAAGAAGCGATGAACGTCGAATCGATTTCGACCGGTTCGTTGGGCCTGGATATCGCGCTTGGTATTGGCGGCCTGCCTAAGGGCCGTGTCATCGAAGTTTACGGTCCGGAAAGTTCAGGCAAAACCACGCTGGCACTCCATGTTCTTGCAGAAGCGCAGAAGAATGGCGGTACTGTTGCCTTTGTCGACGCAGAGCATGCGCTGGATCCGGTTTATGCCAAGGCTTTAGGCGTAGATATTGACGAACTTATTATTTCTCAGCCGGACACCGGTGAGCAGGCACTTGAGATCACCGATACGCTGGTTCGCTCGAACGCGATCGACGTATTGGTGGTGGACTCGGTGGCTGCTTTGGTGCCGCGCGCTGAGATCGAAGGCGAAATGGGTGACACCCACGTCGGCTTGCAAGCGCGCCTGATGTCGCAGTCCCTGCGCAAGCTTACTGGTTCGATTAACCGTTCGAAATGCATGGTGATCTTTATCAACCAGCTTCGCATGAAGATCGGTGTGATGTATGGTAACCCTGAAACCACAACTGGCGGCAATGCGCTGAAGTTTTACGCATCGGTTCGCCTGGACATTCGCCGCACAGGTCAGATCAAGGATCGCGATGAAGTGGTTGGCAACACCACCCGCGTAAAAGTAGTCAAAAACAAGGTTGCACCTCCATTCAAACAGGTCGAGTTCGACATCATGTATGGCGAAGGGATCTCCAAGATTGGTGAGATTCTCGATCTTGGTGTGAAGGCCGGTATAGTCGAGAAGTCAGGTAGCTGGTTCTCCTATGACAGTATCCGGATCGGTCAGGGCCGTGAGAACGCCAAGGCCTATCTGAAGGAGAACCCGGAAATTTGCGACAAGTTGGAAGCTGCTATTCGCGGCCGCACCGACGAAGTCGCCGGGGAAATGATGGCAGGGCCTGACGCGGAGGCCTGACACATATCTTCAAGCGGGCGCGCCGAGTTCAAGTAACTCTCGTGATTGCGTTCCCGGAAACCTGGAAAGCCGGTGTGCGTAGCTCATCTCCTCGAGCGGCCCACATCGGCTTTTCCGTATACTGCTTATGGATGCCTTGCGTTACTTTGTCGTGTTGAGACAATACAATAGCGTAGTAAGCAGACAGGTCCGATACTGACGTGGGAGACATCTATGGCAAGTTCCGACACTCAAGAATGGCAAGGCCGCGTTGGCAAATCATGGGCAAGCGAGTGGCAACGCACGGATCGAAGCTTCCGAATGCTAACTAGCGAGTTAGAGCGCAGAATTGCGGGAAACCCATATGCGAATTTGCTCGATGTCGGTTGCGGGGCCGGAGAGCTGTCGCTTGTAGCGGCGCAGGCGCGACCGGAAGCGCGGGTGACGGGCGTTGATATCTCACCTGACCTTATCGATGTCGCACGGCTACGCTCCGGCGGTATACCGAATGTGCGGTTTGAACTCGCGGACGCGGCCAGCTGGCGGCCTGGCGATAGGGAGAGTTTTGACCTTCAGGTTTCACGACACGGGGTCATGTTCTTCGATCAACCTGTTGCCGCTTTCGCCAATCTGCGGGCAATATCTGCGCCTGGCGCCAACTTGATTTTCTCCTGCTTTCGCTCGTTAGAGGAAAATCCGTTTTTCGGATTGGCTGGCAAACTGGTCGACGGTGGAGTTTCGTTGCCCGATCCCCACGCACCGGGGCCTTTCGCATTTGCGGATGCTGAGCGGGTACATGGAATTTTGTCTGATGCTGGTTGGTGCAATGTATCGATTGTGCCGTTTGACTTCCAGATGATTGCTGGTTCGGGTGAAGATCCGGTCAGCGACGCGGTAAGCTATTTCAGCAGGATCGGTCCGGCGGCACGGGCGATCTCCCTGATGGATGACATGGCAAAGCAATCATTCCGCATGAAACTCGAGGGATTCGTGAGAGAGCATCTTTCAGCAGATGAGGTTGCACTTGGTGCAGCTGCCTGGATCGTCACGGCCACACGCGATTGAATGCTTTATCTGGCTTGTCGCTGGCTGGCTTAGCCTTTAACTGCCCAAGCATGACGTCGACCAATGATATCCGCCGCTCTTTTCTTGAGTACTTCTCCGCTGCTGATCACGCCGAGATCGCGAGCGCGCCGCTTGTGCCTTACAATGATCCGACCCTCATGTTCGTCAATGCGGGGATGGTGCCGTTCAAGAATGCATTCACCGGGCTTGAAGCGCCTCCGGCATTGCGTGCAGCAAGCTCGCAAAAATGTGTGCGGGCGGGTGGCAAGCACAATGATCTCGACAATGTTGGCTATACCGCGCGGCATCACACCTTCTTCGAGATGCTCGGCAACTTTTCCTTCGGTGACTATTTCAAGGAACAGGCGATCCATCATGCGTGGACACTTCTCACCAAGGAATGGGGTCTTTCGCCCGACAGGCTGACTGCGACTGTTTATCACACGGATGACGAAGCGTTTGATCTGTGGCGCAAGATTTCCGGTCTTCCGGAAGATCGGATCATTCGTATCCCCACCAAGGACAATTTCTGGTCAATGGGTGATACTGGTCCTTGCGGTCCGTGCTCGGAAATTTTCTTCGACCATGGCGATCACATCGAAGGTGGGCCTCCGGGCAGCCCTAATGAAGATGGCGATCGTTTCGTGGAGATCTGGAACCTGGTCTTCATGCAGTTCGATCAGGCTGCGGATGGTTCGCGCAGCAATTTGCCCAAGCCATCTATTGATACTGGTATGGGACTCGAACGTATTGCAGCTGTGATGCAGGGTGTGCACAACAACTACGATACTGACACGTTTAAAGCTCTGATCGGTGCCTCTGTGTCACTTACTGGTGTGGCTGCGGAGGGGGATCATACCGCGAGCCACCGCGTTATCGCGGATCATTTGCGGTCGACCAGTTTCCTGATGGCGGACGGCGTTCTGCCTTCCAACGAAGGTCGCGGTTATGTGCTGCGCCGGATAATGCGTCGCGCCATGCGGCACGCACATTTGCTGGGCGCGTCAGAGCCTTTGATGTATCGCCTTGTACCCGCGCTAGTGGCCGAGATGGGGCAGGCCTATCCGGAATTGGTTCGCGGGCAGGCGCTGATCGAAGAAGTGCTTGAGCGCGAGGAATCGCAGTTTCGCAGGACACTGGAAAAAGGTCTGCGGCTGCTCGACGATGCGACCAGCGATATGGCCGAAGGGGGAGAGCTTGATGGTGAGACAGCATTCAAACTCTATGACACGTTCGGGTTCCCTTATGATCTGACCGAAGACGCTCTACGCGCGCGTGGGCTTGGGGTGGATCGCGCAGGTTTCGACGCCGCCATGGAGCAACAGAAGGCGGCGGCACGCGCGGCCTGGAAGGGTTCCGGCGACGCTGCTTCGGGCGAGGTCTGGTTTGATATTGCCGAACGTGAAGGCGGCACGGAGTTCACTGGCTACACGTCCACCAGTGGTGAAGGAACCGTTGTCGCAATCGTCAAAGACGGTGCGGAAGTCAAAGCTGTGTCCCCAGGTGACGAGGTTGTTATCCTAACCAACCAGACGCCTTTCTATGGCGAGAGTGGCGGCCAGACCGGGGATGTGGGTTCAATCACCAATGTCGAGGGTCTTTCGGCCGATGTTACGGATACATCCAAGCCGCTGGGCCGATTGCATGCACACCACGCCAAGATTTCGACCGGCACGATAAAGGTGGGCGATAGTTTGCATCTGGAAGTCGATGTCGAGCGTCGAGATCGCATTCGTGCAAACCACTCGGCAACGCACCTTGTCCATGCGGCTTTGCGGAACGCCTTGGGTGACCATGTAACGCAGAAGGGATCGCTGGTTGCGGATGACAAATTCCGCTTCGACTTTTCCCACCTTAAGCCATTGACGCCTGAAGAGATTGCGGCAGTCGAGGCCGAAGTAAACGCAGAAATCCGCGCGAACGAAGCTGTTCAGACACGGCTTATGAGCCCGGATGATGCAGTCGAAGCTGGTGCCCTAGCGCTGTTCGGCGAGAAGTATGGCGATGAAGTTCGCGTGCTTAGCATCGGGCGCAAGGCCGACGGCAATCGGAACTACTCAGTCGAGCTGTGCGGCGGCACACATGTCAAAGCGACAGGCGACATCGGCATCTTCCGGATTGTGTCAGAAGGCGCGGTCAGCTCCGGCGTACGCCGTATCGAAGCGCTGACCGGTGAAGCAGCGCGAGAATGGCTCGTATCCCGCGAAGAAGCGCTCAAGTCCGCCGCAAGCGAGATTCGCGCCACACCGGAAGAGGTGCCCGCACGAATTGCCGCTCTGCTAAGCGAGCGCAAAGCATTGGAGAAGGAACTCGCGGACGCCAAAAAGGCCCTCGCGCTTGCAGGCGGCGGCGGCCCGGCTCAATCTGCGGACGAAGAAATTGCCGGCGTGAAGTTCAGCGGTCAGGTGCTTGACAGCCTTAGCCCAAAGGAGCTGCGCCCGCTGCTTGATGAGGCAAAGCAGCGTCTCGGCTCAGGCATTGCGGCGGCGGTCGCAGTGAATGATGGCAAGGCAGCTTTTGCCGTTGCAGTAACTGACGACCTGACCGAGCGTTTCAGTGCCGTTGATCTGGTCCGTGTAGGCGTTGAGACCTTGGGCGGCAAGGGCGGCGGTGGTCGCCCGGACATGGCGCAAGGTGGCGGCCCGGACGGCAGCAAGGGCGAGGATGCGATTGCCGCGGTACGTGCAGCTATCGCCGGTTAAGCTTCGCCCGTTGAAGTTCGAAGTTTCGGGCGATGCTCAAGTTGGCCTTCGCGCTCAAGCATTTCGCGAAACTCGTCACGTTTCTCATGGATTGACGCAATAACCGGCCCCATCGCCACGCCAATATCAACGAGCACAGCTTCGGAAAGTTGAAGCGAACTTTCGAGGTTTTCCGGCACCGCATGACTTGCGCCGGCACGGTACAGTTCCGCTGCATGGTCCGTGTCGCGGGCGCGTGCAACGATCAGCAGCTCAGGATGCTCCTTCCGAAGCTTGGAGACCAAACGCTGCGCAAGTACGGGCTCGTCCATGGTCAAAACGACCGCCGGTGCCGTTTCGACACCTAACCGGGACAAGGCATCTCCACGTGCTGCATCGCCAAATATGGCGCGGTATCCGTCACGCGCGGCGCGCTCAATCAAATCAGGGTCTGAATCAATTGCGACATAGTGTTTGTCATGTACCTTGAGCATATCCGCTACCAGACGACCGACGCGACCGGCACCAATGATTATCGTGCGTGGTTCGTCAGTTTCGTCCTCATCCAGCTCAGGAATTGGCTCTATCCGGCGAGCGATGACGCGACCCAGTTTGGCAAGCAATGGTGTCACAGTCAGGCCTATCGCAGCGACGATCTGCCAGAACTGCGCCGTATCCTGATCGATCACCAATGCCGTGGTTGCTGCGGCCAGCACGATCAAGGTCGTCTCACTGGGGCTGGCCATCAACACACCGGTTTCCGCCGCAGTGCTGCGGCGCGCTCCCATCATGCGCAGCAACACGCCAGTCACGATTGCCTTGAATGTGAGGACGCCGACAACAGCGAAGGCGATCTCGCCCAGATTGGCCCATATCTCCATCAGATCAATGCTCATGCCGATGGTGATAAGGAACACACCGAGCGCGAGGCCTTTGAAAGGCTCCATGATCGTTTCGACTTCGCTGTGATACTCGGTCTCGGCAATTAGCAGGCCTGCGATCAACGCACCAACAATCGGTGACAGGCCAGCGGCGGACGTGGCCAGACTGGCACCGATAACAACCAACAATGAAGCAGATAGAAACAGCTCTGGATTCTTTGTTCGCGCGGCCTGGCTGAACAGCTTAGGTAGCAAAAACCGCCCGGCCACCAGCAGAACGAGAACAACAAGGCCGCCCTGAATCAGTGTGGTGGTTAGCCCTCCTACGCCTTCGTTCGCTGCGGTTGGCGCAAGCGCGCCCAGAATGAAGATAATCGGCACGATCATGATATCTTCGAACAGCAGCATGGATAGTGCTGCCCGGCCAACCGGCGTCTTGGTCCCGGAAATTGGCAGAACGATAGCCGTGGATGAGAATGCAAGTGCGAAACCCAGGGCAATTGCGGCGGTGGTGCCCATGCCGCTGACATAAGCAAAAAATGCCGCCCCCACACAGCCTATGATCAGCAGTTCAAGACTACCTAGGCCAAAAACGAGTTTTCGCAGCTGCCACAGCCGGTTGAACGAGAGCTCCAACCCAATCGCGAACAGAAGAAGTATGATCCCGAAATCTGCGAAGGGCGTCAATCGATCCGCTTCGGTGATCGTTATGTATCTGAGCCACGGGACCTCTGGCACCAATGAACCCAAACCGTAGGGCCCAACTGCGATCCCGATCAGAATGAAACCAATAATCGGTGTTATGCGGAAGCGTGCAAAGACCGGAATCACGATGCCTGCTGCGCCAAGGATCACCAGCGCGTCAGATAACATCGGAGAAAGGGTCAGTTCGCCAGCCACGGTTCTGGGTTAGCTGGGCGTTTGCCTCATGTCACTGACAGAATACGGCTTAACCGCCGCCGGGAGCATGTCTGCCACCGGGAGCGGTCGCTCGTCCTTCGCCGGCCTCGCCTATTGGAGTGCTGACCTGTCCAACCCGCTTGTCCCATTCGATGCGGTAAAGGTCGAAACGGCGGTCGGCGAGGTTCTGGACTGTCCCTTCAGCGCGGGCCCAGCTGAGGTCCGCCAGATTGACGTCGCTGATGGTAAGTGTCTCTACATTCTCGCTCGCTTCAGCGGCAATTCCGTCTCGTGCAAAGGGAAAATCGCACGGTGTCAGGATGCAGCTTTGGGCGTACTGAATGTCCATATTGGCGACATTGGGCAGATTGCCGACATTGCCGCTCATCACGACGTAACACTGGTTCTCAATTGCCCGTGCCTGAGCGCAGTATCGCACGCGCATATAGCCTTGGCGGCTATCGGTGCAGAAGGGCACAAAGATGATCCGCGCACCTTCATCGACCAGCCTGCGGGCCAATTCCGGGAACTCGCTATCGTAGCAGATCAGCACGCCGATCGGCCCGCAATCGGTCTGAATGGCATCGATGCTGTCGCCGCCCTTGATGTTCCACCAGTAATCCTCATTCGGGGTGGGATGGATCTTCTCTTGAGTATGGATCGATCCATCGCGCAGGCAGACATGGGCAACGTTGTGAATGTCCCCATCATCCATTCGGGTCGGATGTGAACCACCGATGATATTGATGTTGAAGTTGAGCGCCATTTCGCTCAGCGCCTTGCGAATTCGAGGCGTGTAACGGCTAAGCGCTTCGATCGATTCCTGCGGATTCAGCTCTTGCTCTTCCGCGCTAAGCAGCATCAGCGTGAACAGTTCCGGAAAGACAATGAAATCAGCTTCATAGTCGGCCGCAACGTCGACGAAGTATTCGATCTGCTTCATGAACTCGTCAAAGTCTGCAACCGCGCGCGCTTGTAGCTGGCACGTCGCGATCCGTACGCTCTCCACGTCGCGCGGGATGCGGTGTTTCTTGGGTGTGTTTCCGTCGACATAGGGGTTGCGCCAGACCATCCTGACAGCGTTCGACTTCGACTGCTTGTCTTCCGGTAGATAGTTATGAAGCACCCCGTCTGGCTCAAACCCGTTTGCGAGTTGGAAGCGCAGGACCGGATCGTGCACTTTGCCTTCGAGCACGAGATCGAGATACTCCTCCGGCGTTTCCGCACGGTTGTTCTTGCGGCGCGTCGCTTTGGCAAAGCCGGGCATCCGCCCGCCGAACACAATGCCGGTCAGATCTAGTCGTTCTGCGAGAGTGCGACGTTCTTCGTAGAGTCGCCGTCCGATACGCGTACCACGTGTTTTCGAATCAACGCACATTTCATAGCCGTACAGCCATTCGCCCTTGGGATTGTGGCGACTGCCAAATCCATTGCCCGTCACTTCATCCCAGCTATGGTTCGCAAGTGCGATCCGTTTGCTCAGCCGCATGGTCGCACAATAGCCCACCAGCTTGCCGTCGAGTTTTGCGACAAAACAGCCTTCGGGATAGTTGTTCAACTGTCCGCGGATCTCGCCATGCGTATAGGCAGGCATGTCGTCGTACACGCGCCGCACCAGATCCGCTATCGCGCGGACATCGCACAACTTGGCTTGGCGAACTTCGAGACGAGCCTTGGCGCGAGATTGAGTCATGGCGTTTACTTGATCTCCGGAATCAAAAAGGGCGACCGGCCCGAAAGACCGTTCGCCCTTTTGGTACGTTGTGCAAGGGAGCTGGTTCCGACAATCAGCTCCAGCTTTGCATCTCTGTTTCTAGATTGGTCACAATCGCCTCAAAGAACTGTTCTGTCGTGAGCCAGTTCTGCTCTGGGCCGATCAGCAATGCCAAATCCTTTGTCATTTGGCCGTTTTCGACTGTTTCGATGCAGACGCGCTCAAGCGTCTCAGCAAACCGGACAACATCAGGGGTGTTGTCGAAGCGGCCGCGATAGATCAGGCCGCGTGTCCAGGCGAAAATCGATGCGATCGGGTTAGTGCTGGTCGCCTTGCCCTGCTGATGTTGGCGATAATGGCGCGTAACAGTGCCGTGCGCGGCTTCTGCTTCCACTGTCTTGCCATCAGGGGTCATCAAGACCGAAGTCATCAGGCCAAGCGAGCCAAAGCCCTGCGCGACGACATCCGACTGAACGTCACCGTCATAGTTCTTGCAGGCCCAAACGAATTTGCCGCTCCATTTCATGGCCGCAGCAACCATGTCATCAATCAGGCGGTGCTCGTAGTGAATGCCGGCTTCGTTGAAGCGGTCGGCGAATTCTTCGTCGAACACCTCCTGGAACAGGTCCTTGAAGCGGCCGTCATATTTCTTGAGAATGGTGTTCTTGGTCGAAAGATAGACCGGCCAGCCGCGATCGAGGCCATAGTTCATGCATGCGCGCGCGAAGTCACGGATGCTATCGTCCAAATTGTACATCGCCATTGCGACGCCTGGAGATTCAAATTCGAACACATCAAGATCAATGTTCTGTCCGTCTGCGCCTTCGAATACGAGGCGAAGCTTGCCTGCACCCGGGATCAGCGTGTCGGTTGCGCGATATTGGTCACCAAAAGCGTGGCGACCAACAACGATTGGATCGGTCCAGCCAGGCACAAGACGCGGTACGTTGTCGATCACGATGGGCTCACGGAAAACTACACCGCCCAGAATGTTGCGGATCGTGCCGTTTGGCGAACGCCACATTTTCTTCAGGCTGAATTCTTCCACGCGCGCTTCGTCAGGTGTGATCGTGGCGCATTTCACGCCAACGCCATGTTCCTTGATAGCATTTGCCGCATCGATGGTGATCTGGTCATCGGTTTCATCACGCTTCTCGATCGAGAGATCGTAATACTTCAGGTCAACATCGAGGTAGGGCAGGATCAATCGTTCGCGGATCCACTGCCAGATGATTTTTGTCATTTCGTCGCCGTCGAGTTCGACAACCGGGTTCTTGACCTGAATTTTCTGCATGATGTTCCTGCGTGCTGCAATTTGTCCGGAATAGGTTTTGCCGCGCTTTAGCAGAGGAGCGCGCGCGCGCAAGTGAGACAGATGCTAACAAAAAACCCGCCGGGTGAGGGCGAGTTTGTGTTTCGATGGTGGGCGTAGAGAGAGTTGAACTCCCGACCCCTGCAATGTCAATACAGTGCTCTACCACTGAGCTATACGCCCACGCTATCGAACATGTCCGCTTAAGGACAGGGCGCGCCATTAACCTGCACCTGCCATAGACGCAAGCGATTCGCGCGGACTAAAGGCTGACTTCTTGCGCTTCGCCGAATGTTCGCTCCACTTCAAGCACGAGATCGCGCAAATGGAATGGCTTCGACAGCACCTTGGCGTGAGGCTGTTCGCGGCTCGCTCGCAGTGAAACGGCAGCAAAACCCGTAATAAACATAACTTTGGTTCGAGGGGTGATCTCTGCGCAGCGTTGCGCGAGCTCGATCCCGTCCATCTCCGGCATTACGATGTCCGAAAGCAGCAGGTCGAAATGCTCGTTTTCTAAATGAGGTATTGCGGACGTCCCGCGGTCGACAGAGACCACTTCATATCCCGCATTTTCGAGCGCGCGCGCAAGGTATGTGCGCATGGCATCTTCGTCCTCAGCCAAGAGGATTCGTAGTTTAGACCCGTTGTTCATGGCGTTTTCATAGCGCCAAGGGCTTAAGAAATCTTACTGAACATAAGCGGTGACCTGCTTTGGGACAGACGAGAAGAGGATAATTTGGCTGCGGGACAGACGAGAAGAGGATAATTTGGCTGCGATTTGACGAGCCAAACTGCTTTGACACCCTGCGCGAGAGCAGGCAGCAGACTTGATATGACAACAAGCAAGCGCGAATCGGTAGGCGGGCGGATGGAGCGCGGTGGCGCAATTCCTGGTCTGGATTGCCCCTCATTTACGCGCAAGGCACCTGCTACCTCGCCAGTACCCGTTGTGATCGCGGTTCCACATGGCGGGCGCGACTATCCAGAGCACGTGCTGCGCGCGATGCGGGATCCCGAATTCTCCAGCTTGCGTTTGGAAGACCGGTTGATTGACGAGATCGGAGTAGAGGTCGCAAGGCTGACTGGCGCTGTATTGCTTGAAGCGCACGCGCCGCGCGCGATGCTCGACCTCAATAGATCGCGCGATGATGTCGATTGGGGCATGATCAAGGGAGCAAAGCCGCATCCCATCCGGCATTCGCAGGCCAACCGGCGTGCCCGCAGCGGACTGGGGCTAGTCCCCCGGCGCTTGCCCGGATTTGGCGAGATTTGGCGGCAATCGCTCACCCGCGAAGAACTCGACGCGCGAATTGAAGGCATCCATCAGCCATATCACGCCGCATTGGGCCGCGAATTGGCAAGGGTGCGCGACCAATGGGGGCAAGCATTGTTATTGGATCTGCATTCCATGCCGCCACTCAAGCCATCAAATGGAGGGAGCCAGATGCCCAAGTTTGTTCTGGGCGATCGATTTGGCACAAGTTGCGATGCAAGCCTGGTTAACCATGCCTATCGCTTTCTTGAAGAGAAGGGGCAGGTCGTTTCGCATAACCGACCCTATGCTGGCGGTTATGTCCTGGATACTCATGGTGCGGTGCAAAATGGCATTCATGCCATCCAGATTGAAGTTTGCCGGTCGACCTATCTCGATGCCCGCCAAGAACAACTTTCACCCAAGGCACGAACGCTCGTCAAAATGCTTGCTGGTTTGGTTCAAGATCTCGGCGCGATGACCGCCAGAATGATGGGCAGAGGTGATTTGCGAAATGCGGCTGAATGACAAGATTGGTCATTAAGCCTTGGAAATCAAAATAAAAAACCACCCCGTGCAATCTGCACGAGGTGGCCAAGGTTCAGGGAGGATCGCGCTGTTATAAAAGCAGCGCGATGTCCAGGCGGGCAATGAGGGGAGCCGCGCCTGAACAGTCCAGATTTGGGATTTAGCGGAGCTTTTTCAAGCCCCGCGGCCCACAATTTTACCTCGTTCAGGTGCTCGCTTCAGGTTGTGGAACCTTGCCCAGCCGTGATTGGCGAGAGAAGATAACACGCATCAGGTTGAGCGAGAACAGATGTGCGTGCAGCAACATCAGCATGCCGTTACCAGCAAGGCTCTCTAGCACTTCGCCCTTAAGCTCGCGAAGCTTGTTTTCATCGACCATCTGGAAACCGCGATAAACAAACGGTTTGTCCGGGTTTTCCTGCATCGTGATAGCGATCTCGCCATCCATCAGAAGGCCATGCTTCTTGATCTCTTCCATAAAGCCCTTGGTGCGAGCACCCGACTCTTCGAACTTCTGGCAAAAGTCGAGAACGCCCTTGGTGTAATCGGTCGGTTCGTTCTTGTCGTCAAACAACGCATTGCCGTCGCTGTGATCGCCAACTACGCCCGCGCTCGGGTCAAAGCATAGCGACAGTTCTTCGCTATTGGGCTGCAACTTTGCGAGCATGAATGGATAGCGACGCACATAGGCGGGGATGTATACGTCGTCAGTAATCTTACCTTCATCGTCGACAAACGTGTTCACGCCTTCGTTAAGGCCCATCAATGCAAGTGGTACAGGGTTGTCGCCTGCGCTAAACACGATCGGATAATGACGCTGTGTGTCGATGAACTCGTCAACCGTTACAGGAATCGCGTGATGCTTCCTTAAAAAGCTGACATCCGGAAACTGTTTGCTGTGCCAGCTGGAGTGATCACGGCTGTTAAGTGGCATCAAGTCA
>Ga0181558_10000971_pt1 | contig 27360 bp, 24 predicted proteins | sample 011ome_22_FD_133754 | JGI IMG/M metagenome (GOLD analysis project Ga0181558, IMG submission 133754) | Coastal salt marsh microbial communities from the Groves Creek Marsh, Skidaway Island, Georgia - 011507BT metaG (megahit assembly) | ecosystem: Environmental > Aquatic > Marine > Intertidal...
AGTACCGGCACTGAAGGCATCAAACTCAAATACCCCAACAGGCCCATTCCACAGAATGGTTTTCATATCACTGATAATGGAGGCCAGCATGCTGCTGGTTTCCGGGCCGATATCAAGAATCATATCATTATCACTGACATCCCCAACGGCTTTCAGCGTGGCCTGTGCAGTTTCAGAAAACTCGGTTGCAACCAGCACATCCACTGGCAAGGGAATATCTGTCTCAGCCATCAATGCCTTGGCAGTCCCGACCATATCTTCCTCAACAAGTGACTTGCCTATGGGCAGTCCGGCAGCGGCCAGGAATGTATTTGCGATTCCGCCCCCGACAATGAGCTGATCCACTTTCCCGGCCAAGGCTTTCAGTACGTCCAGTTTACTGGAGACCTTGGCGCCTCCAACAATGGCCAGCATGGGGCGCTCAGGATTACTCAAGGCCTTGTCCAGCGCATCCAGTTCACCTTTCAGCAAGGGACCGGCACACACCCTGTCGGCAAAACGGACAACACCGTGTGTACTGGCCTGTGCCCTGTGCGCTGTTCCAAAGGCATCCATCACGAAAATATCACAGAGGCTGGCATAGTAGCGCGAGAGCGTTTCATCATTGCCCTTTTCACCCACATTGGTACGCACGTTTTCCAGCAACACACAGGAGCCAGCGGATAAATCACGGGAGGCTGCTTCGGAAAAATCAGAGGGCATGATATCGACAGGCTGACCAAGAAGTTCTCCCAGGTAAGCAGCCACAGGCGCCATTGAAAATTCCGGTTGATCAGTTACAGGCACGCCTTCTGCCGGACGGCCGAGATGGGACATAAGAATGACTTTTGCCCCCTCTGCCAAGGCCAGCTTGATTGTGGGCAACGCTGCCTGGATCCTGGTGTCATTGACGACTGTTCCATCCTTGATGGGAACATTCAGGTCTTCCCGGATGAGTACTCGCTGACCTTTCAGGGGGTAATCGTTAATACTGCGAATTGCCATGGTTACTGCTGCTTGGGAATATATTTTTCAGAGGTTGCAAGAGGGACGAATCATAACCGATTACTTACCAATTTTCTGCACTGATTGTGCGGCTGAAAAGCCAATTTCCGGTATAAAAAATACCACATAAAGAATAGGAACAGGGTCTGTTTCGAGAACCATTTTTTATTACGGGCCACATGGAACCGGTACCACATCAATGGAAGGTGTTGAAAGGTGTTTGATGAGGTACTGGTTTATAAGCCGCCCACAAAACCAGGCTAAAACTCTTTTTTACAGCAGGCTGTTAACCTGATCTGCGATATTTTCCGCCGTGAAGCCGAAATGCTCCATCACCACCTTGCCAGGCGCTGATTCACCAAACGTACTCATCCCGACTACCTTGCCATCCAGTCCCACATACTTGCGCCAGTAATCGACCTGTGCAGCTTCCACAGCGACACGCTTGCGAACACCGGCAGGTAAGACAGATTCACGGTAAGCGTCATCCTGTACATCAAAAACATCCGTTGATGGCATAGCCACCAGGCGAACTGCCTTGCCTTCAGCCTGCAGGGATTTCACAGCTTCCAGGCTGATGGAAACCTCTGAGCCAGTTGCAATCACAATGACTTCAGGTTCACCGTCACAGTCGGCCAGGATATAAGCCCCCTTTTCAATATCAGCGAGCTGTTCATTGCTTCTTTCCAAATGAGGCACACCCTGGCGAGTAAGGACCAGGGAAGTCGGTCCCGTGCTGTTCTGCAAGGCAGCCTTCCATGCCACAGCTGTTTCAACGGCATCCGCCGGACGCCAGACAGACATATTCGGCGTCACGCGCAAAGCACAGACCTGCTCAATGGCCTGGTGCGTAGGACCGTCTTCCCCCTGGCCTATGGAGTCATGGGTAAAGACAAAAATGCTTTGCTGCTTCATCAGCGCTGCCATGCGCACGGCATTGCGGGCATATTCCATGAATATCAGGAAAGTACCGCTGTAAGGAATAAATCCGCCATGCAGGGCTATACCGTTGTTGATGGCAGCCATGCCGAATTCACGTACCCCGTAGAAAATATAGTTACCGCGCGCCATGGTGCTGATGGGCTGACTTCCGCCCCACTTGGTCAGGTTGGAACCTGTCAGGTCAGCCGAACCACCAATCAGTTCCGGCAGGAATTCACCGAAAGCACCAATGGCATTCTGAGAGGCCTTGCGAGTGGCAATGCTCTCGGCCTTTTCATTACATTCAGCAATATAAGCCTGGGCATAGGATTCAAAATCACTGTGGAATTGACCCTTCACCCGGCGAATCAGTTCCATGGCCTGGACAGGGTATTCTTCCTCGTAACGGATAAACAGTTCCTTCCAGGCTGTTTCTGCCGCATAGCCTTTTTCGCGGGCTTCCCAGGCCTTGTAAACTTCATCAGGAATTTCAAACGGAGGATGAGCCCATCCCAGTGCTTCTCTCGTCGCCTGGATTTCTTCATCGCCCAGCGGTGCACCATGAGTCGCGGCTGTGCCGGCCTTGTTCGGTGAACCATACCCAATCTGGGTCTTGCAGCTGATGATGGTGGGCTGTTTGCTGTTGGCTCGCGCTTCCTCGATAGCTGCAATAATGCTGTCCGGGTCATGACCATCGGCTGAAAGGGTCTGCCAGTTGTAGGACTGGAAGCGTTTCTCCGTATCATCGGCGAACCACTCCTCAACTTCACCATCGATGGAAATGCCATTGTCGTCATAAAAGACAATCAATTTGCCAAGATTCAGGGTGCCGGCCAGTGAACATACTTCGTGGGAAATGCCCTCCATCAGGCAACCGTCACCGGCAAAGACATAGGTGTAGTGGTCAATGACCGGAAAGCCATCTTCATTGAACTGGGCAGCAAGTGTGCGTTCAGCAATTGCCATGCCTACGGCATTGGCCAGACCCTGGCCGAGAGGCCCTGTTGTGGTTTCAACCCCGGGTGTATAGCCATACTCGGGGTGCCCGGGTGTTTTTGAGTGCAGTTGGCGGAAATTGCGAATTTCCTCCATGGGCAGCTCGTAACCTGTCAGGTGCAGAAGAGAATAGATCAGCATTGACCCGTGCCCATTGGATAGCACGAACCGGTCCCTGTTAATCCAGTTCGGATTGGTCGGATTATGGCTCAGATAATCATTCCACAGGACCTCGGCGATATCCGCCATGCCCATGGGGGCGCCAGGATGACCAGAATTGGCCTGCTGGACAGCATCCATGCTCAATGCCCTGATGGCATTTGCACATTCCTTCCTGTTTCTATTTAGTGAACTACTGAGTGAACTACTCTCGCTACCGGTATTGCTGGTTGTTTCAGCCGGCATACTGCTTCTCCTGGATCCCGAATTTTTTGATTATTCTTATTGTTTGAAATGGCCGGTTATTGTCTACCAGCACGCAGTTTTTTTCCATAACCAATACCGCTAAATATGCTCAAATCCACGACTTTTTCGCTGCCCGAAAATCTCTTCGCGCCATTTGCCTATTCCCTGTCAGAGTGATACATTCCTGCCCCTGTATTTCCTGTCTGATTCATAAAAACAAGCTTCAGCAACTTCCCAGGTCAGATATCTGATTCATCAAATTCTGATCAAAAGACAGGCCCCCTTCACTTAAATTTTGAGGGCTATACTGGAAGTTTTGAACTGAGCATTAGCTTGACAGGCGAAAGCCGGGGGAATGATCAAGCCAGGAGCAAACCTGAACAATCCACTGGATTGAGACCATCGTAAATTTCTGGGGGCTTTTCCCCTTCCGGTTATTTGCTGACTATAAATAGAAGGAAAACAGTATGACTGAAGCAGTATTGTTTACATCTGAATCTGTATCTGAGGGGCATCCTGATAAAGTTTCGGACCAAATTTCTGATGCAATTCTTGATGCGTTACTTGAGCAGGATCCTAAATCAAGGGTTGCCGTTGAAACGCTCGTTAACACTGGTCTTGCATTGGTAGCCGGTGAGGTAACCACTACCGCCACTATTGATGTAGAAGAAATTGTCCGTGGCGTTATCCTGGATATCGGTTATAACGGTTCCGCCGAAGGATTCGATGGCCATAACTGCGCTGTTTTGAATGCCATTGGTAAACAGTCACCTGATATTTCCATGGGTGTCACAGCAGGCGAAGGCCTCCACAAGGAACAAGGCGCTGGCGACCAGGGACTCATGTTTGGCTATGCCAACGATGAAACTGACGTGCTGATGCCTGCACCAATCACTTATGCACACCGCCTGGTTGAGAAACAGGCGGAAGTTCGCAAATCCGGGAAACTCTCTTTTCTTGAGCCGGATGCCAAGAGCCAGCTGACCTGCCGATACGTTGACGGCAAGATCGAATCCATTGATGCCGTCGTGCTTTCCACACAGCATTCACCCGATGTCAGCCAGGAAGATCTCCGCGAAGCCATCATGGAAGAAGTGATCAAACCCATTCTGCCTGCAGAGTGGCTGACTGCTGACACCAAGTATCACATCAACCCGACCGGCCAGTTCATTGTAGGTGGCCCTCACGGTGACTGTGGTCTGACCGGCCGCAAGATCATTGTTGACACTTATGGCGGCATGGCCCGTCATGGTGGTGGTGCTTTCTCCGGAAAAGACCCATCGAAAGTGGACCGTTCAGCAGCTTACCTTGGCCGCTACATTGCCAAAAACATCGTTGCAGCGGGCATTGCCAACAAGTGTGAAGTACAGCTTTCCTATGCCATTGGTGTAGCCGAGCCGACTTCCATTCTGGTGGATACTTTTGGTACTGGCAAAATCGATGACGCCCAGATCACCAAGCTGGTTCGCGATCACTTTGACTGCAAGCCTGCCGGCCTGATTGAAACACTGGGTCTGCTGGCACCAATCTATCGTCCGACAGCTGCCTATGGGCACTTTGGTCGTGAAGAATTCTCCTGGGAGAAAACAGACAAGGCTGATGCACTGAAAGCAGATGCCGGCCTTTAAGCAGCACCATTATTCAAAAGAAAAATTGATGGCCAGCTAAGCTGGCCGTGGGTCAGACCCCGATCTCATTGAATCAAATCAGATTCTTCCATTACAGATTGATCGGGCTCTGACCCCTCTTTTAATTGACTCTAAGGAAACAAACAATGAGCGAAGATTATAAAGTTGCGGATATTGGCCTCGCCGACTTCGGACGCAAGGAAATCACCCTGGCTGAAGCGGAAATGCCTTCTCTGATGACGCTCAGAGAAAAATACGGTGAAAGCAAGCCATTGGCAGGCGCCAAGATTATCGGCTGTATTCACATGACCATTCAGACTGCCGTTTTGATTGAGACACTGGTAGAGCTGGGCGCTGAAGTTCGCTGGTCATCCTGTAATATTTTCTCTACACAGGATCATGCAGCAGCCGCTATGGCTGCCGCAGGTGTTGCCGTCTATGCATGGAAAGGCCAGACAGAAGAAGAAGCCGAATGGTGTATTGAACAAACCATCCTGAAAGATGGCGAGCCATGGGATTGCAACATGCTTCTGGACGACGGTGGCGATCTGACTGCCATGGCTCACCAGAAATACCCACAGATTCTCGATAATGTGCATGGCATCACCGAAGAAACCACAACAGGTGTCCACCGCCTGGTAGAGATGCTGGAAAAAGGTGAGCTGAAAGTGCCAGCCATTAATGTGAATGACTCTGTGACCAAGTCCAAGAACGATAACAAGTACGGCTGTCGTCACTCCCTGAATGACGGTATCAAGCGCGGTACTGACATGTTGCTGTCAGGCAAGAAAGCACTCGTTGTGGGTTATGGCGATGTGGGCAAAGGCTCTGCCCAGTCACTGTCACAGGAAGGCATGATTGTAAAAGTCACTGAAATTGACCCCATCTGCGCCATGCAGGCCTGTATGGACGGCTACGAAGTGGTCTCTCCCTACAATGACGGCATCAACGATGGAACCCCCGGCTGCATCAATACAACGCTGATGCAGAATACTGACCTTATTGTTACCACAACGGGTAATGTTGATGTCTGCGACAAGAATATGCTGATCGCACTGAAGTCCGGTGCAGTCGTGTGCAACATTGGCCATTTCGACAGCGAGATCAACACCGCCTATATGCGTGAAAACTGGGAGCTTGAGGAAGTGAAACCACAGGTTCACCGTGTTATTCGCGGTAAGAATGACGACGGCACTGAAGACTACCTGCTGCTGTTGTCAGAAGGTCGCCTGATCAACCTGGGTAATGCTACTGGCCACCCTTCACGTATCATGGATGGTTCTTTCTCCAACCAGGTGCTGGCACAGATGTATCTCTGGGAACGCAAGTTTGCTGACCTTGACGATGCCTTCAAGAAGGATGCACTGAGTGTTGAAGTATTGCCTAAATCACTGGATGAAGAAGTGGCAGCGTGCATGGTGAAAGGCTTTGGTGGTGTCATTACGAAGATGACACAGGAACAGTCTGATTACCTGGGCATTCCGGTTGACGGCCCGTTCAAACCTGAACACTACAAGTACTAAGAAGCTTGTAACGTAAAATTAAAAGGGCGCCATCGGCGCCCTTTTTCGTTAGTGGCTAGTGGCTAGTGGCTAGTGGCTAGTGGCTAGTGGCTAGCCAATGCTGATTTTCAAAAAGTTTCTGTCAAATGTATTTGCCTATTTCCAGAGAAATGCTGACACCGGTTTCCCCATGATCTCATCATAAAACACACGTTCAGCGTTTCCTCCAGCCATGCCATAGCAAACATGAAGGGGCAACAGGTGCTCAGGCCTTGGATGACATGCCAGCCCGCCAGGCGCTTCATGCCAGTTGACTAACTGCTGCTTGCGTTCATCTTCACTCATCACGGCAGTGCAGGTCTCATCAAGCCATTTCTGAAAGTTCAGGTTCTCCTCATCACTAACCAGCTCAGGCATAAACAAGGCACGCAAGTTGTGAAACGACATACCCGAACCCAGCACCAGGATATTTCGCTTGCGTAACGATGAAAGTGCCCTGCCCATATCAATGTGTCCCAAAGCATTGAGATGATTGAGCAGGGAAATTTGCAGACAGGGAATATCTGCTTCCGGGTACATCAGTTTCAACGGCACAAACACACCGTGATCAAAGCCCCTTTGCTCATCCATCTGCACCGGTATTCCACTGGCCGCAAGAACACTGGCAATATCCCTGGCCAGTTCCGGTGCGCCAGGTGCCGGATATTCAATTTCATAGGACTCAGGAGGAAAACCCCCGTAATCATAGAGAAGCCCGGGCGCCTCACTTGCTGTGATTGCAGGAACCGGAAACTCCCAATGGGCACTTATCACTACAATGGCTTCCGGCCGTTCAAACCGGTCAGGAATAATTCTCAAAAAATGAATCAAGGCCTGGTGATCAGGATCATCCAGAAGTGGAAGAGGACCACCACCATGAGGAATATAGAGTACAGGAGCAGGCATCAGAGGCTCTGCACGAAGTCCCGAATACCGTTAAGCAACATCTGCACAGCAAGGATAACAAGTATCATGCCGATCAATCGCTCCATTGCCCGTGATCCTCGCTCACCGATTATCGCAATCAATTTTGGTGAGAACACCAGCAGAATAGTGCTGCCCGCCCAGGCGATGACCAGGGCTATGCACCATTCCCAGATACGCTCGGGCTGACTGGAGCCCAGAAATAGCAGGATCGCAATGGTAGAGGGCCCCGCCGTTAGCGGCACTGCAATGGGCACAATGAATGGGTCTTCGGAATCCTCATCACTGTATTGCTGGCGGCCAGGAAAGATCATTCGCAGGGAAATAATAAATAGCAGTACTCCGCCAGAGATATTCAGGGACGACTGCGTTAGGCCAAGAAATGACAGGATGACATTACCGGCAAACAGGAAACCCAGGAGGATAACCAGGGCAATAAGCATTTCGCGTGCGATGACCTGAGCCCTGCGCTCATGATCAAGTTTGGAAAGAATGGCATTGAAAACAGGAATATTGCCAGGTGCATCAAGCACGAGAAACAATGTTGCTGCTGCAGAAGTTATTTCAAGCCAGTTCAACGCGTCTGCCTCAACAAGTCCGGGAATCTCTTTGTACCACAAAGACTATTTTTTTCGAAACTGAATTCTACAGAATGCAGACAAGGTTATAACGTGCCGGTTATTTGGCGTTGCCGGTTGCATTTATTGGTGGCTTCTTTCATATTCCCTGCCTACAAGAAATTCTCTTTTTCCGAATTAGGCAGAGCACATGAATACTGGTGATATACACCTGGTTTTAGGCATTTCATGCTCAGGGAAATCCACATTTATAGAACATCAGTGCAATTCGGGTGAATGGGGAGATATTCCCGTAATGATGGCTTATGAGCTCAGACCCGATCTCTCAAACCTGCCATCCTCTGACTGTATTGTTCATTACAACCTGTTTAGACCCTTCGATAATGATGCGGCCAATTTAGAAAACCATTTTACCGACGATGTGATTCTTGCCGGTCTGCTGAATCTTGGACAACGAATCAGGGCCACGCTACTGGTGGTACATCCCGACGCGTTAGCAAAAAGAGTGCTGCTGCAGGAAAAAGTCGAGGGCAGCCTGAGGAAAACAGACTCTGCCTATCCGAGCCAGAAAGTTTTCGAGCTGCTTTGTCGAATAGATTCTTTGGATTTTTATTTGCAATGGATAAACATGCTTGAGGGATACGGCATACAGGTTAATTTAATCAACGCTGAAACAGATGCCTATCAAGGCATCGATTCAATTGAAAAACTTTCAGCATACCTGGACGAAGAGAAAAGCATTTCCTACACAGAATCTGAAATCAATCACATCATTGCACGCAATGATTTTGAATATCAGCGACTGCAACTTGGCAGCAATCTGTTTACCGAAGGTGATGATCGCTCACCAAGCCTGTCCATACTGGACCAGGATCTTTCCGGGAAATCCCTGCTGGACGTAGGTTGCGCCTACGGCTATTTCTGTTTCGAAGCTGAACAAAGAAACGCTGCCAAGGTGGTTGGCACAGAGCTTAAACGGCACAGATATATTGGTGCCAATATCGCCAAGCAAATTACAGGAGCAAGATCGAAAATACTCTATAAAAATATTTTCGAAACACCTCTGACTGAAACCTATGACGTTGTACTCCTGCTCAACGTACTGCATCATTTAAAAGAACCCGTCAGGGCTTTGCGCATGCTAGCAATGATATGCGCTGAAAAATTGATTATTGAATTTCCAACCTTGTCAGACAGTAAATTCAACTCTACCCTGCCAACAACACTGGAAACTGATCAGTCCCTGCCCCTGATCGGCGTCAGTTTGCAGGGAGAAATAGATCAGACCTTCCTGTTCACGCCAGCAGCCATCGAGCGCATCCTCATGAACCATGACTCCTTGTTCTCCAGCATTGAATTCATGGCCTCCCCGATGAACCCTGAGCGCTGTGTCGCGATCTGCCGTAAATAACATCCCCACTGCAACACAATGACTTCATCGGCAAATAAACATTCTTACAAACCACCCGTCGCTGTCGGCGGTGTCGGTGGCAGCGGGACGCGTCTCATCGCCCAGTGCATGGACAAGATGGAATTCTTTCTGGGTGACGACCTGAACCAGGCCCATGACAATCTCTGGTTTGCCCTGCTGTTTACCCGCCCGGAAATACTTCCGACCACGGATGAGGAGTTTGATGCCTTGGCATCGATCTACCTGCAGGCGATGACCGGCTGCGAACCGTTTACTACCGAGCAGATCGACAAGGTACAGCATCTTGTGGACCAGGATCGCCTGCAGCACCCCAGGGCATGGCTGCAGGAAAGAGCAGAGTCCCTTCTATCTCCCAAGGAGACCAGATCCACCGATACCTTGTGGGGCTGGAAGGCACCCAACACCCACATTGTCCTTGAACGCCTTGCTGCGCGGTTCCCCGGCATGAAATACATCCATGTGGTCCGCAATGGCCTGGACATGGCCTTCAGTGACAATCAGAACCAGTTGAAAATATGGGGCAAACATTTCCTTGGCGATGAAGTGCAGCTGACCCCCTGCTATTCACTCAGGTACTGGTGCCTGGTCCATAAACGGGTGATGGCAACGGGCGGGTCCATGGGGGACAACTTCCTATTCCTCAACTATGAACAGTTCTGCGCCACTCCCGAACAGGGCATTAACAGGCTGGCTGATTTCCTGGGAGTGAGTATCAGTGATGAACTGATTCAATCACTGACTGGTCTGGTGCAGGCACCAGGGACGATAGGCAGATACCGATCCCAGGACATCAGTGTGTTCGATGAGGAAGATATTGCCTACGTGGCCGAACTGGGCTTTGATACCACCACTTATTAAACAAAACGACTGACTATGGGCCTGCTGGCAGCGCTACGCATCAAACTCCTTATCGTCTGGATGAATATCCTCAGGCTGTGCCTGCCCTATGCCAGTGCCAACAAAATGGCAGCGCGAACAATAAGGTATTTTCACCCTGCTGCCGGGAAACAGAAACCCCGGTACACAGCGGGACTGAAGCATCATCTTGAGTGCGACGATACTATCGAGCAAGCCTGGAACAGGCATCTGGCACTGCTGGGTGTCCAGCGCTTCCAGAGCACCTTCTATGCCGGTACTGATACGTCCTGGATCGAGCGATGCCAGGTAGACATCCAGGGAGCCGACATCATCGAGCGTCTCCAGCAACAGGGTAAGGGTGTGCTGGTGATGACCTACCATCATCATTTCAATATGCTGTTCTGCAACCTGCTGGGCAGGCTCGGCTTACCGATCGCCACGATTGCCATGGACGACCGCGGCAGTGACCGTTACCAGAAATTTAGCAAGCGGGTGAACCGGATCTATGATCATGCCGAACGGTTGCTCAACGGCGGCGAGATCATCCTGGTCAAACCGCAAAGCCAGGTCAGACCTATCCTTCGCGCCTTCGAGAAAAACCAACTTGTCGTCACAGCCAATGATTTTCCTGACACGTTCGATGACAAGAATCGCAGAGACTTTTCCTTCCTCGGCACGACGCTGTCCTGCCCCACCGGGACAGTAAAACTGGCAGTGAAAAAACAAATCCCGATTGTCGCCGCTTACCTGAACTGGAATGGTAATGAGCGATTCAGGCTTTCCATCCATCCGGTCAGTAACGGCGAAGAGGCGATGACTCCGGAATCCGCCATGGAGAATTACCTGGGTGTCCTGGAAACACTGGTCAATGACGACCCGGGCTTGTGGGAAGGCTGGAAATGGCTGCCCTGATGGGGCAGGTATTTTACTGATACAGGTTTTCAGTCTGCTTCACAGGACTGCGGCGATCTCCTTGCAACGTTCTGTACAGTTCTCCTGTCAGTCTTCATTTCAGCTTTCAAGGCCCAATCTCTGGTGCCAGGCAGCAATGGACTCATCCGGATAGGCCTCGAACTCCTTGTCCTGTTTTTCCTTGAACAAGGACACCCAGGAAGCCTTCGAACCAGTCATGAGATGTGTACGCTCGGGCGCTACTGGCAACTCTGAATCAATAGCAGAAGCAAATGGATGAATCAGCTCAGGCCAGCGGGGGTCCCAGACCCAGAGTGCACTCGCGCAGTGACTACAAAAATGCCGCCGACAGGGGCTTTGCTCTTCCTGGTCTGTGTCCCTGTTTAATGTCGTGACCTGGTAAACAGAAATATGTTCCTGACCCTCGACATCCAGTGTTTCATACTCACCACCAAGGTTAATCGCATAGCCACCCCCTCCTGCTGTTTTCCTGCAGATGGAGCAGTAGCAAAGATTAAATGGATAGGGATGGATGGTTTCCAGAGAAAATCTGACGCGCTGGCAGTGACAGGAGCCTTCTAGTTTCATGTGTTATACCGGGAATAGTGTGGAAATTTAAAGCTAGACTGCCATATTTAATGAATTGAGAAAATATCATTAAACATTTTCACAAATTACTGAATAATGGATGTCGTGATCTTTCTGATTCTTGGCATTCTTCTTTTTGCTCTCATACTGGGTCCCCAGTACTGGGCCAGGCATGTGTTGCAAAAATACAGCGGACACCGTGATGATATTCCCGGTACAGGCGCCGAACTGGTTAAACACCTGAAGAAAAAATTTGGCCTGGATTACCTGAAGATAGAAGGCACAGAGCTGGGCGATCATTATGACCCTGCTGACAAGGCTGTTCGTCTTTCCAAGGACAACCTGGACAAACGATCACTGACGGCAATTACTGTGGCAGCCCATGAATTTGGCCATGCATTACAGGATTTCAAACAATACAAACCCCTTTCCACCCGAACCAGTATGGTCAGGACTGCTCAGAAACTGGAACGTGTTGGTGGTGTTGCCTTGCTGGTCATGCCTTTTATCGCCTTTGCTCCCGCAGGTGCACGACTTGCACTGCCGCTGATGCTGGTAGTCGTGTTCAGCATGCTGCTCAATACGGTGGTGCACCTGGTGACTTTGCCCGTGGAATTAAATGCCAGTTTTGGTCGCGCCTTACCTATCCTCAAGGAAGGCCAGTACATCAGCAATAGCGATTACCGGGCCGCCAGGAAAATTCTCACGGCCTGCGCACTTACCTACCTTGCCAGTTCGCTTTCAGGGCTATTGAATTTCTGGCGCTGGCTGAGGGTCTTCAGGCGCTAGACGCCAGCCAGAAGCCTCTAGCGGCTAGTGGCTAGTGGCTAGTGGCTGGCAGCTATTGTGTAGTATCCTTTCCGGCCTGCATTCAAGACTCACCCAAGGGGAATTTTTTCATGATCTTTAACTGCTTTCGCCGTTATTTTTTACAAACTTTACTCACATTTGTCGTCATCCTGACAGGGTGCTCCCAGGACACCACTGAGCCTCAGGAAACTGCACAGATTCCTGAAACACCACCGGCTTCTTCTGCAGCTGTTGCTGCCAATGTCACTGACCAGGCGCTGATCAATGCGCCCAATGAAGCTGAAGAATGGCTGAGCTATGGTCGTGATGCCGGTGAGACCCGTTTCAGCCCATTAAACCAGATCAGTTTTGAAAATGTCGCAGACCTTGGTGTGGCATGGACCTATGACACGGGAACTTTCCGTGGCCTTGAAGCCACGCCACTGGTCCATAACGGCATCATGTATGCCACAGCCTCATGGTCAATCGTGTTTGCCGTGGATGCCAGAACGGGCGAGGAACTGTGGCGATTTGATCCCCAGGTTGACCGCTCCATGGGCTGGAAGGCCTGCTGTGATGTGGTGAATCGCGGTGTAGCCATTTATGGTGACAAAATTTTCGCTGGAATCATTGATGGCCGCCTGGTGGCACTCAATGCACAAACCGGTGAAGTGGAATGGAGCGTGGTCACCGTCGACCAGAGCAAGCCCTATACCATTACCGGTGCGCCACGTGTCGCTGATGGAAAAGTGTTGATAGGCAATGGTGGTGCCGAGCTGGGTACCCGCGGTTACCTGACAGCCTACGATCCAGAGACAGGTGATGAAGTGTGGCGCTTCTGGGTTGTCCCCGGAAATCCTGCAGACGGCTTTGAAAATGCCGATGTTGAAACCGCAGCGGCCACATGGGCAGGTGAATGGTGGGAAGTCGGTGGCGGTGGCAACCCCTGGGACTCCATTATTTATGATCCCGAACTGCGCCTGGTATTTGTAGGGACAGGCAACGGTTCACCCTGGAGCCATGAATACCGCAGCGAAGGCATTGGCGATAACCTCTACCTGTCATCCATTGTTGCGTTGGATGTCGATGATGGCAGTGTTGTCTGGTATTACCAGACCACCCCTGCCGATAACTATGATTACACGGCTGTACAACCCCTGGTAATTGCGGAAATCGTGATCAACGGCCTGCCTCGCAAAGTGATCATGCAGGCACCCAAGAACGGTTTCTTTTATACCCTGGATGCAGAAACCGGTGACCTGATATATGCCGATCCCTATGCACGTGTCACCTGGGCAACGGGAATTGACCTGGAAAGTGGCCGACCCATCGAGACACCGCAGGCCCGCTACGACAATTCCATTTCACTGATTACACCCGGACCATCGGGCGCTCATAACTGGCACCCGATGTCATTCAGCCCGGAAACCGGCCTGCTGTACCTGCCCAGCATGCATGATGCCGCTTTCCGCTATGCCATCGATGAAAACTGGGAATACGAGCCCGCGGGCTGGAACCTTGGAATCGGTCTCGGCACCATGGCCGATCGCCCATTCCGGGAGGATGACCGTTATGCAGAGGGCACCGGGCCAACCTATGAGTCGCCTGGTGTACTGATTGCCTGGGACCCTGTCGCCAGGGAACCACGCTGGACCCGGGAGTATGATTTCACCATTAATGGCGGAACTCTCGCCACTGCCGGCAACCTGGTTTTCCAGGGTGCAGCAGACGGTTACATGCGTGCCTTCACAGCAGATTTTGGTGAGTTGGTCTGGCAAGTGGATCTGGGTGTGGGCATCATGGCCGCGCCCATGACCTATGAGCTTGATGGGATACAGTATGTTTCTGTGATGGCCGGATGGGGTGGATCCTCAGGCCTGATTGGCCCCAATTCAAGCGGCTCCTACAAACCCGAAGGACGACTGTGGACATTCCGTCTGAACGGCGACGAGGTTATCCCGGTTGAAGGCCAGCCATTACCTGAACTCACAGCCATTGACTACAACGATGATCCGGAAGTGCTATCTCACGGTGAAGACATGTATTTCACGCACTGCATGCTCTGCCATGGTTTTGGTGGCGCTAGTGGTGGTGCCCTGGCCGACCTGCGCTATGCTGCACCAGCCACTTACGACATTATTCAGAACATTGTCCGCGAAGGCGCCTATGCAGGACGAGGCATGCCCAACCTGGGCCATCTTCTTTCCGAGGATGACGTGGATGCGGTCAAGAACTGGCTGCTTAATCTGCGCGCAGGCTTGATGGAATAACCTCCTACTATGTACAAAAAAGGCGACCAAAAGGCCGCCTTTTTTTTGTTCAGTATTCCAGTGAATAGATTCAGTGCTTCAGTTTTTTTGCCGCACTCTCCATCATCGCAATGGCAGCATCCTCCGCTGCATAGGGGGAATCAGAAGTCTGCTGCTTAATATTGCCCTGCAGAAAACGAAGATCTCTCTCAACAGCGTTCACTTCATCCCACATGACAGTTTCTTCAGCGAGCAGGCTTTTCAACCGCCGCTCCAGCTTTCTGATTTGTTCACCAACACTATCCATAAGTCTTAATACGCAAATGATTTGTTGGCGGACTTAGTCCGCCCAATAAAGCCCAACGCAGGTGGCGTCACGAACGAAATTCAGGCGAGGCAAAATAATTTTTCAGAACCGGAAGCTTAGTGAACTAAGTGACCGGTTTGGAAAATTCTTTTAACGAAGCATGAGTGAGTGCAGTAGCCACAACTTAGTAAGAAATAATATTTTCTCTTACCCAAGAAAAAAGCCCGCAAAGATGCGGGCTTTTTACTAAGCAATAACGCTTATTTCTTACGCCATGAACCTTCTACGTAAGAATCACGAACAACTTCTGCGTAGGGAACCGACGATACAATCGCGCGGATCTCGATAGCAGTACTCTTCGCTTCAACCGTAGTCTTCTCGGTAGCAGGATCTTCACCCCAAACCAGTACCACTTCAGTACCGATTTCGATGTCAGAGTTCACTGTACCCAGAGACAGACAGCTGCGCTCGTTGTAGCTGTAGCCTGAGAACATGGACAGACCAACCACATCGTCACCACCCATGATGGCGTCGAATGAGGAGTTGCCGTAGTTGGCAATAGGAATGTTGATGTACTTGGCGTGCTGTCCTTTCTCGAACAGGGAAGCGTAGGCTTTAACCACGTCTTCGTTGTTCCAGGCAAAGGTCACTTTCTTACGATGATCTTCGTTCTGCATGGCTTCCAGGGCGTCACGGCCGATGAAGTCATGGTCAAACTTGATGAAAGGACCGTAGCCCAATTCGTAAGGAGTCGTGTAGTAGTCTTCGATGTTGTCAGAGACGAAGGAACCGGCAATAGCTGCGGTACCTTCGTAGCTGGCTGCTGGCAGCCACTCACGATACGACTTCATGCGGTCGTCAGAGTAAACAGCAGGCAGTGGTGATGGAATCCAGCCAGACTCAAGCGTGTTGGACGCGTAAGCGTTGGAACCAACAGGTACGATGCCAAACTCTTCACCCGCTTCAAGGATCGCATTCTTGATGCGTTCGCCTTCAGCATAAGGACCCCAGATTTCCAGACCAGGTGCACCGGCCATACCGTGACGCAGTGTGCGTACCTTGGTACCGTCGATATTCATATCGGCCATGTGGAAAAATTTCAGCTGTTCCAGTTCACCACCGTGCAGCTTTTCAATAATCGGCCAGGCATTTGGACCCTGGATCTGATAACGGTAGGAAATACGTTCTACAGGCTTACCCATTGGACGGGAAGGAGAACGATCGTCATGAATAACTTCAACATCGTAACCGCCAGTTTCAGCGTGGTACATGATCCAGTTGGCAGAAGGTGCACGACCTACGAATACCAGCTCATTCTGTGCCAGGTGGAACAGGATACCGTCACCGATTACGTGACCTGAGTGGCTTACAGGGACGTACTGCTTGGCACGATTTACCGGGAAGTTTTCAAAGCTGTTGATCGCTGTGTCAGACAGCAGCTTGATAGCATCCGGGCCCTTGATGTAAATGTCTACCATATGGTGAGACTGATCGAACAGTACAGCCGACTCGCGCCATGCTTCCTGCTCCGTACGCCAGTTGTGAAATTCTGGTGCTACAACAGGATAGACATAGGCGCCTATCTTGGAGTTGCGCATCATCTCAACTGGGTTGCCAGCTTCTTGCAATAAGTCTTCTAAGCTCTTACTCATTGTCGTTGCTTTCCTCTAGTTTTATAAAAAATTCTCGGTCCAAAAAAATGGCGCTACGATACAGGGAAAGACCCTGTTTTGCAATGCCGGATCAGGCCCTGAAAGCCTGACACAGTGGCACATTTACACTGATTTAATCTCTATCAAACACTACGCTGCAGGGGTATATCCAAGCAGTGATTTGTACTCCAGGAATTCACCAAATGCCTTGTCTGAAAACTCCCTGCCATTGCCGGAATGCTTGTAACCGCCAAAGGGTGCATTCAGATCGAGACCGGCATTATTCAGGCTGATATATCCAGCCCGAATTTTTGATGCGATCTGCCTGGCATGCTCAATATCCCTGCTGTGCACGTAGCCGCCAAGGCCGTATTCGGTGTCATTGGCGATCTCTATGGCTTCGTCTTCACTGTCATAACCAATGATGCTGAGCACAGGCCCGAAGATTTCCTCGCGGGCAATCTCCATATCATTTTTCACATCCCGGAATACGGTAGGTTTCACATAGTACCCCTGCTCCAGGCCTTCAGGTTTCCCTGCACCGCCTGTCACTAAACCGGCACCTTGCTCAATACCGCTCTCTATCAGACCCTGAATCTTGTTCCACTGGGGTTCGGATATCACCGGACCCATGCGGCTATCTTCCTTGGGATCCCCCGGAGCCCAGTTCTCCACTGCAGCTTCAGCCAGCTCACAGACCTGGTCCATCAGCGAATTAGGCACCAGCATACGAGTTGGCGCACGACAGGACTGACCTGAGTTCATCATGATGCCGGCGATACCGCCATTCACTGCGGCTTCAAGGTCAGCATCCTCCAGGATGATATTCGGGCTCTTGCCGCCCAGCTCCTGGTGAACCCGTTTGACGGTTTTTGCTGCCGCTTCAGCAACAGCGATACCAGCCCGTGTGGAACCGGTGATGGAAACCATATCCACTGCCGGGTGGGCTGCAATGGCCTGTCCTACTTCAGGTCCCAGGCCGTTGACCATATTGAACACCCCTGCCGGAACACCGGCAGAATCCAGGATTTCAGCAAAGATCTGGGCTGAAAATGGCGCAATCTCTGAAGGTTTCAATACAACCGTGCAACCCACAGCCAGTGCCGGCGCCACCTTGGCGCAGATCTGGTGTATGGGCCAATTCCAGGGAGTGATAAACCCGCAAACCCCGATGGGCTCTCTTGCCACTCGGGAAGTTCCCCGGTCTTCTTCAAATTCAAAATTTTCCAGCACGCTAACGGCTGTCTTGAAATGATTGACGCCGATTGCTGCCTGGGTGCCATCAGCCAGCCATTTGGGTGCACCCATTTCCTCGGTGATTGCTTCACCCAGTTCTGAAACACGCTTTTCAAACTCTTCCACGACGCGATTCAGGATTGCCAGGCGCTCTTCTTTACTGGTTACAGACCATGTTTTGAAGGCCTCGGCGGCAGCAGACACTGCTTTTTCGATATCGGCTTCACTGCCCAGGCTGATATGCCCGGCAACGGCTTCTGTGGCCGGATCAATGACATCAAGTGATTTTGGGCTTTCTGGGTCAACCCACTGGCCATTAATGTAGAACTGCATGTAATCACGCATGGAAAAATGTCTCCTGGAACGATTGTTTATCTAAAAACCGATTGAATAAAACCGGCCTCAAAATCGGGCTGCAAGTATAAACATCTCGTCAGGCTTAGGCCATGTCTGTCAGTCATGGCTGCAAAGCCAGAATGGCCAAAATATGGGGAGATTAACCATCGGGAAATGATAACGAGCAACGGCTATAAATTTTTTCTTTTATATTCAACAAGTTGGCAAAAATGAAAAGTTGGCCTGCTTCCTGCAATAACTATTAAAAAGTTTTTGAAATAGTTTTAGTAGTCGTTCTTGTAATAGTTATTAAAAAACGAATGCAAAATCTGATTGCACTGATAGAAATATGAATTAATCGTGAATTTTAAGGACGGTGAAATTATCAGGACGCCTCAACCAATTGTGAAGCTGATGCGTCTAAACAAAATAAAGAAGGTTATTGGCAAGGACTCTGCATGGGCAAACACCTGCAGATGTGCGCAGGACTATTCCATCAGTCCAGTATTACTCTGCCTTTAAAAGAATAAGCTGCCGGGGTTGGTTACATTTCCTACTCCCACGATCCAGCATGGTCAGTCCCGGCAGCTTTTATTTCTGTAAAAAACACTGCTACTAACTCTAGCTAGTGGCTAGTGGCTAGTGGCTAGTGGCTAGTGGCTAGTGGCTAGTGGCTATTATATTTTGCCAGGTTTTGTTGGTGAATTTTCCCGGCATCGTCACGTAGCTTCAAATTAGTTTGTAACCACAAAAATAATCGAATGCAGCACCAGGAATGACAAAAAGCCAGCCACCACGTCATCTGCCATGATGCTGAGCCCCGTGCCTGTTTTTTCCTTGAGCAGGCTGATGGGATAGGGTTGCAGGATATCGAAACCGCGGTATAACACGAACCCGGTCAGCAACCAGTACCACTCAAAGGGCACAAACAGCATCGTGAGCAGAAAACCCGCAAATTCATCCCAGACAATGCCGGGATGATCCTTCACCCCCATATCACTGGCTGTTTTGCCACAGATATAGATTCCTGAAATAAGAACCACCAGAAGAATTGCCGGGTATGCCAGCAAAGGCAACTGCATAATCAGCAGGTAAAAAGGAATAACGAGCAGGGTCCCATAGGTATCCGGAGCCTTTGGCATACCGCCAATACCAAACCCGAAAGCAAGAAAATGGACAGGATTTTTGAAAACTGAAGCTGGGTATACAAACTTGATCATGACAATCTCAGTTGCCTATTCAGGGCTGTTATTGATATCAGATTACTGCCACTTTGGGACAGTGTACTCCAGTCATGCCAAGAATTTCAAAAACCCGTGAAGATTGCAGCTACCTGCAGCACTATCAAGGCATAGAGACCGGCCACCACGTCATCCAGCATGATACCCAGACCACCATGGACTTTTTTATCAAGCCACCCGATAGGAAATGGCTTGAGTATGTCGAATAATCGAAACAGGGCAAAACCGGCAATCACCCAGTACCAGGTGACCGGTACCATAAACATGGTGACCCAGTAGCCAACAAATTCATCCCAGACTATCCCACCATGATCATGTTCGCCCATGTCTTGGGCAGTCTTGCCACACAGGTAAATACCAATCAGGAATGCACCTACAACAAGTGCCAGGTAGGAATAAAGCCAGAGAAACTGAACGATAGCCAGGTACAGGAAAACAGCAACAACTGTCCCGGCTGTTCCAGGTGCTTTGGGTGACAGCCCTGCACCAAAACCAAAAGCCAGGAAATGGATAGGGTTTTTGAAAACCTGTGGTGGTTTTTTTTCAGTCATGCGTTGAAATGCTGGTAACCGGATTTTTGAAAAGTGCGCTGTTCACCTAAGCCATCAAAACAGGTGATTCCTTCTGCATCAGTAATTTTGCCAATGCAAACTAGGGGAGTATCCACGCTTTGGGCCAGTGTTTGCATTTCATCTTCTCGAGAGGGAGGTGCAGTAAGAATCAATTCGTAATCATCTCCCCCGGTGAGCGCCAGGGCAAGCGCTTCCTCGGCGTTCATGGATTTTTCCAGGGATGGGGAGACAGGAATATCTGCAAGCTGAAGTTCTGCCCCTTTGCTGCTGGCGAGACAAACATGACCCAGGTCAGCCAGCAAACCATCGGAGATATCGATTCCTGCACTGGCAAGACCTGCTGCCCCGGATCCCAGGGCGAGGCGCGGGACAGGTTTGTAAAATGCCTCGTCCAGCAGGGATTGATCCAGCGCTTCATCAAACCGGGTAATAGAAAGAGCCGCCAGACCCAGGGAGCCGGATACATAAATATTGTCACCAGCGCTGGCGCCACTGCGGACCAGCGCCTGGCCTGAAGAGACCAGGCCATGCACCTGAATGGTGATCGTCAGTGGCCCCCTCGTAGTATCACCACCAAGTAAGTGGCAATGAAACTTTTCCGCACAGTTTTTCAAACCTGTACTGAATTGCTGTAGCCAGGATTCATTGACTGCAGGCATAGCCAGGCTGAGTGTAAAACCAACGGGTGTAGCACCCATTGCCGCCAGGTCACTCAGGTTAACCGACAGGGCCCGCCAGGCCAGGAGCTCAGGTGGTGCATTTTCAGGAAAGTGGATTTTTTCAACCAGGGTATCCATGGACAATGCCAGCTCTTTTCCCGGTGGGACTGAAAGCAATGCACAATCATCACCAATACCAAGACGTGTAATTTCACCAGGCCTGGCGCCAAGCCCTGGCTGGTTAAAAAAGGTTTTGATAATGTCGAATTCGGAAAGCCTTGGCATGCTTCTGATCTCTTCCCACAGGTTTCAGGCGCCGGCTTTTATTTCAACCTTGCGACTTTGTTGAGCCAGTTTATCCAGCACACCATTCACATATTTATGGCTGTCGGTGGCCCCAAACTTTTTCGCCAGTTCAATGGCTTCGTTGATTACAACACGGTAGGGAATGTCAATTCGATTTGTCAGCTCGAAAGTGCCAATGCGCAGGATCGCCAGTTCGATAGGATTTAGCTGGCTCAAATCACGATCAAGTAGAGAGGAAAAGTGTTCATCAAGGGTCTCAGCCGAAGATGTCACGCCGGTAAAAATTTCGTGAAAGTAATCCCAGTCAATTTTTCCGGTATTGTCTGCCCGGTATTGCGCCTCGATGGCATTGACCGGGTAATCAGAAATCTGCCATTGGTAAAGTGCCTGAACCAGCAGTGTGCGTGATTTTTTCCTTTGCGCAATACTGGGTTTGGCTGGAGATTCTGAAGAAGCTGGCATATTTTTCCTGGCTCCCCCGCTAAGAACGGGAATTGAGCTCGCGCACCAGGTTGACCATTTCCATGGCCGCCATAGCTGCATCCGCACCCTTGTTGCCCGCCTTGGTACCGGCTCGTTCGATAGCCTGCTCGATAGTATCAACGGTGAGCACCCCATTGATCACAGGCATTTCAAACTCAAGCGCCAGATCTGAAAGGCATCGGGCACTTTCATTGGAGACAATTTCAAAATGGTAAGTGCTGCCGCGAATGACTGCTCCAAGTGCGATAACGGCATCAAAATTTCCTGTTTCAGCAGCTTTCATTACTGCCAGTGGAATTTCCAGCGCGCCAGGAACACGGAAAATCGTGATATTGGCGTCTGTTACACCATGCCGTTGCAGAGCATCTACAGCACCCGCTTCGAGACTGTCTACGATATAACTGTTGAACCTTGAGACAACGAGTGCATAGTTGGCGATTGCCCCGGTCAACTCACCCTCAATCGGTTTATTAGTACTCATTGCTTGTTTCTTTTCTCTTGTCTCTTGTTTTCAGTCGTTGCTTTCACAAGGAATGTATTCCACCACTTCAAGATCAAAACCTGAAATTGCATATTTGGTGGGATAACTCAGAAGCCGCATTTTACCCACACCAACATCTCTTAAAATTTGCGACCCTGTACCAACGTTCAGATAAATACCATGTGGGGCCGGCGTCTTTTCAGGCTGTTCTGTCAGCTCATCAATTTTTTCCAGCTGCCCAAGAACATCTGTGCCATTTTTATCGTCGGCCAATACTACCACAACGCCCTTGCCTTCCTCGCTGATGCGCGCCATTGCCTTATGCAATGACCAGCTTGGCCTTACTGGATTTGCTATCCCGAGAAAATCCCTGACGGTATCTTTTACCAGCACTCTTGCCAGCACTGGCTCATCTTCTTTTATCTCCCCTTTCACGAGGGCCAGATGTACAGGATTATCTTCCTTGATGAGATCCTTGTAGCAATACACTTCAAACTCGCCATGCTCCGTTTGCAATGTGTACTGACGGACCCGTTCAATTGTTTTTTCATGAGCGATACGATAATGGATCAGGTCCATGATAGTGCCAATCTTCAGACCATGTTCCGATGCAAATGCTTCAAGGTCAGCTTTGCGCGCCATGGAGCCATCTTCATTCATGATTTCACAAATAGCCGATGCAGGAGTCAGACCGGCCAGCTTGGCCAGGTCGCAACCTGCCTCCGTATGCCCTGCTCTTCGAAGTACACCGCCATCATTAGCCATTACTGGAAAGATATGACCGGGCTGAATAATATCTCCAGGTTTTGCATCTGCCGCCACAGCCGCCTGAATGGTCCGGGCCCGGTCAGCCGCAGAAATACCGGTAGTGACACCTGTTGATGCTTCAATGGAAACCGTAAAATTACAGCCAAAGGGAGAAGAATTACTTTCTACCATCAGGGGCAGATTCAGTTGACGACAGTGGTCACTGGTGAGAGTGAGGCAGATAAGACCGCGGGCATACCTGGCCATAAAGTTAATAGATTCAGGTGTGATTTTGTCAGCAGCAACGATCAGGTCACCTTCGTTTTCCCTGTCCTCATCATCCATCAGGACAACCATTTTGCCCTGACGAAAATCTTCAATAATTTCTTCTATGCTGTTGAGTTTCATCATGTGAAGATTACTTATCGCTATCGTCTTGATTATTGTTTTTATCGGTGAAACCGGACTGCACAAGTTTCTCAAAAGTTAAAGCTGGCGATTCCTGATCTTCTTCCCTTGCTGATAACAGGCTTTCCAGGTAACGACTAACGATATCCACTTCGAGGTTAACCTTGTCGCCTTCCTTCAACTCACCAAAGGTCGTCACTTGGGCTGTATGAGGAATAATATTGATCCCAAACTGATCATCATTGACCTCATTGACTGTCAGGCTGATGCCTTCAAGGCAAACCGACCCCTTCGCTGCAATATATTTTTTTAACCCGGCAGGCACTTTGAATAAAAGTCTTTCACTGCGACCATCAGACCTTCTGGAAACCAGCTCAGCCAAACCGTCCACATGTCCACTGACGATATGACCACCAAATCGGCTTGAAGGCTGCATGGCTTTTTCAAGGTTAACGATAGCGCCTTCAGTGAGAGTAGCAAATGAAGTTAATGCCAGGGTCTCGTTGGAGATATCTACCGTAAAAGTATTCTTATCAATGGCTATGGCAGTCAGGCACACTCCGCTGACGCAGATGCTGTCGCCCAGATGGACGTCTTCAAGGCCGAGGGCATCAGAGGCAATAACCGCACGCACATCTCCACCTAACTGTTCCAGGCTCTGAATACTGCCTGTTGCTTCTATTATTCCGGTAAACATAATTATTTCGTGAGCACAGCGCCTGCGGACTCCTGATATATAGGGCGGGAGCGCATTCTACAGTCTTTTCCTACCATTGCCACATCAATGATCTCCAGCTGAGGCGCATCTTCCAGGCGCTTGAGCCCTTCAATATTAAACAGGGGGCGGGCATCGCTGCCCATGAATTTCGGTGCGATATAGGTAATCACTTCATCAACAAGTTGATCTGACAACATTGCACCCGCCAGCTCAGCACCGGATTCCAATAAAACTTCCCGGCATTCCTTTTCAGAGACCAGGAATTGCATGAGTGAGACGAGATCCACCCTGCCATCCTCATTGGGCATGCTCACCAATGTGACGCGATCATTAGCAAGCTCCTTTTGCTTGTCTTCCAGCAACTCCTCACTGCTGACCGCTGTGGCTACGATAACCTGACCTGGAATCTGCAGCGTTTTTGACGAGGAGGAAATTCTTAAACGCGAATCAACAATGACGCGCAAAGGCTGTTCCACCGTCATATCAACCCTGACATCGAGCCCGGGATCATCCTGTAGAACTGTTTCAATACCGGTAACAATGGCGCTGCTTCTTGCCCTGAGCAACTGAACATCTTCACGGGCTTCCGCTCCTGTAATCCATTTACTTTCGCCGCTAGCCATTGCAGTTCTACCATCCAGGCTCATGCCCAGTTTGCAACGCACATAAGGAAGACCACGTTGCATACTTTTCACAAACCCGGCATTCAAGGCTATCGCTTCCTGCTCAAGAACCGGTCCCACTACTTCGATGCCTTCGGCCTTAAGCCGCTCAATTCCCTGTCCATTTACATTCGGATTCGGGTCTTTCATGCCGTAAACCAGCCTGCTGATCCCTGCTGCTATGACTGCGTCAGTACATGGCCCGGTTCTGCCGGTGAATGTGCAGGGTTCCAGGGAAACATAGAGCGTGGCATCCCTGGCATCCGGGCCGGCTGATTCCAGCGCAATAATTTCTGCATGGGCCTGCCCTGCTTTTTCATGCCAGCCTTCTGCCAATACTTTCTCATTCTTAACCAGTACAGCGCCCACTACAGGATTGGGCCTGGTGGTATACCGACCCTTCTCAGCCAGGGCCAGGCAACGGTGCATGTATTGGATATCGGAATCTGCCATGGATGAATATCTTAAGGATTGCTGTGTTGCCTGAAGGATTTTTGTGTAAAAAGTGACTGAACAGGACAGCGGGTTCATTGACCGCCTGATCAGTTGCTCAGGTTTTTGATGAACCTGATTGATCACCTTCCTGGGCGATACGATCAATTTCTTCCCTGAATTCATTCAGGTCTTTAAAGCTTCGGTAAACAGAAGCAAAACGGACGTATGCGACCTCATCCAGTTTTTTAAGCTCGTTCATCACTTTTTCGCCCACCAGATTGCTTTCCACTTCCCGCTCACCGGTTGCCCGTAATTCATGCATGATGTGGTTAACAGAGCTTTCAACTTCTTCAAGCGCAACGGGCCTTTTCTCAAGCGCCTTGAGTATTCCTGAGCGCAGCTTTTCTTCATTAAAGGGCTCACGATTTCCGTTCTGCTTGATCAGCCTCGGCATAACCAGCTCAGCAGATTCGAAAGTTGTAAAACGTTCAGAGCAGGATGTGCACTCACGTCGACGTCGCACCTGGTTACCTTCAGCAACGAGCCTGGAGTCAATTACCTTGGTGTCAGTGGTATTACAAAATGGACAATGCATACACTTTAATAATTGCTGGTTCTGGCATTTAGCCTTCGCGGTAAACCGGGAATTGCTTGCAAAGCGCAACGACCTGGTTTTTCACTGAAGCAATCAACTCTTCGTTATTAATGTCTTCAAGAATATCACACATCCAGTTGGCCAATTGGCTCACTTCCTTCTCGCCGAAACCGCGGGTTGTGACCGCAGGACTACCGATTCTGATACCGCTGGTAACAAAAGGAGGCCTGGGATCATTAGGTACTGCATTCTTGTTAACAGTGATATTGGCCATGCCCAATGCCCTGTCGGCATCCTGACCCGTCACATCCTTATCCACAAGACTGAGCAGGAACAGGTGGTCGTCTGTACCGCCAGAGACAATCTGGAATCCCCGCTGCATAAATACGGACGCCATGGTCCGCGAATTATTCAAGGTGTTTTTCTGGTACTCGACAAATTCCTCTGTCATGGCTTCCTTGAAACAGACAGCCTTGGCGGCTATCACGTGCATCAGGGGGCCACCCTGGCTTTCAGGAAACACAGAGAAATTCAGCCGCTTGTTTAGCTCTTCATCTTTCTGCGCAAGGATGATGCCGCCCCTGGGTCCGCGCAGTGTTTTGTGCGTGGTTGAGGTAGTGACATGGGCAATATTTACCGGGCTCGGATACACACCCGCAGCGATCAATCCGGACACGTGAGCCATATCCACAACAAAATAGGCGCCGACACTGTCTGCGATTTCCCGCATGAGAGCCCAGTCAATAATTCTTGAGTAGGCAGAGAAGCCTGCCCAGATAACTTTCGGCTTGTGTTGTTTGGCCAGCTCAGCGACATGATCGTAATCAATTTCGCCGGTTTCGGCATTGAGCCCGTACTGAACCGCGTTGTAAATTCTTCCTGAGAAGCTGACAGATGCACCATGAGTGAGGTGTCCACCGTCGGCGAGACTCATACCAAGGAAAGTGTCGCCAGGCTTCATCAAGGCCATGTATACAGCAGCGTTTGCCTGGGATCCTGAATGTGGCTGAACATTGGCATAGCCTGCATCAAAAAGTGCTTTGGCCCTTTCAATTGCAAGGTTTTCCACCTTGTCCACGAATTCACAGCCACCGTAGTAGCGCTTGCCAGGATAACCCTCGGCATATTTATTGGTCAGGATACTGCCCTGGGCTTCCAGAATTCTGGGGCTTGTATAATTTTCCGAAGCAATAAGCTCGATATGTTCTTCCTGGCGGGTTGCTTCATCATTGATAGCTGACAACAGCTCATCATCAAATCCAGCCAACTTCATTTGATTGTCTAGCATCTTTTTCCTCTAAAAACTGACATTCGTTAACTGTTCAAGCTAACGACACTGTTAGGCCTCGGGGTCCTGGGGTAAAATGGCTGGTTATTCTACCTTATATAAGAAGTGATTAGCTCCTATTGGAAATTTTGCCAATCTACAGTTAGATGCAATCCGATAGCACACTATCCCCAGCAACAACCAGATTCACAAAGATTTTCCAGGAAACCTGAAGCATGTCCCAATTTGTTTACACTATGACAGGGGTTAGCATATATCCATAAATATCAATCACTTAGATACTATCATTTGTTATACATTTGTTATACAACGAACAGCAGATCAATGACTTACTGCTAAAGTTATACAAAGCTCTATACAAAATATGGTGATCCTAAGTACCAGAACACATCCTCAAACACATACTGCCTGAGAAATTCAATCTTGTCC
>Ga0181558_10000978_pt1 | contig 27212 bp, 29 predicted proteins | sample 011ome_22_FD_133754 | JGI IMG/M metagenome (GOLD analysis project Ga0181558, IMG submission 133754) | Coastal salt marsh microbial communities from the Groves Creek Marsh, Skidaway Island, Georgia - 011507BT metaG (megahit assembly) | ecosystem: Environmental > Aquatic > Marine > Intertidal...
AGTTAAAATTTGATAATATTTAGCGAGATTATGGAAATTTCAGCGATTGATCCTCCTTCTGCGGCAACGTGCTTCGCAATCTTTTTCGGAGTGTCTTTTACGATCCTTTTCGCGATTGTCTGTGCAGGCATTCCCAGTGTCTATCGCTCTGTGGCGAAGCATGTTCGTCAGATCGTTGCGAGACGCCGCCGGTTTCGTCGGATGCTGGCGGATTGCTCTTCTCTACAGGAGAGGGCGGATGCGATCGAGGGGATCGTCATTCATATGGATGACGATACGGGTGCTGACGCTGGCTCTTTTGATGGCGGCGGCGATCTCGATGACGCTGCGTAAGGTGGCGGGGGTTGCGTGAGGGAAGGCCTGATTCAGTTGGATTTCGCTTTGTGTGGAAATTCACGAAATGGGTGACGCGCTGCTAACCATTGCAGGTTCGGCCGAAAGTGATCGCGAGAGGTATTCTTCTGCGATGTCTTCCAGCTCGCAGAGGGAATTGACGGTCGAGAATCTGGTCCGTAACGTCTTTCCTGCGGGCAGCCCCTTGGAATAGGCCATGAGTCGCGAGCGAAGGGATTGTATTGCGAATTTCTCAGCAGAGAATTTCCCCCACTCGATCAGCATACTGGCGTGGCGAAGAATCAGCTCCCAACGTTCTTCGAGGGGAACAGGTGGCGGCTGCTCTCCTGTTTTGAGGTAGTGTTTTGCGTCGCGAAAAATCCACGGGTATTGCATGGCGGCACGACCGATCATGACACCGTTCACGTTGGTTGTATTCTGCCGGTGTTCCACGTCGGCACCGGAGGAGATATCGCCGTTTCCGATAATGGGCACAGAAACTGAGCTAGTGCATTCGTCGATCACTTCCCAATCTGCATCTCCGGAATACCCCTGCGCACGAGTGCGGCCATGGATCGCGATCGCCTGCATTCCGCAATCTTCGAGAATGTGACAGACCTCCGGGGCATTGATGAGATTCTGATCCCAACCAATCCTGATCTTGGCAGTAACGGGGATCTGATCGCCAACGCCTTTGGCTATAGAAGAGGCTACCTCGGCGAGAACGGGGCAATTTTTCAGCAGGGAGGAGCCTCCGTTGCGAGAAACCACCTTCTTGACGGGGCAGCCAAAGTTGATGTCGATGAAGTCTGGTTGCTTCCAGTCGATGATTTTCTTCGCTGCTTCAGCCATGCGCGGGCCATCGGCGCCAAACAGTTGCACTCCGACCGGTCTCTGCTCGTCTTCGAATTCCGTGTAGACGCGGGTTCGGTCGTCCGCCTGAATGATGCCCTCTGCCGAGACAAACTCAGTCACCATGACATCTGCACCGAGTTCTTTGCAGATTCGGCGAAAGACTAGGTCTGTCACCCCCGCCATCGGGGCGAGGTAAAGAGGGAATCGGTCGTTTTGGAACCAAGGGAGCATGAGAATTAAATCTAAGGCAATCCATGGCAAAGACAAACGCCGGACTACTCGGCTTCGCTTTCACTATTGAATGGCAGCTAATCTGTCTTTCAGAGAACGAATCGAACGCTTCCACTTCCGGATTTTACGTTTTTCCTTCCGAATATTGCGATTGAGTTTCGTGATCTTTTTGTATAAGAAGCGGATAAGTGCTGCGATGTCATTGGGGCCAGGATCGAATTCAACGGAACCGATGTCGACAATTCCCGAAATGACTTTCGAAATGCCTCGCTGGTCGGTTGTAAAGCCGGAATTCGTGTCGCCGCCTGCCGGGTTGATTGCGCGTGAGGCATTCAGTGGAACTCGTGTCCGCGTGGGTACGCCGCTTTCGTTGATAGCGGCGAGAAGTAGGCTGAGTGGTGAAGCGGCAGTTCCCACGAAGTCTCCATCAGTGTTTGCGGCGCCAGCAACTGGAGGCGTAGGGAAATCGATTTCTGCACCTTCGTTGCTCCCGATCTGGTCCCGAGTGACCCATTCGAAATCGCCTGCCTGAGTTACCCAGTGCCTGCATTATTCGTTTTAAAATTTCCTGCGCCGTTGCGCTCTGCGGCAATGTGTAGCTCAGGGTAAGAATGGCGAGGGTGAAACGGAGATCCACTTGGATAGGGGGAGCGTTGAAGAATAGCTGCTGATAAATCTTTCCTCCAAGCTGAAAAACGTGACCAAACAGGGTATGGTCGATTGCCCAACAGGGGCAGGTCTTCGGTTCTACCCTGTTAGGTGTCGGCTTTGAAGTGCGGGGCAACTCAGTTCGAAGCTGCCTCTTTTTCCTGTTTCTTCATCTCATCGTAGACTCCGAAGTCGTTGAACCACACTCGCTTGGCCCAGCGGTAGATGGGATGCTTTTCGGGGATTTCCTCGCCGGTGGGGAGCCACTGGCTGTTGCGGGGAGTCATCGCATCCAACTCGGCGAGGGCGGTTTTGCGAATCGTGGTATCGGTTGCGTTGTGCTTAATGGCCAGTTCCTTCACGAGGTCGGGCCGCTCAAGAACGATGCAGCCCCGGGTGTGTTGGGCTGCGGTTTCTCGAAAGTCTCTCATGAATTCCGACTTCGTGAGGCTGTCGTAAACAGAACCGTCTTTCACGTTTTCGGCTGCAAATTGGATAATCGGGCACGGCTCAATCCCGCCGGTCGGGCCAATATGATGAGAAATGCCATTTGCCATGGGGCAGAGGGCGCGACCTTCGCCGTCGTAGTAGGCATCGATGATGCCGAGAGGAAGCTTGGTTCGCATGTTCACGACAAACTCGCGGACGCGCCGCGCTTGTTCGGGCGTGAGCGCTAGCTCCTCGTTCGGCTGAGGTCCGACAGGGCGGTAGGTGTGGTACCAGGCGTAGTGCACACCTCGAGTAATAAGTGCCCGTAACCAATTCTCTGTCAATAGGTCGTCAATGTTCGTCTGGCATAGGCTGGTCGCAACCCCAGTAAGGAGCTTGTTATTGAGACAATTGTCGAGTCCTCGGAGGGTCCGGTTGAGAACGTCCTTCCCGCCTCGTCTTTCGTTTGCCACGATTTCCGTTCCCTCGATTGAAATGAGCGGTGTCGCGTTCCCGAGCTGGCGAAGTTGCTTCGCCTTTTTCTCGGTGATCATCTGGCCGTTGGTAAAGACCTGAAAAAAGCAGTCTTGGTGCTCGGCAAGAAAGTCAAGCAACTCCGGGTGCATGAAAGGCTCACCGCCGAGGATGCCGAAGAAGGAGTTCCCATGTTCCTTTGCGTCGGTAACGATCTTATTCAGCTGATCCAGTTCAATTTTAACCTGCGGCTTGTCGACATCGACCCAGCAACCCTGGCAGCGTAGGTTGCAGCTGTTGAGGATGGAAATATAGAGGAACGGCGGGAAATAAGTTCCCTCCTTCATCCGTTTTTTGAACAGGTTCACTGAGCGGACGCCCTTCACGCCAAAGTTCCACATGAACTTGGCGAGGTGACGGGTGTCAGCCGTACGAAGAATGCGGGCACCGTATTGGAGAGAGGGGATGAGCATAGAAACTGGGAATGTGAGATAGGGGGGGGCTGGTCCTTGGTGGTTAGCTGACCAATTTCATAGCGCTGTCGACACTCGCGTTGTCATGGACAATCGCGTGCAGTGCTGCGGCAATCTTAGCGGGTTCGGGGTGTTGGAAAACGTTACGTCCCACAGCGATCCCAACGGCACCGGCATCGATGGAGTTTTTCACCATTTGCAAGAGAGCATTGTCGTCACCCATGGCAGCTCCGCCGAGAACAACGACGGGCACCCAACAGGAGTCGATGATGGCTTTGAATTCATCTACGGTTCCGTCGGTTGGAAAGGCAGTTTTGACGACGTCAGCCCCGAGCTCCGCGGCTGCGCGGACGGTGAAGCCGATGTTCTCGACCGTGTAGTCATCGGGGCGACCAATCGAAAAGGGAAGGGCTTCGAGAATAACGGGGATGTCCGTTTCAACGCTTTCTGAAACGAGTTCGGCAACCTCGCGCGTATTGTCGGCCTCATTCGGATGATGGGAGTAGAGCATGTTCATCATCGCATGAGCACCGACAGAAAGAGCTTCATCAGCACCGTAGAGCCGGTAGCTGCCTTCGTCGACGTTGTCCCTGTAGGGTGGCTTGTAGCAGTCGGTGCGGAGGCAGATGCCTTTTCCTTCCAAGACGTCAGCAGCGCCGAGGGCGACTCCTAGGTTGACGACGTAACCGTCGACAAAAGGATTCAATTCCTCGATCAGGGATTGCGGATTGAGACCGGGCACGGGAATAATCGTTCCGTGGTCAATGGGAAGAATGACGGTGCGCCCGTCTGACTGGAGAAATTGGGAGAGGTTTTTGGCTCGATCCATATCCAGGAAATGGAGACGAGAATAGGATAAAGTTCAAGGAACGGGTTGCGGGAAAGATCGCGCCGGATGGGCCCGGATCCGCAAACCGGAAAAAATATTCAAGTCATTCGAGGCAGGGCTGATTTACTGCGTGTGAGAACGTTAGTGCAAATTGGACTCCTCCTCGTCGGGTGTCGTGTCTAAAAGATGTCGTCTCAATGCCTAATGGATGCCGCGAGCACCGGCCGGATGTATATTTACAACTTAGACCAAAACAAATCAAATCATCACAATGAAACTATTCACTACCTCTATTCTTCTCGGCGCTCGCCACGGACAAGGTAGAAGTGACCGAAAGGGTTCGGGGTATCAGCTCAAAAGAAGAGAGTTAACTAACAGTCACTTATCAGGCAGCGGAATGAAAGTCCTCTGTTCCAACTTCGCTTCTATTGGTGAACGTGAGAAGAGGGGTGAGTGCGCTAGCTCTGCACGCCGGGGAAGCTGTTCACGTATTTGATCGTGAAGTCAGGAAAGCTGTTTACTATCTGGATTTTAAAATCCGGAAAGCTGTTCGTGATTTTCCATTTACCCGGTGAGTTGGGAAAACTGCCAACGCGTTGCACGTGCAGGTCCGCGAAAGAGTCGACAACCTTGACTTTGTAGTCAGGAAAGCTGTCAACGAATTGGATTTTGCCATGGATTTTGGCCAACTCCGCTTGGTTCGAGCAGTTGCTCAAGAGTTGGAGCGAGGCGAATCCGTCAGGCACGACAAGAACAGAAGCCGATAGAAAAGTGCGTAAGGTCATGGGTGTTTGACGAGTAATCCAGGAGCTTATGCAGAGAAATCGCGTTGCATCGAAGCATGGTCGGAGGAGTATGTGGATAGAATCCTTTTCCTCCAGATTGAAAAATGCCAGACAGAGGCGGAATTACCGAGTCCGGTCGCCCCTGGGCTTATCTGCAGAAGCGCATTGAGCGGTCGGATGCCGCTGGTGCTGCGGAGGCTCTGGCTGACTTTTCCCTCGAGGATCAGAAGCTTGTGATGTCGCACTTGCCGACAGAGGAGCAGGCGCTCTTGATGGAAATTTTTTCTTGCCGGTAAAGCGGCGGAGATTCTCGAGAATTTGCCCGATGCGCTGGTTGCAGACATTCTTGAGGGCATGCCAACCGAGGCGGCAGCAAACGTTGTCGAGGAATTGCCAGAATCGGTGGGGGGCAGATGTTCTTCGCGAGATGCAGACTCAGGAAACTTAGGCAGTTCTTGTGGAAATCGATGATCCGGAAGAGGCTGAGAAACTGCGGACTCGCTCCGAGTATCCGTGGGATACGGCCGGGGGGATTGATGCGGACATCGTTCGCTTCTTTTTCCGAAAAAGCCACGATTGGTGATGTCTTGCATGAGCTTGGTGAAAATGCGGAACGCCACGCGGATATGGATGTGCAATACGTCTACGTCACCTCGGCCACGGGATTGTTGCGCGGGGTCCTCAGGCTTCGTGATCTTGTCATGACTCAGCGCCACAGTCCTGTCGCGGATGTCATGATTTCTGATCCTGTTAGGGTGGGGGTCAAAGACGATTTTGAGAGTCTGCGGTCGGCCTTCGAAGAGAGGGGATACATTGGCCTGCTGGTGGTGGATGAGGCGGACGTGCTTACCGGTGTCGTGACTCGTCAGGAAGTTTGGGAAGCAGCAGCAGATCACCAGACCGAGGACTACCTGCGATCATCCGGTGTTCTGGGAGGAGAAGAGCTCCGCTCCATGCCTATGCTGGTTCGCTGTGCCGGCGTCTTGCCTGGCTCGTGCCCAACATTGTACTCAATCTCATCGCCGCGAGCGTAGCCGCGATGTATGAAGATACGCTGCAGGCGGTGATCGCACTAGCTGTGTTTTTGCCAATCGTTTCGGACATGAGTGGTTGCTCCGGGAACCGGGCTGTTGCCGTGAGTATCCGGGAATTGACCCTCGGTCTGATTCGACCTATGGAATTCATCCGAATTGTCTGGAAGGAGGGTATTCTCGGAATCGCGAATGGTTTCGTTCTTGGTTGCCTGCATGGTAGTGCTGCGGGTCTGTGGAAAGGAAATGTCTATCTGAGGCTGGTGATTGGTGGTGCGCTTTTCCTGAATACGATTCTCTCAGTGCTTCTCGGAGGGAGGGTTCCGCTGGTCCTGAAGCACTTCAAAATTGATCCCGCTCTGGCATCCGGCCCTATCCTGGCGACCTGCACGGATGTGTGCGGTTTCTTCCTCGTTCTCAATCTAGCCTCGGTAGCACCTACAAAGTTGGCCTGAGGTAAGAAAGGAGTTATCGAAATGTCGATTCAGTGATGACCCGCTGCCCTCGAGTTTACGGAGAAGTTCAAGCGGACCTTGCAGGTTGAGAATGGCAGAGTGAAATACAGCGCCTTGCTGGCAAACCTGGAATTCGAACTGGAAGAATTATCGCGTTGGTATTTGAGGCTTCACGCTGGGCTACAGAATAAGCCCAGTGACTTCACCTTCAAAAACCATTTTCCCGTCTACGAAGCCCTGAGTTTCAAACACAGCCATTCGTGAACGCAGTTTTGTCGCCTGGACAACCATGAGGAGGTCGTCACCGGGTTCGACGCTTCCGCGAAACTTCACCTTATTCACTCCACCGAAGCCAAAGAACTTCTGTCCGTTCGTTTCAAATTTGAGGTGATATACCACGGAGCTGATCTGCGCGGCCATTTCGATCATGAGGACGCCCGGCATAATGGGGCGACCTGGGATATGGCCACGGGTCCAGAATTCATCGGGTCGTTGAGTCTTGATTCCGACACCCTGGCCCTTCTCCAGATCAATCGAAACAATCTTGTCTACTTGCTCGAATTCATCTCGCTGGGCATTCAGCGCGAGGATCTCTTCTTTTGAAACTGCGACTTCATCCGTAGAGACGGTAGTGGGGTCCAAAAGGGGTTCTGATGCCATCCTGTAAATCTTCCGAAACGGGAATGGAGCATAGCGGATTTGAACCGCTGACCCCCTGCATGCCATGCAGGTGCTCTACCAACTGAGCTAATGCCCCGTTTTCGTATAAATCGCCGTGTGGCGACCGGGCGGGATCATAATTTGAGTTGGGGAAATGGGCAACCTGAATTTTACCCGTTCTGGCAAAAGGCGATCACCAGCCCGACCGGGAAAATCCGGAGCCGGAGGAGAAGCTGGATCCGGAAAAACCGGACGAACTGCTCGAGGAAGAGAAGCTTGATCCGCTACCCCAACTGCTTCGAGAGGAGGAGCTTGAAAAGGAGAGGGCTGTCTTGGCCGCTTCACGTGACTCCTTGGTCTTTGCCCGCTGGAGTTCGCGTTTGGATGCTCCTTCGGAACTAACCGCGAGTCGTCTCGCTTCGGCGTAGTCACCGTTGGCGAGGGCTGCTTCGGCACCATAGAATTCCTTGTTTCCTGCCTTCTGATTCGCGCGGATCGAGTAGGAGCTGCTCCATTTCTGCAGAGCCGAAATCGAGCGGGACGCTTGGTGAATCCGCTCTGCTGCGTTGCGCGCGGCTGCAAGCTGGTCTTTCATCGTGCCCTGCACCTTGGCGGTTTCACCTTCGATCTTGGCGACCTGAGTGAAAATGTCGTGCCAGTCGGCATGGTCCGACTTCAGTGTGAGTTCGATCGTTTTCAGCTCGTTGCTGAGTTCGGCGTGACGCTGGATTGCCCGATCGAGTGCGCGGCTGTTGGGGATATTGTCAGTCTGTGCTTCCCTGATGAACTGATAGCAGAAGGTGAGGGCTGCCTCCGCTGAGGTCTCCGCCTTGGTCGCCACTTTGTGGGCTTCCCAGTCCCCGCTGATTCGATCCCTGAACGAACGCAATTCCCGTTCGACGAGTTTTCCGTCACGAAAAAGAAGAAAAGGATCTGGCTGCGGCGATTCGAGTGCGTCTACAAAGGCGAGAACCTTTTGCCCTGACAGCTTCAGCGAATCAATTGTCGCCTGAATCGTGCGCGGGTCTTCCGCGAGTTGGAGCAATTCGTCGAGAAATTCCTGCAGGGATTCTGCGCGGGTAGCGTTCTCTTTTTCCGCTTCGCGAAGGGCTTCGTACTGATCGCGGACCAAGGCGAGTTGATGGCGGGCGAAACCGAGTTCATTTCCGACTGCTTCGAGGAGGCTGTACGCTTGAATCAATTTACCGGAGGCAAAAGCAGCCCGGCTCTCTTCCAATTCTTGACCCGACTTTTCGAGGCGGCGGTCAGCGCGATCGATACTGTTTACGATGGTGAGTTGCCCTTCTTCGATTGGTTCACCGAAACGGGACTGAAAGGTCAGCACGCTTGGTGCGTAGTCCGATTCCATCTCTGCCAACAGGGTGGCGATGGAAGGTTTGACTTCGATGAGGCTGTTGCGATCCGTGGTCAAATTGGAATGGATATTCTTGTGATGTTCAGCACACTCGCGGCTCAGTGCGAGCATCGCGGTGGCTTCTTCGAGCTGGGAATCTACCTCGGCCAGGCCGTGCTCGGCGGTGATCGCCTCGCCTCGATCGATTGCCGTCAGCGCAGCTTCGAGGCCGAGGATGGCTTTGTCGATCCTCGCATCGGGGGATAGGCCGGTTTCGTTGAGGATCTTTTCGGACGGGAGGTTCAGTGCATTCGCCAGTTCTTCGCGCGTGGATTTGACCTCGGTACGTCCTGTCTGGATCGCGGGGTACCATTTCTCCTCGATTTGAGAAGCGAGATCTTCGCAACGCGTCGTGCGGCCCTTCAATCGAGTGAGGTCGTCATCAAAAACGGACCAGTCCTCTGCGATGGAATCTGCGCAGGCCAATTCGGCGAGCTGCTCGCATCGAGCTGTCGCTTTTTCGAGATCATCATCAACCCAAGCCGTTTCACGTTCCCGCTCTCCGAGGCGTTTGACCGCTCGCTGCATGGCTGGCAGATCGGTGGCTCGAAACGACTCGACCGTGCGAGCGATCATTTGTGATTCCGTGACGAGCCGCGAAGACTCCGGAAGAATGGATTCGTAGGCCTCAACAGGATCGGACTCGCCGACCTGACCTGCTTTTTCGAGGCTTGTCGAAGCGCTGGGAATCAAATTCTGACGAAGTGAGATCAGCGGGAACAGGGCGTCTTCGGCGCCGCGGGCAGCGAGTGCGTCAGCGAGCTGAGCGGTTTCTCCCAGGGTCTCCAGCAAATCCTGCTGGGTGAGGGGAAGTCCATCAATTCCCGTCTCAAGGCGAGTGATTTCCTCGCGGGCGATGGCTTGGCGGTTGTCGTATTCTTCAACCAGTTTCTCAAAGGAAATGCGGAAGGGCTCGTAGTCATCAGCCTCTCCGAGAAGGGAGCGGTTTGTCTCCGATTCAGCGGCCGCTTTCGGCTCGAGGATCGCCTTGAGATGATCCTTTCGGTCAAAGCCAATCGGCTCAGAGGAAAGCAGGGAGATTGCTTTCTTGTGCCAGCGGGAGGAAAACGCATTCACCAGCTTCCCTGGAAAAGATCGGGGATCGACGAGCTTCTCGACTCGTTCCATAACCTGGTCTGTTGCGCTGGACATGATGAATAGCTCGTCGACATCTCGGATCGTTTTCTTGGCGAGCGCTTCCGTTGTGCCAGTGAATCCGCGATCTTTGAGTTCAGCGCTGGAGCCAACTACGACGCCGGTACGGTCCATGAGTTGAAAGAGTTCGTCGAATTTCCCATCCAGTTGCGCGTGCCATTTCTGGAAGAGTTTTTTCGCTTCATTACGCGCTGGAACTCGGAGGCGATTGGCGACGACAAGGAAAAGAAGAAGGGCCAGAGCCGCGATCGAAGCGAGTGTGATCGTCAGGGTTCGCTTGCGCTTCTCTGCTTCGACCCAGGCGGAGAAGCGTGCTGCTGCAGCGTCAATGCTGCGCTCTGCTTCAGCAAGTTGTTCGAGATAGAGTGGTTCGCCGCTGGCGTGGTTCTCCTTCGCGGATGCGAGGGCCTGATTTGCTTTCGCCAGGAATCCCGCGACGGCTGGGTCATCTTCGGTGACTGGCTGTCGAGCGATCTGTGTTGCAATGCGTTCCATGCGAAGAGGTGTATCCGCCCAGGTGTCGAGCCCTGCTTCGTAAACGCTGATGAGGGCTTCGGTTTCTGCAAATCGGCTTTGGGCGTTCTGGATCGATCCGACTGCGACCAGTTTGCGGACCGATTCCTTGTTTGCCTCCCACTTGGCAAGATCGGGAGTGAAAACGGGACCGTCTCCTGCTTGCGCCGCCGATCGCAGCATCGTCTGACCTTTCTTTACCGCTTCGCGAATCCGTTTGTCGAGTTCTGCAGGATATTGCTTCGCCTCATCAATCGCCCTTTGTTTCTCAATCTCCGCAAGCCGGGCCCGTTTTTCTTCTTCATCCAGTTTCTTAGTCAGCTGCGATTGAATACTGTTCACTGTGAACTTCGCAGCATCGATTATGCGTCCGCCATTTCTCATGGCGCGAATCGCTGGGGCGTCGAGCCGACCGACCCAGTAGCGTTCACCGAGCCCACGCTTGTCGAACGCTTCAGACGCAAAGTAGGAGAATTTTCTTTCCTCGAGAAAGAGCACAAAGACCGCTCCGTTTTTATCCCCGGTTCGTTCGTCGGTCAGGTTGGCGAAGCCGGTTTCGTTGGAGAGTCCTTCACCGAGAGCGAATTCGACGGCGTCCATGCCGCGTTTCCCGTTGTAGCTCTGCCCCCTGGCATTCTGCATCAGGACAATGGTCCAGTTCGGTGCATTCACATCGAGCCACGATTCCAGCGCCGTCAGCTGGTCCTGCGCAACGCGGATATTCCCAAACACCCAGAGCTTCTGTTGGCCGTCCCATTCCTCAACGACAGTTCGGATTTCGGTGGCGCTTCTGGCCTGCTCTGCACGGGCAAAGCTGGGAAAAATGAGGATTGTGGCGAAAAATAGAGAGAGGGCGAGTCGGTTCACGGATCGAAAATAGCACAGAGATTTGAACTATCTCGATACAAAATCAGCCCGATTTCGGAGCGGTGGGAAATAGCGCTTCAATCCTGAATGAGCATCCAGGTGAGCTCTCGATCCATTCCGACTGGCAAAGGCACAACTGGACCTTCGTCTCTTTGAAGGGGTTCGACCTGAGATGACTCTCGCCTCAACTTAAACCGTTTCTCGCTGGGGGAGAAGCCATAAAACGCAGGCCCGTTGGTGCAGAGAAAGCTTTCGAACAATGCCTTCCCGTCTTCTCTCTCCAGATCGACTCCGGCTTCTTCAAACGCCATTGCATAGAGCTGGGGCGCACAGCCTCCGGTGTAACAGCCGGCAGCGCATCCGCACTCGGTGGCTTTGGTCGTGTGTGGGGCGCTGTCGGTTCCTGCAAAGAATTGGGTCTGTCCCGGAGTCGTGACAGCTTTTCGCAAGGCGGCAAGGTCCTGCTTAAATTTGACCACAGGCAGGCAGTAAAGGTGATAGCGGAGGCCTTGAATAAGGTGCCCTACCGTGTAGAGCAAGTGCTGCGGTGTGATCGTCGCCGCGACGCGCTCGGTAGCGGTGGAGACGAATTCTGCAGCCGATCGGGTCGTGATATGCTCGCAAACAATGCGAAGATTGGCGTGTTCGTCGAGAATTCTGGGTAAGCGATCAGAGTAAAAAACTGATTCAGCTGATTGATTTTCATCGAAATAATCTGATCCAGAAAGTCCGTGTTCTTCTCCGTGGATACAAAGCACGATCTGGTTCGCCTCCAGCGCTCGAAAGACATCTCCGCCTATCCATTGATCTATGGGGACACCGTGGTCCGAGTTGGTTGTCCCGTGGGGTGGGTAGTATTTACACGCTTTGAGAAGCCCGGATTTGGCGCCCAGATCAATCATCTCGGGGGTCGTGTCCTTCGTCAGATAGAGCGGGACGATCAACTGGTCGAAAGCGTCGGCTCCTGCGTTGAGAAGAATGTTCCGATAGGACTCAATCGACCACGCCGTGTCGGTTTCAGGTCCGTTCACGAGCGCGACGGGCGGCTGCGTATTGGGCATCGCCAAGGCTCCGGCACAACCCATCGCGAGATGATCCGAGATATAAGAGGCGACATTGGCACCTTGGCGAAAGTGGGTATGGAGATCATACCAACGAGGGAGATTGAGGGAGGCGGGCATGGTAGTGTGAAGATTCACGGGCTGAGAGGCGAATCAAGAGAAATACGTTTTCGCTATGCAGGAAGTGTCTACTTCGCTAGGACCGCCGCGTCCTCATCTTTCGTCTGAACGATTAAGTGCCAGAGCTTGCAAGAGGAGACTCTCAGAGTCGCAGAGGCTTTAGCTGGTTTCAGAATCGCTCCCATTTGCCAGGTCGAAGGCCATTTTTCTCCCACCCACGAGGAAAAACTACTTGGCGGCGGCGCAAAAGTGAATACACTAAAAGCTGTTCAAACGAATAGTTTATGTTTTACGACAAGAGTGACCCAGGTTTCCCCAATTGGTGGGAAGTGATTGACGAGGGAGAAGCGGCTTCCGAATCAAGCGAGTCCGTGCAGGAGGACGCGGAAGAGGCAGGGGTGGAGGCTGAGACTCACGCCTATACGGTCGATTCCGACGAGCGGACCGGGGATTTTGAAGCTGCTGATTCGCCTGCGATTCGCTATATCACGGACGAGGATGATGAGGAGGAGGATTTGGCGCCGCGCTTTTCTAAAAAAGATGAAGAGAATGTCAAAGACGAGGAGGGTCCGGTTTATGAGGCCGGAAGCGAATACGATCGTGAAATCGTTTGCCGCGTCTGGGAATTCGCGGAAGCAATGCCGGGTAACGACTCAGATCTCTGGAGAAAAGATGAATACGGAAACTGGATTTATCGACTCGATTACGGGAAACACGATTCTGAATTCGGATGGGAAATCTTTGATCCCGCCTCGGGTCGGCGAGAGCGTGGAGTCTATGCCTTGCGTCCCCTGCATTGGGAAAGTTTCGTGAAGTAGTTTGATTCTCGGGGCTAAACTCGATATCCCGCTCCCAGTCCTTGCGTTTCATCGCGGCTTTGCTAGGCTCAAAGCCAACCAAATAACTGTAACCCTCTTGTTTGTATGAATCGAAAATTGCGCATGGGAATGGTCGGCGGTGGCCGCGGAGCTTTTATTGGACAGGTCCACCGAATGGCCGCCAATCTCGACGGAAAAATCGAACTGGTCGCAGGGTGTTTTTCCTCTGATCCGGAAAAGTCCAAACTCTCGGGAGAAGACTTCTTCATTGATCCGGATCGCGCTTATGCCAGCTACCAGGAAATGGCGGAGAAAGAGGCTGCGCGCGCGGACAAGATCGACTTTGTCTCCATCGTCGTGCAGAACCACCTCCACTTTGATGTCGCCAAGTGCTTTCTCGAGGCTGGTTTCAATGTCGTCTGCGACAAGCCGATGACGCAGACCTACGAGCAGGCGGTCGAACTTCGCGACATCGTGAGAGGGGGGAATCGCATCTTTGCTCTGACCCACAACTATACGGGCTACCCGATGGTGAAGGAAGCCAAGCGCATGGTCGCAGATGGGGATCTGGGCCGCATTCTCAAGATTGTTGCGGAATACCCACAGGGCTACGCCGTCGGCGATGTCGAAGGCGATGGACAGGGCAAAATCAACAACTGGCGCTCCGACCCTAAGATTGCTGGAATTTCCAACTGCATGGGCGACATCGGAACACACGCTCATAACTTGATCCGCTATATAACGGGGCTGGAAATCGACGAAATCTGCTCAGACCTAACCGCGTTTATTCCCGGCCGTGAACTCGATGATGATGGAAACAATCTCGTTCGCTTCACGGGAGGCGCAAAAGGCATCATTCACGCGTCCCAGATTTCCAATGGTGACGAGAACGCGCTCAACATTCGTGTCTACGGTACTAAGGCTTCTCTCGAATGGCACCAGGAAGATCCGAATGAGCTGATCGTGAAATACGCGAATGCTCCGCGAAAGATTTATCGTCGCGGAAACGACTACATCAGCGAAGCCGCGGCCGGTCATGGTTACACGCGCACTCCTTTTGCTCACCCCGAGGGATTCATCGAGGCTTTCGCGAATGTCTATCTTGCGGCCGCAGAGGCGATCAGTGATCAAATCGATGGAAACTCGGCCCCCGAAGGTGGATACGATTTCCCAACGGTCGACGACGGCGTTGCCGGTGTAGCCTTCATCAAGGCCTGCGTCGAGAGCTCCAATGCGGAGGAGAAGTGGGTGAAATTTCCCGCGGTTTGAGGCCTTACCTGCAAGGACCGTTCAAAGCTTTGATAGTTGACGTTCGCGGATTCAGCGCAACGTAGGCCCCAATCCCACGCGGCATCGGGGCTGCGGCACCGCCGAAGTTGATATCTTGTGCAGGATGGGCGTCTATCGGTAGCAGGCGTGTTCTGGAGCTCTACCGAACTTCCAAGTCGTCCCATTTTATCACGCCCTCGCCGTTGATTAACTTTGTGCCTTCCACCAAATCCGGGCGAATTTCCTGCAGGGGCACGAGGACAAAGGCGCGCTCCATCATTCGTGGGTGGGGTAACGTAAGGGATTTGGTGACGATTTCGACTCCGTCGATATAAAGAATGTCGACGTCGATCGGGCGGGGGGCGTTGATGGCTCGCTTTTCAGGGCGGCCGAGATCAGATTCGATCTGTTGGGTGTGCTCCAGCAACTCCTCCGGGGCGAGATCACACTCGAATTCGATGACGCAGTTGAGGAAAGCGGGATCTTTCTCTGCGCATGCGACCGGTTCGGTTTCAAAGACGCTGGAGGCGAGCCAGTGGGCGCTTGCTGCGAGTTTACGGAGACGCTCGGCAGCCTCCCGAAGATTGGCGAGGCGTTCGCCCAGGTTGGTTCCGAGGCTGATCCCGACTCGCGTCATAGTAGCTTTCCTATTTTAGGCCGAGGACGTCCTGCATGTCGAAGAGGCCTTGGGTCTTTTTCTGTTCCGCGATCCATTTTGCAGCGCGAACGGAACCATTCGCAAAGGTCATTCGGCTGGAGGCTTTGTGAGTCAGTTCAATACGCTCTCCGTCAGTTGCGTAAACGACTGTATGGTCACCGACCACGTCGCCGCCACGCATGGAATGAACGCCGATCTCGGCATTGGTGCGCGCTCCGACGTCCCCATGCCTTCCGTGAAGGCAATCGTCGTCGTAGGAGAGGTTTTTAACGTCAGCCAGAATTTCAGCAAGACGCCGCGCCGTTCCGCTGGGTGCATCTTTTTTGTGGCGGTGGTGCATCTCGATGACCTCGAGATCGAATCCGTCTCCAAGGATTTCCGTTGTTTTGCGGGTGAGGTAAAAGAGGGTGTTTACCCCGACAGAAAAGTTGGGTGCGTGGACGATGGGAATTTGCTTGGAGGCTTCCTCGATCATGGCGAGTTGCCTGTCATCATGCCCGGTCGTTCCCATCACCAGAGCGGTGTTGTTGGCGAGGCAGGCCTCGATGAGTTCGTCGGTAAAGGTGGGGAGAGTGAAGTCAATCACGGCGTCGCATCTGACGATTGCTTCTTCCAGAACATCACCGAGGTCGACACTTCCGGAGACGCGGGTTTCTTCATCTTCGCTGGTAGCTGCGGTAACAGCCTGGCCCATGCGGCCGCGGCATCCGGTTACAAGAATGTTCAACATGGAAAAAGTGGGAGGGGTTAGAGAATGTTGAGAGACTCGAGGGTCGCCTTTAGTTCGGCAACTTTGTCGTCTGTCATCTCGACCATGGGAAGGCGGAGACGGGAATTGCATTCGCCGGTCAGACCCAGTGCTGCCTTGATCGGGACAGGGTTGGTGTCGAGCTTGAGAAAGGCTTCGAAGAGCGATCCATACTGGTTATGAAGCCGCTCGGCATCGCCGACACGATCTTCGAGCATGGCGCCAGTCAGGTCAGCCATGACTTTCGGAATCAGATTGGAGGCCACGGAAATCACGCCGACGGCCCCTTCTTTCATGAAATCAACGGTAAGAGCGTCGTCTCCGCTGAGAATCTCGAAGTCGTCGCCGAGTGCTGCGCGGAGCTGGCGGACGCGCTCGGTGACGCCTCCGGCTTCCTTGATTGCGCGAATGTTAGGGCATTCGTTGCGAAGGCGCACCATGGTCTCGATTTCGATCTCGATGTGACAGCGACCGGGGATAGAATACAGGATAAGCGGAAGTTTCGTAGATTCGGAAATCGCGCGATAGTGCTGAAAGAGACCTTCCTGAGATGGCTTGTTGTAGTATGGGGTGACAAGCAGGGCAGCATCGGCTCCGGCCAGTTCTGCGCCCTGAGTGAGGTCGATTGCTTCCCGCGTGCAGTTGGATCCGGTTCCGGCAATGACAAGGCCACGCCCGCCGGCCTGCTTGGCCGTGAGTTCAATTACGGTGCGGTGTTCTTCGGTGGAAAGGGTGGCGGATTCGCCAGTTGTTCCCATCGGAACCACTCCTTTGATTCCATTATCAAACTGTTTGTCAATCAGATTGCGAAAGGCGTCTGTATCGACAATTCCGTTGTCGGAGAGTGGAGTAACGAGTGCGGTATGTGTGCCGGCGAACATGAGTCGGGGAACGTTTTAACAGGTGAACTAGAGTGCAGATAGGGTGCCTTCGAAAGTGAACTCGGCTGGTCCGAGCAGGGTGACAGCTTCGTAGCTGCCGTCCTCGGCTTTTTCGAAAGCGACTGTAAGTGTTTCGCCGCCTGCGACGTCGACGTGAATGGGCGAAGGTGCTCCAGTGAGCTCGTGATAGATGATCGCGCAGGCTACCATTCCGGTGCCACAGGCAAGGGTTTCGTCTTCAACGCCGCGCTCGTAGGTTCGAATTGCGATGTGGCTTTCTTCCTTGATCCCCACGAAATTTACGTTCGTCCCGGCAGGAGCAAAATGATCGTGGAAGCGAGTTGCGGATCCGAATCGGCGAATGTCGACTGCCGCGAGATCGTCTTCGAAAATAATTGCGTGAGGAACTCCGGTGTTCACGGAGTGAACCGTGCGGGTTTCCCCTTCCAGTTTGAGTTCGGTAGCGAGCTGGAGATCGAAAGGTTTGCTCAGTTCGATGCGGACGTTTTCTCCGACAAACTCGGCTTCAATGACGCCGGCAATGGTCTCGAATGAAGTCGAGGTAAGCGAGCAGTTCTCGAGACGATTTACGTAGCTGGCGAAGCAGCGGGCACCATTGCCGCACATTTCCGCCTCGCCGCCATCGGCGTTGTAGTAACGCATGCGGTAGTCAGCTTCGTTTTGTGCCGGCTCAACCGCGAGAAATCCATCACCACCGACGCCGCGCTGGCGATTGCAGATCCGGGCTATCTGCTCGCGTGTCAGGTCGTAATTACCGTCCCGATTGTCGATGACGACAAAATCGTTCCCGGCTCCGTTCATTTTGGAGAATTTCAGCATTTTCTACAGATGCGTGAGCTTTCGAAAATTAGACCGACTTGGTCCCGTCGACAAGCGGTTTGACGAAGGCTTCAACACGGTCGGCTACATCATTAGACGAGCCATGTTCCTCGACCTGACGAACGATCGCGCTGCCCACGACTACGCCGTCAGCAGAGCGGGCGACTTCTGCAGCTTGCTCGGGAGTGGATATACCGAATCCGACGACCACAGGAACGGAAGCGTGTTCCTTGATCTCTGCGACATTTTCCGTAATTCCTTCGGCGAGACTCTGCTGTGCTCCAGTGACTCCTTCACGGGATACGTAATAAATAAAACCCTGTCCGTCCGATGCGAGAGAGGGGACGCGTTCATGGGGAGTCGTCGGGGCGATGAGGCGGATGTGCTTGAGTTCGCTTTCTTCAGTCAGCTCCGGATTGCGACCTTCCTCATCAGGCGGCAAGTCGAGTAGAAGTACTCCGTCGACGCCGGCCTCGGCAGCATCTTTGTGAAACTCTGAATACCCGTATGCGTAAGCGGGATTCATGTAGGTGTAGACCACGATGGGCGTTTCCGACGTCTTCCGAAATTCGCGGATCATGTCGAGGACCTTTTTCGTCGTAGCTCCGGCCTCGAGGGCACGATGGGCCGCCATCTGGTTGACGATTCCGTCAGCCATAGGGTCGGAAAATGGGATACCAAGTTCGAGAATGTCGGTTCCAGCCCGTTCAAGCGCAAAGAGGATCTCCAACGAGCGACCCATGTCTGGATCGCCTGCGCAAACGTAGGCGACAAAGGCTGTCTTCCCCTGCTCTTTCAGTTCGGCAAAGCGCCGATCAATTCGATTTTCCTGACTCATGAAACGGCTTAGTATCGCCGCGATTCGAAGAGGGGAAACCGGAAATCGCGGGGAAATTGCGAAACTTGGCTACTCCCCAGCGAGTGCTTTTACTACGGCCTCCTCCAGTGCATTGCCGCGCAGATTTGACGCGACGATTTTTCCATCTTTGCCAACGAGGAACGTTGCCGGGATGCCTTTGATGCCGAATCGTCGCGCAATATCGTTTTCCCAGACTTTTCCGTCGAAGTATTGCGGCCAGGTCATTTTATTTTGTTGGGTAAAGGTTTTCAGCGTGTCAATGTTGTCGTCGAGAGAAATTCCGACCACCTCGAATCCCTTGTCCTTGTATTTGTTATATGTCTCAATGACATGCGGAAGCTCCGCAACACAGGGACCGCACCAAGTCGCCCAGAAGTCGACGAGGACGACTTTGTTCTTCATTTCTGCAAGATCGAATTCCTTTCCATCCGTATCGGTAAATGCGATTTCCATTGTGTCCCCGACATTGGGGAGGTAAAGCTTCGCGCCCCATTGGTCAAGAATTCCGGCCACTTGCTTGTTGCTGCCGAAGTCGGTTTTCACCCGGGAGATGAATGCTTTCGCTTTGTCGCGCTGATTCGAGACGATGCTGGACTCGATAAAAGGGCGTGCAATTTCCTGCAGGATGACTTGCAGGTTCGCTCCGGGTCCTTTGGTTTGCATGTCGTAGCGTTGGGCAAGCAAATCAGGAAGAGGCTCGAAATTCTGCATCGCCATATTCGCGCCGACGAGAATGGAAAGAGCTGCGTCTTTGTCACTCGCCTCGGGGTTTACTTCGAGGTAGCTATTGATGGCGTCGATCTTCTCTTTCTCGAATTTGGCAGCGATTTCCATCGCGGTATCGGCCCGGAGAGATGGGGCAGCTAGAAAAAGGGCGAGTAGAGTCAGGGAAATAACTTTCATGTAAGGTAAGACGAACGATGCCATTTGAAATTATAGAAAACAATCCGCTTTTACGGGATGCGGGTTAGCCGGTTTGCGGAAAAATGACGGATTCAGGTAGATGTTCATTCAATTTCCCTATCACCAAAGCGAGTAACTCTTTTTCCACCGATACCGGGTATGTCATCTGGCCGTTGCGCAATTCAGTTTCGCGGAGGGCAAAAAGCGGGTCGCCAGGATAGAGCCTGACGATGCGCTCATACATCGCCTTGGGAAATCGCATGGTGCCGAGGGTTACGGAGTGGACAGCCTCGGGGGCAACGGCTCGGAAAATGTCGTCAATCATTTCCCGGTATAGCTCGATAAATCCTGGCCACGGAAGGAGCGGATCGAGTCGCAGGCCGATTGGCCACCCCTGATCTGCAAGAGTCTTCAACCGGCCGAGCCTGCGCTCAAAGGGTGGTGCTCCGTGCTCAACTTCGCGTGCGATTGTATCTGGGCTGAGAGTGAAGGCTGCGATCACATTGGGCAATGGATCGGTATTTTCGAGAATTCGGGTCTGTAAACTCTTGGTTCGCAACTCCAGCCAGGAGTCGGGCCGATCAGCAAAGAAGGGGAGGAAATGCTCGGCGAAGCCGGTCAGGGGTTCCATCACCAGCGAATCGCAGTCATAGCCCGAGAAAAAGCAGGGGGCTTCAACTTCGTTTCTGACTTCATCAATCGCGGTCTCGAACTCGTCGAAATTGATGAAGTAAACGTAATTCGCAGATCGATACATGCCCTGGAGAAAGCAGTATCGACAGTCGTAGAGACAATTCAGCATGTGGCTGAAGTAAAAGTTTTCGCTGCGCCCGATCGTGTATTCCGGGGGAGTGGGTAGAACAGCTCGGCCATGCTTTTTCGCCAGAATCAGGGCGGGTCGCTTTTTCTGCAGGCGAAAATTCTGGGAAGCAGGATTAAACACTTCACCGTAACGGGAGCAGGGAATTTCAACGGCTTTCGGATAGCGACCCCGGATCGAGTTCACCCGGGGATGATCGCGAATAGAGTCCTCTACGTAAATGGTATCCATAGGATCGGGCCAAGCCTCTTAAATCATTCCAACGGTGAGTCCAGTGATTTCGCGGTAAATCCAGAGGATCACTGTGCTCATCACAATCCAGGACACAATGTTCAGAGCCAGAACGATTGCGATGGTGAAGAAAACAACGATAACTGGGCCCCAGCCACCAGGCTCTTCGTCGCCGCGCTCGCTTTCCATCCACGTGTTGAGCATCTTGTAGTTCCGCGAGTTCGACTTGAACCAAACGGAAAAAAGGTCGCCTATCACCGGAATCGTTCCGACACCTGCATTGATGAGCATGTTCCCGCCCATCCGAATAAGGGATTTGAAGGGGACTCCCTTCTTCCCGGCTTCGCCGAGAATTGAAGCGCCGATCACGGTTGCGACCGATTCGCCACCGTATGGAAAAAGGCCGAGAATGGGATCGAGACCAAAGCGAATGTTGGTTCCGGGAATGCGAATGCACTCATCGAGCAGCCTGGAAACGCGGCGCGAGGTTCGCAGTTCGGCGAGGTCGAAAGATTCTTCTTCGGATGGTTCAGAGGGGGAGGATTCCGGCTCGTCAGACATAGACTGTATCAGGTCAGGGGCGGAGGAGTGTCGAGCGGTGGCGGTGTCGTTTCGACAGCTGAATCAGACTTGCCAGCGCGGAGTTTGCGCACAATCAGAATACCCAGTGCAACCGTGACAACGAGTATCGCTATGCCGAGAAAAGGACGGTAAAAAATCCATGCGATCGCGACAACGAGAGTCCAGATAATGCCCGCAAGGAGAAAAGCGATGATGGTAGTCCCGGTTTCGACAATGCGGCCGAGAAAGGGGAGCACGCTCGCAAATACGGAGAGGGGTCCGAGGATCATGGAGAAACCGAATCCCATCATAAAAAAGCCGCCAATTCGGATTGCCCAGGTCAGCATTTTATTTCGATCATGGGCGAGTTCGAACATTTGCTCAGCCTGAAGTGTTCCGCGTTCGAGGAGTTCGATTGTGCCGCCTGTTTTGGCAACGTAGGGCGCAAAAGTATCTCCCTCTTGCTGCGCCACGAGGCTGATCGGGCCGGGGTGAACGATGGAGAAATTCACGCGGAGATCTCCGACCTGTGGGTTTGACGAATCAGCGCCGAAATAGAAGCCGCCATTGTAGGAGCGAGCCGTAGCCTTGATTTTCTCCGATGCTGCATTAATCGAATCAACAGAAAGTGGGGTTGCTCCGCCGATTTTGTTGACGAGAAATTGCGGAAGCTGAAAGGCACCCATCGTCACGCCATCGGCGACTTGTGTCGCAGACTTGTATTTCATTTCCGTTGGGTTTTCGTGCCCATTCTTGACTTTGAAATTGGCTGAGCTGACGAGACTCGGCTTCCACGATTTGGAGTAGCTGTAGGTTTTACGAGTCGTTTCACTTCCGCCCGTGTTTGTTTTGGTTTCAGTGCTTTCTCTTTCAACCCACTGATACATTTCCACGTTTCGGATCAGCTTGATCGCTTGCTCGCTGATGCCGAATTCCTCGTCCTTCAGGGGAGCGGAGGTCTTCGCTTCGCCGGTTGAATGAACAAGCTTCCCTTCCTTCGTTGCGTCGACAGCGGAGGAGTCGGTGGAAACTACGATGCCGGCACCTTCTTTCAGATCTTTGTATCGTTTCACCGCACGTCCCTCGTTCCAGAAAAGAAGGACGATCGCAAGGGCTGCGAGAATGAAGCCGAAAATGGCTCTGCCAATTGAATTTTTGCTCCGGGTGCCCCAACCCTTGCGCGTTACCGTGGTGAACTCACTCATGCGGTAGTTTTACCAGACCGCGACCAGCAGGGCAACCACAGCGGCACGAAGATTACGATAGCACGCCGGTTTTAATGTCCATCAGCATCTGCGCATTGGAGGGATAGCGCTCAAGACATTTCAGAAGCCATTCCATCGCGTCGATCGGTTTGTAGCCGCTCAGTCCGCGTCTGATCACATGGATTTTCTCCAGGTTGTGAGGAGGCAAAAGAAGCTCTTCCCGCCGGGTGCCAGACTTGTGAATGTCGACGGCGGGGTAGACGTAGTTCTGTGCGATCTGACGATCGAGAACCAATTCCATATTGCCGGTTCCTTTGAACTCCTGGAAAATGGCTTCATCCGCTTTGCTGTTCGTCTGAATCAGAGCCGTGGCGATGATCGTGAGCGATCCGGCCTCGCGTGTATTACGCGCGGCCGCAAAAATTCGACGAGGAGTTTCGAGGGCTCCCACGATAAGACCGCCGCTGGCAGTTCCGCGTTTTCCTCCCCGCATCTGCGAGTTGAATGCGCGAGCGAGACGCGTGATTGAATCCATGAGGATGAAAACGTGCTCACCAGCTTCGACGAGCCGCTTGGCGCGCTCAATTGCGAGGAGGGAAATGCGAGTGTGTTCTTTGCCATCACTGTCGTTCGAGCTGGAGAACACTTCGACCTCGGGGAAAGATCGCTTGAAGTCAGTGACCTCCTCGGGGCGTTCGTCGACGAGAAGAACCATGAGGTGCATTTCCTCGTCGTAGTTTTCCTGGAGTCCCTCTGCGATGTGATGGAGGAGAGTGGTTTTTCCTGTTCTTGGAGGCGCAACAATCAGACCGCGCTGTCCACGCCCGATCGGTGCCATCAGGTCGATAACCCGAGTCGTCGTGCGAGTTGCCGAAGTTTCGAGAGTGAGCTTTTTGTCAGGATTGATCGCAGTCAGTTCTTCAAAGTAAGGGAGGTTCTTGTATTCCTCAGGGTCCTTGCCGTTGATCTGCTGGAGTTCGACGAGTTGCGGACCTCGGAGACCTTGCTTGGAAATGCACTTCACGAGAAGTCCATCACGCAAACCATACACGCGAACCACTTCAGGAGTGATGAAAACGTCGCTAGGCGTCTGCTGGAATCCATTCTTTCTCTCGCGGAGAAACCCGAATCCCTTCGGTGAAATTTCTACGATCCCCTCGGTGTCGACTGGCTCAGCAGCCTCAAGCGCTGCCGCCTCTTTGGCGCGCTCCTTTTCCTTGCGTTCAAGGTAGCGTTGCTTGCGGGTTTTGCGGGGCTTGCCGTCTTCGCCCTCGCCATTCTCCCCGTCGGCATCGCCATCTTTGTTTTCGGAATCGTTATCAGAATCGTCCTTGTTGTCGTCGCGTCTTCTTCTGCGGTTGCGAGAACGGGAGCGCCGCCGGCGGCGTTCTCTTTTTTCGCCACCGTCTTCCTGGTCACCAGATTCGCTGTCTTTCGACTTTGGCTTGTTTCCAGATTCGTCCGAATTAGAATCTTCAGCAGGCTTAGGCTTGTCCCGGGGAGCTTCCTCTTTTTCTCTGTTCACTTCCTTGGTGTCCTTCTTGGAAGTTTCAGGCTTCTCGTCCTTCGCGGGTTCTGCCAATTGAGATTCTTTGGCGGGCTCGCTGCTATCTGACTTTGATTCAGTTGCAGGCTCTGACGTTGGCTCAGGATCGGAAGCTGGATGTGCTTCTGCCTTTGGGGGGGCGTCATTCACTTCCAACGGGAGTTCGTCGGGTTGAGAAATTTGAGCGTCCTCTGGAGGTTCGGGCTGACTCATTGAAAAATGCGTGGGCAATCAGGAAAGGAGAAAAGCGATGGGTATAGCAGAAGAACTATCAGCGGCAGCAAAGTGCAACGTTCTGGGTGAACGCGCTTGCTGCGGAATCTACATGGAAGAAAAATGCCATACCGTCACAGGCGGTGAAAAAAATCGGGAATTCGATCGCCTGCGTTTTTCCAAAACAGGGGAATCGAGATTCTTGTCGGTTTGATAAATCCGAGATCTCAAATCGCCGCAAAGATTTCACGGAGTAGGAAATACCAGATCAGTGTTGGGTGTCCCTTAATTTTCGGGGAGGAATACCTCCGCGCCGGAAGCAGTGTTCGGTAGGTTGCGCGGATTCCCGGCCAAGAGAGGCGTCAGGGACAAAAGGAATGTGGAGGTTTTGTTCAGGTATCGCAAGTGTTTTTTGTAAGTGTGAAATTTCGCCATCCTTCATCCTTGCTGATTTTCCGGATGCGTGGAAACTGGTCACTACAGTTTTCCGGTGTGACACGCTCTACAGCCGGGAGGTGCTTTCGGAATGAATTTGCTCGATCGCTATATCGCACGTCAGGTGCTGGTTTCATCGCTTTTTGCTATTGCGGTAATCTTGATCATTCTCGTGCTCGGAAATGTCTTCAAGGAAATTCTCCGAGAGATTGCGGCGCGTCCAGATCTTGATTTGATCTTCTTTTTTCAGTTCGTGGCTCTCGTGATTCCCATTTCTCTCAGTCTCGCAATCCCGTTCTCCTTTCTCACTTCGATTCTGCTGACTTTCGGACGCCTTTCTGCTGACAGTGAGTTTGTATCAATGAGAATGGCTGGACTGAGCATGTCCCGGATCTGTCTTCCCGTTGCTGTTCTTGCGATCTTTTTCACTTCGATCTGTGCGACCGTGAATCTCTCGGTGACGCCGTGGGCGAAGACGAAGATGGAAGGGATGAAAGGCTCATTCTTCAACATGATCTCAAAGGATCCCATGCTGATTTTCAGTAATCAGAAAGTGATGACGAGGATTCCGGATCATCTTGTCTACGCGAAGAAAGAAGACGGAAAGCTGAAGCACTTTCAGATGGTGAAAATGAAGGACAATGTTCCTGAAGCTATCGCGATTGCCCGCGAAGCGGAAGTCTCCGTTGATCTGGAAGGTGACGATCCTGAACTGCTCTTGGAAATGTTTGAAGTGAATCTGATGCTGAGGGGAGAGGAGGGGAGCTTTATGGAGTCGGCTCAGCCCGTTTTCATGGGGGCGGCTCCGGCAGGTTTCTCCATCGAGAGGTTCAAAGAAAACGTCGATGGTATTCACGATCAGCCCGAGAACATATCTTTGCGTCGCCTATTCGGAAAGGTTTCCGATGAAACGCTGGAGCCAGAGGACCGAGCTACCTATCGGACGGAACTCAGCATGCGCATGGCCTTCTCGGTTTCCTGCATCACTTTTGCCCTCATTGGGGTTCCGTTAGGGATTACCGCTCAGCGTCGCGAGAGCACAGCAGGGTTCGTATTGAGCATGGTGATCGCGGTGACCTACTACGTGATGCTGACGATTGCGCAGATGGTGCGGGAAAATGAAGGCCTTTACCCACATCTTCTCGTCTGGGTGCCGAACATTCTTTTCCTCACGCTCGGGATTGTCATGTTCAAGCGATTGAGCCGGAAGTAGGGCGATCAGTTCCCCACAGGGATCGTCTCCGTTTGCCTCGTGACCGGAACCGCATCGTCTGCATACCGTGAATCTACAAAGGCGGAATCCTCGATCGGAATGAATTCGTCTACGATCTCATAGCCCGGCTTGCGGTGAGAAGCCGAGACCTCATCGCTGAAAGTCCTAGCTCGCATCGCTGGAATTTCCAACTCCGATTCGATACCGTTGGTATTCACAATATACTTTCCGGGCAAAAGACCGAGCAACTCGATCGGAATGACCTTTTCAAATTCCGGTAACTCAACGAATTCGGCGATCAGTCCCGAAGCTCGGGGAGTCTGCTCGAGCACTTCGAGGTAGAGCACATTGCCGTCGCGCGATTGTTTCGGATCGACGAGCTGGGCCATGCTGGTGGACAGGGTGCCTCTGATTTTGGCGTAAGCTTCCGGCCGACCGTGGAACTCCCGGGTGATCACCTCCACGCTTTCGACTGTGGCGGGGCGGGCCGGCGGGGCGTAGGGCTCATTCTTTCGCGCGATCTGGCACGAAACGAGGGGAGCGGCTGTGCAAAGGCATATGACGATTCTACGGAGCACGCCATCAATTAACGCAAATTAATGGTTTATAAAGCTGAAATTTATGAAAATTTGACCGAATCATAGCCGAACAACCGAAATACGTGCTTTCCTGCGTTGATTTCCTTGCTTGCCTCTCCTACTCTCGGGATGAAAGGGGGGATCAAAGCGACGGACGCATCGAATCTTCCCCACAACTGCCGCCCATGGAGTTTGATTGGATTGACTGCCACTTCGATTTAAAAAAGATCACCCCACGTGAGGTGGAGGAAGCTTTTGAAGATCCCTTTTCCATTCGGCTCTTGCCTGAGTCTGGATTTTACGAGAAAGAGACGCGCTTCTTCTTGCTGGGTAAAACAATCAACTCGCGCTTTCTCTTTTCTGTGTTCTGGACCGACGGGAAGAACTACCGAGTTAACTTCTGCCGTGAGATGGAAGAGCACGAGGTCGACTTTTACGAAAGGAAGAACGCGGAATGGGTGTGATCGAATCAATCCTCTTTGCTCCCGCACCTAACCGTATTTGGCGATACACTTAACCCTGTTTACTCTGTGAAAAAGATTGAAAGTTGGGATGCGATCCCTGAGTTTGAAGACGAGAAAGAGGAGGCCAAATTCTGGTCGTCTCACGCTCTCGATCCACGCCTCATGAATGCTTCGGTGCATCGGCAAAATGTTCGGGAATCTACAACGATCACGCTGCGATTCGATCCGCAAATGCTGAGCCGCATCAAGCGCCTCGCGCGCCATCGCTATCTAAACTACCAGAGCATGATTAAGCAGTGGCTAAGTGAGCGCCTCGAGGATGAGATATCGAAGCAGGGAGACTAAAAAAACTTTCGCCCTTGCACGCCGATGACGTCCGAAGAGGCAGCCGTCGAAATGTCCCGTCTCTCTGTCGAGTTGGAGAGACACAATCGGCTCTACTATGTCGAGGGTGAGTCTGAAATCTCGGATCGTGATTACGACGAGATGTTCCGTAATCTGGAGCTGCTCGAAGATCGCTTTCCAGAGCATGCCTCTCCGAATTCGCCAACCAGGCGAGTTGGAGGTGAACCCATCGACGGATTCGAGCAGCGGGCGCACGATTTGCCGATGCTGAGTATTGACGATGTGTTTTCAG
>Ga0181558_10000993_pt1 | contig 27042 bp, 20 predicted proteins | sample 011ome_22_FD_133754 | JGI IMG/M metagenome (GOLD analysis project Ga0181558, IMG submission 133754) | Coastal salt marsh microbial communities from the Groves Creek Marsh, Skidaway Island, Georgia - 011507BT metaG (megahit assembly) | ecosystem: Environmental > Aquatic > Marine > Intertidal...
CGGCTGTAGATCAAGTGGAGCGGGTTGGGGTAGGTGGTGACGATTTTGAACTCGGGTGCAAACCCAATTAACCGGCGGGTGGTGGGAATGCCAGCCTGGAGGATTTCTTTTTCAACCGGGGTGAGGGTGTATGCCTTTTTCTCACCCTGCTCCCCGCCTTTTCGTACCGTCAGGTTTACCGCCTGGCCCACTTCCCGGTTTTCCAGTTCAGTTACCAGTTGGGCGAAAGAATAGATTGGCTTCTCATCGATGGCTACCGGTTGGTCACCTACTTGCAAACCTGCCTGGGCTGCAGGCATATCCGGGGACAACTCCCCAATAAAAAAGGTCTCCTTGGGGCCGATGCCAATAATGCGGATCTCTTCCGATCCCCAAACCTCGGGGTAAACTTCGATATTTTGCTTCTGGTTATTACGCAGGATGGTGAGGTTGAGCAGCCTGCGGCCCTGGGCATTTTGCTGCTTTCCAGTAACAATGCGGTTTTGGATATCCATGAAATCCTGCACCTCTGCCCCATCCACTGCTAGGATCTCATCACCCGGTAGAATGCCTGCTTTTTTGGCAGGGCCGGTTACCTCTTCCCCTTCCCCGACCAGGGGATTCCACCGTTCCACGGTATCGGCAACGTAGCCAACCTTGGTGGTAAGCTGGGCGTCCGACACATCATAGCCAAAAAACCACAGGACCGAGGATAGGGCAAAGGCGAGCAATACATTGAATACCGCGCCCATAACCGAGACAATCATCTTGTCCGCGTAGCTAATTTTGGGAAGGGGCGCAGGTTTGCCCTCCTCATCTTCTTCCTCCTCAAAATCTTTCCATGCAGCCTGTACCTCCGTGGTTTCGGCTTTTTCAGGGTCCTCTTCCTCCCGGTTACGGTCTGTTCCTTCCAGTCTTCCCATGTCGGCAAGCTGGGGAAGGGCAACATAACCGCCAAAGGGAATAGCGGACAGGCGGTACTCCACGCCATTGCTGGTCCAACCGAAAATTTTGGGCCCAAAGCCTACGGAAAACCGGGTAATGACCAGCCCGCGTCGGCGGGCGGCCAGAAAGTGCCCGAGCTCGTGGATAAATATAGTGAAGCCCAGGGCAAAGAGGGCAACAAAGAGAAAGGCAAGATCGAAGAGGCTATCCATGAGGACAGAGGAGGGGACGGCTTAAGCCAGTTGGCTCAAGCAGGCAGATGCACGCTGGCGGGCTTCCTTGTCTTGGTCAAGAAGTGCATCCAGTGTTAATGCGGGTGAGAAGCTAAAAGTGTTCAAAGTGTTGTTAATTATGTCTGCAATTTCGGTAAAGCCAACCTGATTTCGCAAAAAGGCATCCACTGCCACCTCATTGGCCGCGTTGAAAACGAGGGGGTAGGATCCCCCTTGATCGAGGCATTGCTGGGCTAACCGCAGGCAGGGGTATTGATTGAGGTCGGGTGGGAAGAAACTAAGCTCGAGAGCCTGCCTGAAATCGAGCCCCTCTTCCACGCCCTCCGCCCGTTCTGGAAAAAGCAAGGCATGTTGCAGGGCAAAGGTCATGCTGGGAGGCGACATTTGGGCGATGGAGCAACCGTCTATAAAGTGCACGATGGCGTGGACCAGGCTGGGCGGGTGAATGACCACATTGAGGCGCTCAGGTGGAAGGCCGAATAACCAGCGTGCCTCGATTAGTTCGAGTCCCTTGTTAGCCATGGTGGCAGAATCGACGGTAATTTTTTGTCCCATGGACCAATTGGGATGCTTCAGGGCCTGGGCGGGGGTAACTGTTGCGAGTTCGTCAACAGACCAGTCACGGAAGGGGCCTCCGGATGCAGTGAGGGTAAGGGATTTGACGGCTTTCTGTGACTGGCCCTGGAGACACTGAAAGACCGCATTGTGCTCACTATCGGCGGGCAGGATATTTGCCCCGCTGGAACGGGCAGTCTGCATGACCAACTCCCCGCCCACCACCAGTGATTCCTTATTTGCCAGTACCACATCCTTTCCGGCAGCGAGGGCGGAGAGGGTGGGGGCAAGTCCAGCGGCACCGACCACCGCGACAACCACTAGGTCGGCTTCCTCGAGAGAGGCGAGTTCATCCAGGGCGGAGGGACTGGTGGAGAATTTTGTGCCTGCGGGTAAATCTCCGGAAAGATCGTCTTCGCGGCCAAGGTGCACATGCTTGACCCGAAATTCGTGGGCAATTTGACAAAGTTTTTTTCCCTGCCGGTGAGCAGAAATGCCCAACAGATTGAACCGGTCGGAGTGCTTGCGTAGGACACGCAGGGTACTGTCACCGATTGAACCGGTGGCACCGAGGAGGACGACATTGCGTACCGGGTGCATTCCTTTAGAGTAGTAAAATAATAAAGTATCCGGTGGGGGCAGATAGGATTAAACTATCAGTGAGGTCAAGCAATCCACCGATACCCGGAATCGCCCCACCCGAGTCTTTCATGCCCGCGAGGCGTTTGAGCACCGAGGCAATAAGATCTCCGATTACCGAAACAATGGCGATGACCAGACCCCAAAGTGCCCCCTGAGATGGGGTGAATACAGTTGTGCCAAAGTCGAAAAGGTGGGCGAAGTGTCCGTGGGCAAGCCAGGGGATAAGAGCACCTATGCCGGCGGAGGCACCTAGCCCCCCAAGCAACCCTTCCACTGTTTTTCCCGGGCTGATAGAAGGAGCCATTTTGGTGCGGCCAATGGTCTTGCCCACGAGCAGGGCACCGATGTCGCTGAACTTGGCGACCAGTACAATCCATAGGCAAAAAAAGAGCCCAAACCCGATGCAATCTGGATTGGCCGGGGCATCGGTCTCCCTGAGGATGCGAACGAAATAATGCAGCAGGAAAGTAACAAAGAGGAGGCCGAAAAAGGTGGGAAGGAGGCGTTTGACATAAAGTCCGCGCTGATCCTGCGGGAAGACGACACAGGCGGTCGAGGAAAAGAGGGCCCCCACGGCGAGGGCATCAATTCCTGCCCCGGGGAAGTAAAAAGCGATGGGAATCATACAGGCTCCGGTGATCAAGCCAGTGATGCGGTTGGCGGCATACCCAATCCGTCCCAGGATGGTGTAGACCTCAAAGAGGGTAAGGGTGGCACAGAGGTTGAGGATCCACATCGCTCCCGGTTCTTTCAGTCCATAAACAATACTTCCGAGCAATCCCCAAAGGATGATGGTGGCAATGGTTCGTAAAATCATGAGGTGGGGAGGGGTTGCTGGATTTGTTCGCTCGTTTTTCCAAACCTGCGCTCACGGCTGGTATAATTGGACAGCGCTTCGAGAAAGGCGTCGCGTCCGAAATCGGGCCAGTGCAGGGGAGATACAAAAATTTCCGCATAAGCAGCCTGAAGAAGCAAAAAGTTGCTCAGTCGAAATTCTCCGGAGGTTCGAATGATCAGGTCAGGGTCGGGAAGATCACTGGTTTGCAGATAAGGGGAAAACTCTTCCCAGGATGGAATGTGGGGAGAGGAGGGGTGGTCCTGCCCATACTGGGCGACTGCCTGCAATACTTCCTGCCTGCTGCCGTAGTTCAGGGCGAGGGTGAGATTCCAACGGGTGTTTTCGCGGGTCTCCTCGATCGTGCTCTCGACGATGCGGCGGGCAAAATCGGGTAGGCCGGAAAGATCGCCAATTGCCCGTAAGCGAATACCGTCTTCCATCATGGACCGAAGTTCTTTTTTGAGGAATTCCTCGAGTAATTTCATCAGTCCGGATTTTTCGTCCTTCGGTCGGTTCTGATTTTCGGTGCTAAAAGCATAGAGAGTGATGTAGGGTACGCCCACTTCCTTGGCGGTGTTTACGACTGCCCGTACATTTTCCACCCCGTTGCGGTGACCAAACAGGCGGGGCATACTGCGGGACTTTGCCCAACGGCCATTCCCGTCCATGATCAGAGCGACATGGCGGGGAAGGTTATTTGTTTCTTCGGGCGAAAAAGTTTGCATGGGATGGATGAGAAGGCATCTCAACGCCAAAGGGACCAATTGACAACGAGGAAAGCATGGGCTAGCCAATTCAGGCGATGACAAATCCCCTCAATGAATCGGAAATAACACAAGTGCTCGAGCAGTTGCCCGGATGGAAGTGGCAGAACGACAGGTTGAAAAAGACTTTTCATTTTACTAACTTCAGGGAGGCAATGAGCTTCATCCTGCGGGTTTCCTATGAAGCGGAGGAAAGAAATCACCACCCGGAAATTTTCAACTGCTACAACCGCGTGGAAATTGGTCTAAATACCCACGATGCGGGTGGCCATGTTACAGCAAAGGATAGTGAGCTTGCCCGGTCGATTGAAAAGATTTCTACGAATTAAATCAATAAATCTCTTTGATTATTTTGGGTAAAGGACGGGTATCTTCCGGTACCTGGTATTGTTTTCTCAAGCGGGCAAGTTCCGCTTTCAGTTCGGTGGTAATTTCTTCGAATCCATTCTTACCGTAGACGGAGTTTAATTCGTTGGGATCTTTTTGCAGATCGTATAATTCCCATCCATCGATCATGTAGAAATGGATCAGTTTGTAGCGGTGGGTACGCACCCCATAGTGTCTTCTTACATTGTGTGAGCCGGGGAATTCGTAGTAGTGGTAGTAGATCGTCTTTCTCCAGTCTCCCGGAGTTTTCCCACGCAGCAGGGGCCCTAGGGATCGACCCTGCATGTCCTCGGGCATGTCGGCATCGCAAAGGTCAAGAAAGGTTTGGGCGAAGTCCAGGTTTTGCACCAGGTCCTGATTGACACTCCCTGGTTGAATGACACCGGGCCAGCGAGCAAGCAGGGGAGTGCGAAAGGATTCCTCATACATCCAGCGTTTGTCATACCAACCATGTTCTCCTAAGTACCAGCCCTGGTCAGAGGAATAGACCACAATGGTATTTTCGGCCAATCCACTTTGGTCGAGATAATCCAGGAGACGACCAATATTTTCATCCACTGAGTCAATGCACCTGAGGTAATCCTTGGCATAACGCTGGTACTTCCACTTCAGTAGATCATCCCCTTTCAACTTTGCCTCACGGAAAGCTTTGTTTTTGGGCTTGTACGCGACATTCCAAATTTTCTTTTGCTCCTCATTTAATTCCCTTGGTGGATTTAATTTAAAATCCCAGTCATCCCGCATGTGTTTTTCGATGGTCATTGCCTGGGTGGAGGCAGGAAATAGCCGATTTTGATAATTATCCCGCAGGGTTTCCGGTTCCGGAATATCTTTGTCATCATACTTTTTCATGTATTTGGGTGCAGGCAACCAGTTGCGGTGAGGAGCCTTGTGCCAGGAGCAAAGGAAAAAGGGTTGATCCGAATTCCGCTCATTGTTCAGCCAATCCAGGGTGCGGTCTGTAATGAGATCGGTGGTATATCCAGTCATTTTTTGATCGCCGTGCGGAGTCAGAAAAAGCGGATTGTAATAAGGTCCCTGTCCGCGAAGCACTTGCCACGAATCGAAGCCAGTAGGTTTACTTTTGAGGTGCCATTTTCCAAAAAGGGCGGTTTGGTAGCCTGCCTTTTGTAAAAGTTTTGGGAAAGTCTGCTGGGAACCGTCAAAGGTCTCTTTATTGGTTAGTTGACCATTGATGTGGCTATGCTTGCCGGTCAGGACAACTGCCCGGCTCGGGGCACAGATTGAATTGGTGACAAAGGCCCGGTCAAAGCGCATCCCTTCGTTAGCGAGGCGATCGAGGTTGGGTGTCTGGTTGCGGTTCGATCCATAGGCGGAGATCGCCTGATACGCATGGTCGTCCGAAAAAATGAAAAGGATATTGGGCTGCTTGGCGACTGCGGAGCCAAGGAGGGAAATAAATAAGGGGAGAATATTTTTGAGCATGATGTCAAGGTTTGCACGGGACCAACCGCTGGCAACTCAGATTTATGAGGATTAAGAAAAAATTCGCCATGCTAGCAGAGGAGCACTAACTCCTTGATGCAGTATATGAGCAACCCCCCGCTTCCTTTTCGCCAAACGATCCCCCTGCTGGTTGCTCAGTTCATTGGGGCATTTAATGATAATGCAGTCAAAGCATTCCTCCCCGTACTGGCCGCTTATCAGTTCGGAAAGGAGAGCATGGATTTGGTCAACCAACAGGTCTCCGTTCTCCTCATTCTTCCTTTCATCCTCTTCGCCCCATGGGCCGGTTGGGTGTCGGACAGGTATCCGAAAAGAAAGGTGGTGGGAGCCAGTCTGCTCGCCCAACTCATCGGACTCGGAGGGGTCGTTTTTGGGATTTCCCAGAGGAGCCTGCCCATCACCCTGACTGGCTTTTTTCTTCTCTCCACCCAGTCGACCTTTTTATCTCCAGCCAAAAAAGGCATCCTCAAGGAAATAGTCGGCTATGGCCAACTGGGCAAAGCGGTGGGGTGGATGGAGATGCTCACCATTGTCGGCATACTGGGGGGTGCTTTCAGCGGAGCGGTTCTCTTCGATCATTGGGTGGCAGACAGGGGAGGGTGGGAGACCGCGGAGTTCATTACCTTGGGGATTTGCTTTCTGGCTCTGGTTTCCTGGTTTGTTTTTTTGCCTACCCCGCCCACGGAGGCACCCAAGGCTGCTCCCTTCACTCCCTATGTTCTCTTCAGTCACTTTCGTGATCTTCGACAGTTGATCAAGCGGCCAAGCCTGCGATGGGCGGCCCTGGGGGATGCCTGTTTCTGGGCAGTGGGTGGTTTTTTTTACCTCGTGCTGGTGAAGCTGTCGGGCGAAGTGACGGTGGGGAAGGTTGGGATGGGCAGCCTCTATGGATACTGGTTTCTTTTACTGGGTGTGGGAATTATGGCTGGCTGTCTTTTTTGTGCCTATTTGAACAAGGGAAGGATTGAGCTCGGGCTCTGTCCGATGGGGGCGGCGGGGATGGCCCTGAGCCTCTGGATAGTCTATTACTCCCACCCCCTCAGCGGAGCTTTTGAGTGCGGTTGTGCATCGCTCGGTTTTTTCGGGGCTTTGTTTTTTGTACCGCTCAATGGATACCTCCAGGACCGGGCCGGGGAGGATGAGCGTGGCCGGGTCCTTGCCGCGTCCAATTTACTTACCCAGTTGGGCGGGGTGGCCCTGATTGGGGTCCATGCCTGGTTATCCAATGTACTTGGGTTGGAGGCAAAGGAAGAAATCCTGATCCTTATTTTCCCCCTTGGGGGTATCGCCCTCGTTAGTATGATCTGCCAGTTTGAAGATTTTCTGCGAGCCTGTTTTCACCTTGTCCTGCGAATTTTTTACCGGGTCCGGGTGGAGGGGATGGACAATTTTCCGGAACGGGGAGGTGCCTTGATTGTCTGCAATCACCTCTCTTATGCTGACCCGGTCTTTATCGGTGCCGCCTTTCCCCGAAAAGTGCGTTACCTCGCCCATGAGGAACTGGGTAGTTCGAAGATTTTGCGGGGTATTTTCCGCTTAACCCGTACCCTTACCCTCTCTCCGGACCACTCCCTTTACGCCCTCCGGCGATCCATCAAGCGGGTGGCATCCGGCACCCCCCTTTGCCTCTTTGCCGAAGGGGGGATATCCCGCCTGGGGACAGCCTTGCCTTTTCAACGGGGGTTCATCCTGCTGGCGAAGCATGGCAAGGTGCCTGTTATTCCTGCTCATTTGGACGGGGTGTGGGGATCGGTCTACAGCCATCAGGGCGGGCGGTTTTTTAAAAAGTTTCCCCGGGCATTTCCTTACCGTATCACCGTGAGGTGCGGGCCTTCGATCGATGCGGTGGAGGCTAGCCCTGAATCGGTGAGGCGTGCGGTGCTTGACCTTGGATGTGTATCTTTTAATGAGCGCTTGCTGGTAGGCCGGGCCGCACGCGATGCCTTGCGGGAGAGAATCTTCCAAAAACAAAGCGGTGTGCTGTTTCGGGACCGGGCGGGAGTGACGGTGAAGAGGTCCGGTTTTCTGGATGCAGTGCTGGGGGGAGGGGGCGAATACCCCGAGCCTTACCGGAAATGGGCGGAGGTCGTGAACCATGTCCTCCAAGATAAGAACGAACCCAACTGCCTGCCCTGGACCAACTGGGTGCGTTTAGAGGAGACGAATCTGATCGATCATCCTAGACTCAAAATTCTGTCGGGTTCGCAACTTTGGGAGGATCAATGGTTTCCCTGGTTCCCTCTGCTTGCCCAGGTTGGATTTGAGCAGACTGCCTCCGGGAACTGGGTACAGATTGTGGAAGAAACTCCTTGGCAGGCCATCCATCCTGTGAGTGGGTATGCCACTCCCCGAAGTGGGTTGATATCCGTGCAGTTGCCCGATGAGGATATTCTGTCCGATTGCCAGCGTGGTTACAAAGAAGATACCCTCGGACGGCTCCTTCCCGGGTATTCTTACAAGATGGAGGACGACACCTTTGTTTTGCTGGGCAGGAGTGGGGATAGGGAAGAACTTGATGGGGTTCAGGGAATGGACGGGGATGGTTTTCTCGTGTCTGAGACTGGCTAGTTCCATGCTTTTCCTCCCTTCCCAGATGTGATATAAACTCTCTTTTTTCTCTATATGTCTGACTTTCTCAAAGAATCCACCCAATTTGCCCAATCCATCTCCCGATTGGATGACCGGCCTATCCTTGTACTTGGTCACAGGAGACCGGATGGGGATTGTGTGGGTTCCCAAGTTGCCCTTACCCGGGCCCTGCTTGCCTTGGGGAAAGAAGCCCTGGCGGTCAATCAGGACCCTATTCCGCGTACGCTCAGAAAATTTGCCGAAGGTACGCCCTTTGTATCCCCGGCAGAAGTGGGAGACGGGGACTATCAAATCATCACGGTGGACTGTGCGGATCACGGACGGGTGGGGGAGGACTTGCGCACTCGTTTCCCAGAGGTGGACTTGAACATCGACCACCATGTATCCAATACTCTCTACGGGAAGGAAAATCTCATTTTGTCCGATGCATCCGCGACCGGTGAAATCCTTGCAAAATTCTTTTTTGACAGCGGGTATGAAGTGGACAAACGCACCGCAGAAGCCCTTTACCTTGGGATTTGCACCGATACCGGCCAGTTTTGTTACTCCGGTACCAATGGTTCCGTTTTTGAAATTTGCCGGATGCTCTGCGATGCAGGGGCCTGCCCATCCGGAATTGCCAGCGAACTTTATGAGAAGGAAAAGCCGGGACGTATCCAGTTGCTCCAACGCTTTCTGGCTAGCTTCCGGATGGAATTACAGGCTAGGGTTTGCATCGGCTGTATTCGCGGGACCGATTTTCTCGAGACAGGTACCAAGCCGGAAGATGCCGAGAATTTTGTGGATTATGCCCGCTCCCAGGAGGGTGTGGAAATTGCCGTTTTTATTGAGGAAAGAAATGGTCTGATCAAGGGAAGTTTCCGGGCGAAGGATGAAAAGTTTCGTGTGGATATACTGGCAAAAGAATTTAACGGGGGTGGACATACCTGTGCTGCCGGGTTCAATGTCGAAGGCACAATGGATTCCTTCTACCCTCCTCTTATTCAGGCGATTGAAAGCCACTTGCAAGGAGTTGAGCGGGGAGAGTTAGCGTGAGTTCGCGACAGGATTTGGACTACGAAGGCATCCTGCTGGTCGACAAACCACAGGGCATCACTTCCCACGATGTGGTCGACCGCCTGCGACGAAAATTGCGGATGAAAAAGATCGGTCATGCCGGTACGCTTGACCCATTGGCCACGGGCCTGTTGATCATGCTGATCGGGAAGGCGACCAAGGTCTCGCAGTTTCTGATCAGCTTGGACAAGGCCTATGAGGGTACATTTTTACTGGGTGTGGAAACGGACAGCCAGGATGCGGATGGCGAGGTGGTTGCCGAAAAGCCCCTGCCTGATGGACTGGGCGAGGAAGTCGTCCTCAAAGAAATGCAGGGCTTCTTGGGTGATCAGTATCAGACTCCTCCCATGTTCTCCGCCAAAAAGATAGACGGTGTGCCCCTTTATAAAATGGCCCGCAAGGGCAAGACGGTGGAACGGGAGCCCCGCTTTATCCGAATCAATGAACTGAAGCTGGATGATTGGCAATCCCCGGTGGGCAAGTTTTTTATGGCCTGCAGTAAGGGCACCTATGTACGCACGGTGGTGCACGATCTCGGCCAGCGCCTGGGTTGCGGTGCTCACCTGCAAAGCCTCCGCCGCACCCGGATTGATCAGTTTCAAATATCTGATGCTCTTACCCTTGAGCAGATTCAGGAGGTTCCCCTGGGCGAGTTTCAGCACCGCTTGATTCCTGTGCATCAGGCCGTGCCCTCCCATGTCTTGTAATGATGGAACGAGTCTTTGACTCGATTGCCCATTTTGGAAGGGAATGGAAGGAAGGAGTTTGCCTCGCCTTGGGCATGTTTGACGGGGTCCACCGTGGGCATCGTGCGGTTCTCGATCTTGCCCGTGTGCAAGCTGGAAAATTTTCTGGCAGTACCGCCGCTCTTACTTTTCCCAAGCATCCGGCCACATTGCTGAGACCCGGCAAGGAACCGCCTCTCTTGATGAGTGCGGAGGACAAGGCCGCTCAACTTTTGGCAAGTGAAGTGTCTGCGGTGATTATGCAGCCCTTCGATGAGGAATTGTCCGAAATCCCGGCCGATCAATTTGTTTCCTACCTGATCGGGTTGGTGCCTATCCTCCGTTCCGTTTGCGTGGGAGAAAACTTTCGTTTCGGCAAGGACCGGACGGGCGATTTTCAGGCTTTGACCGAATATGGCTCCCGTGCCGGAATCGGGGTGAATGTGGCACAATCTCTCATTCTTGGCGATCTTCCCGTGAGCAGTTCTCGCATTCGCAAGGCATTGGAAGTGGGCGAGATGTACCAGGTCACTGAGATGCTCGGACGGAAGTACCTCGTTTCGGGCAGTGTTTCTGCGGGCAAGGCACTGGGCCGGACTATCGGGTATCCCACTCTCAACCTGCGATGGAGCCCGGAGGCAAAACCTGCCTTTGGTGTATATGCAGGCTGGGCAGAAGAGAAAACCACTGGGCAGCGGATACCCGCCCTTGCCAACTATGGATTGCGCCCAACTGTGGAGGAGGGTGCCGAGTTTCCACTCCTGGAGATCCACTGCCTCGAATGCCCGGATGTGTCGATTTGGAAGGAGGGTGCATCCCTGACGATGGAACTTGCTGTTCGGTTGCGCCCGGAAAAGAAATTTTCCGGAGTGGATGAGCTGACCGCCCAAATCGAGAACGATTGCAGGCAGGCGAGAAAACTATTTTCCCAGGGGTTGTAAAACGGGCGACCAACAACTGGTACGTCCCCCGATCTCTGCCCGCATTAGTGATGTGCCCGACTTTGGGCAGATGCCCCCATCCCGCCATCTTTGATGAAAGAGCCAGTTTGCCGGCGGGTCGCCCCCGTGCGTACCGACCGACTTCATGGCTCCACGCACGACGAAGAGGATCTGCTGAAAGAGAGTTTTTTTCTGTAGTTCCTCCAGGTTGGCGGACCGGCAATCCGGATGGATGCCTGCTCGCCAAAGCACCTCGTCGGCCATCCAATTGCCCATCCCGGGGAAATACCGCTGGTCCAGGAGGAGAGCTTTGAGAGGACGCTTCTTATGGCGATGGAGGGCGTTGGATAAAATTGGGTAATTAAATTCCTTGCTTAACATAGATGTTGGCCGGTCGTTCCACCAGTCAGGTGATTCCTTCCCGACATGGAGTCGTAGCCTTCCGAACTGGCGGGGATCCCGAAAGACCAGCGATTGTTTTGCCTGGACCAAAACTAGGGCGTCGTGCCTGGCGGGTTGGTAGCCTTTCGGTTCGCAATGCAACCAACCGGTCATGCCCAGATGGAGCCCTAGCCAGCAATTTCCGGAAAAGCAAAAGAGCATTTGCTTGCCATGAGTATCGAAGGATCGAAGCGTTCTCCCGGTGAGTTGCTTACCGTAGTTTGAACGGTTCTCATCCCGGTAAACCCGGGACATTGGATGGGTTATGACCGACTGGATGGGCCGGTTCAGTCCAGGTTTCCACTGGGTGCAAGCGAATGCAACTTCCGCAAGTTCAGGCATGCCCGGCAAGAATTAGGTGTTTGGAGAAAGGGCAAGCAGGTGCCTGCGGGTATCCCGGTCCGCCTTGCGGTCCGTTCGGATTTCGATCACCCGCATGCCCTGCACAGGTGGGTTGTGTAGGAATGAAATCAGGTCTTTTTCGTTTTCGCAAAGCAAGTGCTCAAGGGCATGGGCTTCGCACAGCTTTTTAAAATCACAGTTTTGTGGGGTGCTGAAACATTTCTCAAATTCGGAAAGTTGAGCAACGGGCAGATGTTCAAAAATTCCGCCCCCTTGGTTATTGATTAGGATTACGGTGAGTGAACCGATCAAATGGGATAAAAAAAGCAGGGCGTTGGAGTCGTGCAAAAAGGCGAGATCTCCGCAGAGGAGATAGGTGGGTTGCTCGCTGAGATGGGCCAGTCCCAAGGCAGTGCCCAGGGTACCATCTATCCCATTGACCCCACGTGCTCCGAAGAGCCTCCTCCCGAGGTTGCCCGGTTTCCAAAACCATTCAAGGTCACGAATAGGCATGCTGTTGGCACAGTAAAGCAGTGATCTTGCCGGCAGGTGTTCCGAGAGAACGCGGGTAATTTTTGGCTCGGCGGAAATGGGCAGTCGTGCAAGTTCAGTGTGCAGACTGGACTCCACTGTCCGCTCTGCCTGGGTCCATACACTCAGCCAGGTAGGGTCGGGAGCACCAAGCTTGAGCTTTGACATTTCATCATAATTCAAGGTGAGAGGCCGGCTGGGTCCTTCCAACGGGTCGACCTTTCTGCCGCTTGGTTCGATAACTACCCGTGCTGCCCCGCTTTGCTCGATCCAGGAACGCAGGGTCTTGGAGGTGGGCAGAGGTCCGAGCAAGATAAATAAGTCCGGGCGGATGGACTGAACAAATTCGGGGCATCTGAGCAGATGTTCATACCTGAGGATGCGGGCAGGATGACCGCTTTCTCGGAATGGACTGAGGGAATCGCAAAGGATGGGGATGGAGTCAAGATTGGAGGGCAGATTGGAGGGGCAGTCCAGTCCGGCGATCAGGACGGGGAAACGGGCATGGGGCAGTTTTCCCGGAGGCTTGTTGTCCTCAGGATCCACGAGAGAATTTGCAAGGGTGGGCAACGAAGAAAGTTGGGGAAGGGCAGGGGGAGGGTTTGATTCCGGCCAGAGGGGTTCGCGAAATGGAAAGTTTAGATGGACGGGGCCAGGCCGGTTGGAGGTGGACTGGGAGTAAGCTTGCTGGAGAACGGATTGCAGGCTGTGCAGGGACACGGGATCGGTTGCCGGCAAAGGAACGGCATGGAATCCCCGCACGAAAGTACCAAATAAATGAACCTGATTGATGGTTTGCCCGGCTCCGCATTCCTGGAGTTCCGGAGGGCGGTCCGCGGAGAGGAGCAGGAGGGGAATGCCCGAGTAGGAGGCTTCCGTAACCGCAGGATACCAGTGGGAGGGAGCAGATCCTGAAGTGCAAATAAGTGCGGCGGGTCTGCCAGTTCGCTTGCTCTGGCCCAGGGCAAGGAAGGCCGCAGTGCGTTCGTCCAATACCGGGACGCAGGAGAGGCGGGGCTCACTCTCGCACCCGAGCACAAGGGGTGTGGACCTCGATCCGGGAGAGAAAAAAACCACATCCACGCCGAGATCGGCGAGGCCCCGGGCCGTGGTATGGCCCCAAAGATAGTTTGCGTGGGCGGTGGGGTCTGGTTCAGCGGTCATTCAATCTGGAAGCTTAGGGCTTCCAGTTATCACTTCAAGCATGGCTTGCAACTTCCAGTCGGTCTCATTTTTTTCGAGTTGCGGAATGGATCCTTCAACAATGCCAGCTCCCGCGTACAGCGTGAGTGAGTTTTTGAACAATCTGCCACAACGGATTGGTACGATAAATTCTGATCTTCCTCGCGAATCCATCCATCCGGCCACTCCGGAGTACCAACCGCGTGGGCACTGCTCAATCTGGGCAAGTCTGCTAAGGGCAGGAGTGCGGGGGGTGCCCCCCATCGCCGGAGTGGGGTGAAGGGCGGAGAGAATGTCAAAGGGATGAAGCCCAGGTGGGATTTTTCCTTCCACCGGGGTCCGTACATGTTGAAGGTTGGCCAGGCGAAGAAGGCGAGGAAGCCCTTGGTGAAGAGAGGTTACCCCGGCGGAGGCGAGTCGACGGTGGATGCTCTCGATGACTAATTTGTGCTCGTGAACCTCCTTTTCGCGGGCCAGGAGGGTCTTCCCCCAGTGGGCATCCTTGCCGGCGGAGGGCCCGCGGGGGGCGGAGCCGGCTAGCGCCTCGGTACGCAGGGAGTTTCCGCGAAGATGGGCGAGGGTCTCAGGGCTTGCACCCACCCATACTCCCTGGTTGGGAGCAGACAGGGAAAAGGCGTGGCAGTCGGGAAATCTTGCCCGTAGGCCATGGGCAATGGAAAAGGGACAGAGCTCGGCATGGACATCGAAGGTAAGCTGCCGGGCGAGAACAATTTTGGAAACCTCGCCTGACTGAATCTCATGGAGGGCACGCGATACCCCATCGAGGTAATCAAAATTTTCCCGGGAAGCTCCCAGTGGGGTGGTCATGCGGTCAGTCGGGCTGTTTAGTTCGTAGGTGAGTCCAACCATGGATTCGAGCCTTTTGTCGAGATCGGCTTGAATTTTGTGAGGATTGGAGTCCGGCTGGATTTCGGTGTTTAGCACAAGAAAGTGCTCTCCCCGTTGATTAACCACCTGCCAGCGGGGAAGAAAGACAGAAAGGGCGGGTAGTCCGGATGTGGTCTGTTCGGATTCAAAGGGGGCGGTGAGAAAGAGGGTAGGGCCGGACCCGGCAAGAGGAGCATCGCCCGCCCGTTCCACGGATTGCAGAAGCGATTTGGACCATGACTTGGCCTGCTGAAAACGATTCTCTCCCTGAAATTCGCGCTGGGCGAGGTATTCCCCGCAAGCGATGGAGAATTCATCAGTCGATTTCTCAAAATAACAGTGGGGACTGTCCGGTTGGTGCAAAGACTCGAGCAGGGCGAGAGGATCGGAGAAGGAAGTCTTGTAGGAAATCGAGGAAAAGAGGGGGTATTGGCGGATTTTTGCTTTATCCACCAGTCCAGCCAGGTAGCCAGTGAGGTTATCTCCTGGTGTGCAATGGGTGGGTGCAGGGTGGAGTGCGGTAGCCATCACTCAGAAAGGGAGGTGGAATGTTCGCAGGGCGGATGCACCGGGTCGTAGCCCCCGGTGTGCATCGGGTTGCATCGGAAAATACGGGTCACAGATCGAAAGAGAGCGAGGTGGAGGGGGAGGGTTTGGAAGCACTCCAGAGCATATTCGGAACAGGTGGGATGGAAGCGACACCTGGCATAAGGGCCGAGGATCAATTGTTTGAGCGGAGAAAATAACCGATAGACCCGGATCAGAAGAAGGAAGGGTACGGCTAAACAAATATGAAGCACAGAAAGCTCGGTAGCAAAAATCATAAATTTTTTCCTATCGGACTGAGTGGTTTCGGACAAATTCTTCATGCCCTGAGCAAGGAAGGAAGTTAAGATGCGGGGGTCCGTGACTTGGGCAGGGCCTTGGAAGAAATTTCTTCAGTGATGGCCTGAACCGCGGATTCCACCGCCTGGGGTCCATCAAGGTCCGGGTTGCTTCTCGAACGCAGGGAGACCTGGTTTTCCTGGGCTTCCCTTTTTCCGATGATCATCATGTGGGGAATTTTGTCCGTTTCCGCCCGTCGTATTTTGGCCCCGAGTTTGGCCGACTGTGCATCCACGCTGGCCCGTACGCCTTTTTGCTTGAGCGATTTCAGGCAGTTTTGGGCAAAGGGAATCAGTTCATCATTCATCGGAAGGATTCTTACCTGTTCGGGGGCCAGCCAAGTGGGGAAATTTCCTGCAAAGTGCTCGATCAGCACCCCGCAGAATCTTTCCATGGACCCAAAGGGGGCCCGATGGATCATCACGGGTCTGTGGTCCTGATTGTCGCTCCCCACATAGGTGAGATCGAAACGCTCCGGCAGATTGTAGTCCACCTGCACGGTGCCTAACTGCCATTCCCGTCCGATCACATCCCTGACCACGAAATCAATTTTAGGCCCGTAAAACGCTGCCTCGCCCAATTCTTCCTCATAATCGACACCAAGGGTCTGCACCGCCTGGCGGAGGGCAGCCTCAGCTTTGTCCCAGGCCTCGGGTGCACCTACATATTTGTCCGAATCAGGATCGCGCAAGCTCACCCGTACACGGTATTCATTCATGCCAAGGGTAGAAAAGACGAGTTTGACCAGGCTGAGGCAGCCCTGAATCTCATCCTGCAATTGGTCTTCGCGGATAAAGAGGTGGGCATCGTCCTGAGTAAATCCACGCACCCGGGTCATGCCATTGAGTTCGCCGGATTGCTCCCAGCGGTAAACGGTGCCAAATTCCGCCAACCTGACCGGAAGGTCGCGATAAGAGCGTTGCTCGGACTTAAAGATGCGGATGTGCATCGGGCAGTTCATGGGCTTCAGGAGGTACCCGTCGATCTCTCCTTTATCCAGTTTGTTGGAAAGATCGGAGCAGGTGCATCCTTCCTCCGCCAATTCCTCGAGGCACTCGCGATGAATGATCGGGGGATACTGGGAGTCCTGATAGTAGGGAAAGTGGCCTGATGTACGGTAGAGATCGAGCTTGCCGATATGGGGGGTGTAGACCTGGGAATATCCCTGCTGGTTGAGTTGCTCGGTAATAAATCCTTCGAGTTCCTGTCGGATGATGGCCCCGTTTGGTTTCCAAAGGACGAGACCCTGCCCGACCTGATCATCGATATGAAAAAGGCCGAGGTCTTTTCCAACCACCCGGTGGTCGCGCTTCTTTGCCTCCTCCATACGCTCCAGGTGCTGGGCGAGTTCGTCTTTGGTCGGGAAAGCGGTTCCATAAATCCGTTGCAACTGCTTTTGGGAAGAGTCCCCTCGGTGGTAGGACCCGGCAACATGGAGTAACTTGAACGCCTTGATTTTTTTAGTGTAGGAAACATGGCTCCCGGCACAGAGGTCAAGAAACTCCCCGTTGCGGTAAAAGGATATAGTTTCACCTTCGGGAATATCATCAAGCCTGCCCAGTTTGTAGGTGGACTGGCCCATCTCCTTGATCATGGCAATGGCTTCATCCCTGCCCATCTCCAGTCTTTCAAAACGCTGGTTTTCTTTGATTACTTTACCCATTTCATCCTCGATTTGCTGAAGGATTTCGGGGGTGAATGGAATCTCGGAATCAAAGTCGTAGTAAAACCCGGAGTCAGTGGGTGGACCAATGTCCAACTGGGTGTCCGGGTACAAGCGGAGGACCGCAGTGGCGAGAACATGAGCGGCGGAATGGCGGATTTCCTCTAAGGGGGACATTTCCTTCATAGCCGCAAAGATATACTTTTTCCTGCCCCGTCCTGCAACGCCAAAGGGGAATGCACTTGGGTTCGGGGGCGGGCGGGAATTTTAGGCGTCAAACCCAAGGTTGGGACGCAACCACTTCACTGCCTGCTCAATATCCCAGCCCTTGCGTCTGGCGTAGTCATCGACCTGATCCCTCCCCAGGCTGCCCACACTGAAGTAACGGGCATCGGGGTGGGAAAAGTACAGGCCGGATACGGAGCAACCCGGGTTCATCGCCCGGGACTCGGTGAGTTCGAGACCGATGGTTTCCTTTACCCGGAGGAGGTCCCAGATCAAATCCTTCTCGGTGTGGTCCGGTTGGCAGGGATATCCGGCGGCGGGGCGGATGCCCCGGTATTTTTCCGCGATCAGATCCTGGTTGCTCAGCCCCTCCGACTGGCCGAATCCCCAAAGGTCGCGGATTTGCTTGTGGGCATATTCGGCGGTGGCTTCGGCAAAGCGGTCGCCCAGGGACTTTACGAGGATGGAAGTGAAATCATCCTGTTCCGCCTTGTACCGGTCGGCCAGTTCGTCTACCTCCTTGCCCGCATTAACCGCGAAGGCGCCGAGGAAGTCCATCCGTCCGGATTCTTCTGGTGCGATGTAGTCGGAAAGGCAGTACTGGGGTTGGTTTGGCAAGACCTGCTGCCGGCGGACAAAGCGGAACGCTCCGAGCATCTCCTTTTTGGAAAGATCGGAAAAAAGTTCCACGTCATCTTCCCGGGCATGGGCAGGCCAAAGTCCGACCACTGCCTGACACCTAAAACTCTTTTCCTTGATAATTTTTTCGAGCAATACTTGACCCTGTTCAAATAATTTCTTGGCTTCTTCCCCGCTGCCTTTTCTATCGAAAATTTGCGGATAGGTACCCTTCAGTTCCCAGGCCCAGAAAAAGGGAGACCAATCGAAGAAATCGAGGACTTCCTCGGGGGACGGTTCAAAATAATGCACGCCGAGATTTTCGGTCAATGGCTTGGCGATCTCCTGGGTTTCCCAGTTGCAGGAAACGCCCTTGTTTCTCGCCTCGGAAAGGGAAAGCAGGGGCCTTTCCCCCTGAGCTTCGTACTCCTCGCGGATGCGCTGTTGGTCGGACTTCAGGTCCTCGATGTACTTTTTTGACTTCTGGGGGTGGAGGACATCGTTGCAAACATTGACCACAAGGGAAGCATCCGCCACCTGAATGACTGGTGGTTGGTAGTGCTGGGCAATCTTAATCGCAGTGTGGGCACGGCTGGTGGTGGCTCCTCCGATGAGCAGTGGGATTTGCAAGCCCCGCCTTTGCATCTCTTTGGCGTTATCGATCATTTCGTCGAGGGAGGGAGTAATCAGCCCACTCAGTCCAAGTACATCGGCCCCATGCTCGGCAACGGCTTCGAGTATCTTATCGCAGGATACCATTACCCCCAAGTCGATTACCTCCCAGTTATTACAGGCAAGGACCACTCCGACAATGTTCTTGCCGATGTCATGGACATCTCCCTTGACAGTGGCAATGACCATGGTTCCCCGCTTGCCCGATCCGGATTCATCTTTTTCCTCCTCCATGAAGGGCTCAAGGTAGGCGACCGCTTTTTTCATCACCCGGGCACTTTTGACCACCTGGGGAAGAAACATCTTTCCATCCCCAAAAAGATCACCGACTACTTTCATTCCGTCCATCAATGGGCCTTCGATCACCTCGAGGGGACGGCCTAATAATTGGCGTGCTTCTTCAGCATCTTCCTCGGCATAATCTCCGATTCCCTTGACCAGGGCGTAGGTCAGGCGTTCGGCCACCGGTTTTTCCCGCCAGGAAAGGTCCGGTCCTTCCGACTTGCGGTTTTCGTTTTGGTCCTTGATAAGTTCTGCATGGGCAAGCAATTCTTCTCCGGCATTCTTTGACTTGTTCAGGACGACAGCCTCGACCCGTTCCTTCAGTTCCGGTTCAATCTCATCGTAAACTGCGAGCATGCCCGCATTGACTATGCCCATGTCCAACCCAGCCTGGCAGCCATGGTAGAGAAAACTTGCATGCATTGCTTCGCGGACGAGGTTGTTCCCCCGGAAGGAAAAGGAGACATTGCTGATTCCCCCGCTGGTGCGAGCATGGGGGCAGCGTTTTTTGATCTCCCGGACCGCCTCAATGAAGTCGATCCCGTAAGCATTGTGCTCATCCATACCCGTGGCTAGGGTGAGTACATTGGGATCGAAGATAATGTCACATGCGGGAAAGTTTATTTCCTCCACCAAAATTTTATAGGCTCGCTCACAGATTCTTACCTTATCCTCGAGGGTGGCAGCCTGTCCCTTTTCATCAAAGGCCATCACCACAACCGCGGCACCATGCCTCATCGCTAAGCGGGCATGATTTTTAAACGCTTCCACGCCCTCCTTCAGGCTGATCGAGTTGATGATGCATTTGCCCTGGATGACCTTGAGACCCGCTTCAATGACCGACCATTTTGAACTGTCGATCATGATGGGCACGCGCGAAATATCGGGCTCGGAAACCACCAGGTTTAAAAATTTGGTCATGCACTCTTCGCCATCGAGGAGGGCGGCATCGAAATTTACATCGATGATATTGGCCCCGTTTTCCACCTGTTGCTTGGCGATCTTGAGGGCGGCATCATAGTCCCCATTCTCGATCAATTTCTTGAATTTTGGGGAACCGGTAACATTGGTGCGCTCGCCTACCATGATCAGGGATTTTGATTGTCCCTTGATTTCGAAAGGTTCAAGCCCGCTCAACCGCATCGCAGGTTCCACATCAACCATTTTCCTAGGAGCGGCTTCCTTTAATTTTTCTGCGATGGCATGAATGTGGTCGGGTGTGGTTCCGCAGCACCCACCGGCCATATTGAGAAGGCCTTCCTCTGCGAAGGTAAAAAGGGCTCCCGCGGTATCGGCTGGTTTTTCATCATAGCCGGTGGGAGCGAGTGGATTGGGCAGGCCCGCATTGGGGTAACAGTGGACAAAGCAGTCGGCATTCTTGGAAAGTGCCTGGAGGTAGGGCCTCATCGCATCTGCCCCCAAGGCGCAGTTCAATCCCACCCCGAGGGGCCGGGCATGGGCAATGGAATTCCAGCAGGCCTCGGTGGTCTGCCCGGAAAGGGTACGACCGGAGGCATCGGTGATGGTAATGGAAAGGATGACCGGCAAGCGACTGCCCGTGGAATCGAAGAAGTTTTCCAAGGCAAAAATGGCCGCCTTCAAATTAAGGGTGTCAAAGGTGGTCTCCGGCATGAGGATATCGACTCCACCCTCGACCAGGGCTGCGATCTGAGCGTAGTAAGCATCAACCAATTCATCGAAGGTCACATTGCGCTTGGCGGGATCATTGACATCGGGAGAGAGGGAGGCGGTGCGGTTAGTCGGGCCAATGGCCCCCGCGACGAACCGTGGACGGGACGGGTCTTTGGCCATGGCCTCATCCGCGGCTTCCCGGGCGAGTTGAGCGGAGGCCACATTGAGGTCGTGAACAATGTTCTCCAAGTGATAGTCTGCCATGGCAATACTGGTGGCACTGAAGGTATTGGTTTCCACAAGGTCACTGCCGGCGGCAAAGTATGACTGGTGAATTTTACGGATGACATCCGGACGGGTAAGGCTGAGCAAATCATTGTTCCCTTTGAGCTCGCCCGCATGATTTTTGAAAATATCACCCCGAAAGTCTTCTTCCACCAGTTTTTCCTGCTGGATCATGGTGCCCATCGCTCCATCGAGGATAAGGATCCTCCTGTCCAAAATTGCACGGATGTCTTTTTCCTGCGGTCGGTTCTTTGAAAAATCACTCATAAACGTATCAACATATCATGATGCGATGATGCGTTTTGCCAAACAAATTCCGTGTCATCAGAAACGGAAAAGGAAGGAATGATTGGTTTTGCAAAGTGAGAAAAAATAGTCCATGGTGAATCTTTTGGTACCGGGACGTAGCGTAGTCTGGTTAGCGCGCCTGCTTTGGGAGCAGGAGGCCGTGAGTTCGAATCTCACCGTCCCGACCATCTTCCATTCCTCACCCCTACCTCCTCCGTAATCTCTTACACCAGGCAAATTTTATGGACTATGATATGTATGGAATCTCCCGATGGGGAGATGGATTAGTGGGCATCCTGCCCAATGGAAATATTGGATTACATGATCCATTGTGTTCAGAGAACCAACCAGTCGACTTGGCGGAAGTGATCCAAAAACTGGAGAAGCGTGGCATACAGACTCCCGTTTTATTACGGGTGTCTAATTTTTTGGATCACCGCATCCGGGCGATCAATGAAAGTTTTCTTACTGCTATTGAGCAGGTGGGTTACCGCGGGGATTACCGCGGTGTTTTTCCGATCAAGGTAAACCAGCAGGCCCATGTGGTGGAGAGGGTATCGGAGTACGGGGGGCCGTATCACTTCGGATTGGAGGTGGGTTCCAAGGCGGAGCTTTTAATTGCCCTTTCCCAGAATGTGGATTCGGAAGCATTGATTATTTGCAACGGATATAAAGACTCAGAATTTATCCGACTCGCCCTGCTTTCCTCAAAATTGGGAATGCACACCGTGATTGTGATGGAAAGCGTGCGCGAACTGAAGCTGATCATTGAGGTTTCCCGTGAGCTTGGTATCCTACCTACGCTGGGGGTACGGGTGAAGCTGGTCAATGTGGTCAGTGGGTACTGGTCTGCAACAAGTGGGGACCGATCTTCGTTTGGCCTTTCCATTGCCCAGGTTGTGGAAGTGGTGGAGACCCTGCGCAGGGAAGAACTACTGGACTGCTTGGTCCTACAGCACTCTCATTTGGGCAGTCAGGTGCCCAACATGATTGAAATCCGCAAATTTGCCCAGGAAGCAAGTCGCTTATTTATAGAAATAAGAAGGTTGGGTGCAAACCTGCATTACCTGGACCTGGGGGGAGGTTTGGGTGTCGATTACACCGGAGAAAATTCCTCCAGTCCCAATTCCATCAATTACTCACTTGAAGAGTATTGTTATAGTGTGGTGGAAACGGTGGGTTTTGAAATGGATGATGCGGGTGTGGAGCACCCATGCATTGTCACCGAGAGCGGACGTGCCTGTGTGGCTCAGTCCTCCATGCTTTTGTTTAGTGTCTTGGAGAGCACCAGTTATGAAAGCGATGGAGTGGTGGAGTCCGAGGAGGGGGACCACCCTCTTCTTTGTACCCTGATTGAGTTGTCGGAGGGACTGGATCGTGAGAGCCTGCTTGAGTCCCTCAATGATGCCACCTATTACCGCGATGAACTGCGGGCCCTTTTCCGAAGGGGGCGACTTTCTTTGCCCGTGCTTGCCCGGGCGGAGCGTGCCCATCAAAGAATACTCGGGCAAATTCGGGCGATGATGGAAAATCTCGACGACATAGAATGCAGTGAGGAATTAAACCAGCGTGTACAGGGGATGGCGGATATATACCACTGTAACTTTTCCCTTTTTCAGAGCCTGCCCGATGTCTGGGCGATTGACCAGTTGCATCCAATTATTCCGCTGACTCGTTTGAACGAAAAACCAGACCGCAATGCGGTACTTTGCGATGTTACCTGTGATAGTGATGGCCGGATAGACCGTTTTGTGGTGGCAGACGGAGTGGCGGACTGCCTTCCCCTGCACAGCCTGCAGGACAACGAGGAGTACTACCTTGGGGCCTTCTTTGTCGGGGCCTATCAGGAAACCTTGGGGGACTTACACAATCTTTTTGGAGACACCAATGTGGTTACGATTTGCCTCAAGGATGGCGGTGAGTTTGAACTCCTCGATGAGGTGGAGGGGGACACCGTTTCCGAAGTCCTCAGTTATGTGGAGTATGAGCCCAAGAGATTGCTGGAAAAATTTAAGGCCCGGGCGGAGCTTGCGGTCAAGGAGCACGGGGCCACTCTCGAAGAACTAAAGGAATTGGTTTCCACCTACCGTGAAAGTTTGCGGGGATACACTTATTACGAATCAGACTGAGAAAGGATAAAACGATGTCGAAAGTATTGGTTATTGGAGCCGGCGGGGTCGGTTCGGTTGCTGTTCACAAGATGGCACAATTGCCCGAGGTCTTTTCCTCGATCACCCTGGCGAGCCGGCGGTTATCCTCCTGCGAGAAAGTGGCCCGTTCGGTCAAGGAGCGTTTTGGGGTCAGCGTGGAGACAGCGGAGGTGGATGCGGATGAGGTCGCTCAGACTGTCCGTCTTATCGAGCGGGTTAAGCCTGAACTGCTGGTCAACCTAGCCCTCCCTTATCAGGATCTTGTTCTGATGGATGCCTGTCTCGAAACTGGGATTCCTTATCTCGATACCGCCAACTACGAGCCCAAGGATGAGGCAAAATTTGAATACCGCTGGCAGTGGGAATACCAGGAGAGATTTGAGCAAGCGGGACTGATGGCCCTGCTGGGGTCGGGCTTTGACCCGGGAGTGACCAATGTGTTCACCGCCTGGTTGCACAAGCATCACTTTGACCGCATCGATACCCTTGATATTTTAGACTGCAACGGGGGCGACCATGGGCATCCATTTGCGACCAACTTCAATCCCGAAATCAATATACGGGAAGTCACGGCACCTGCCCGTCACTGGGAAGATGGAACTTGGGTGGAAACTCCGGCACTTTCCCATAAATACACCTTTGATTTCCCACAGGTGGGCGAAAGAAATATGTACCTGATGTACCACGAGGAACTGGAATCCCTGGTAAAGCACTTTCCGGAAATCAGCCGTGCACGGTTTTGGATGACCTTTGGTGATGGATACCTCAAGCATTTGGAGGTACTTCAAAATGTGGGGCTCACATCCATTGAGCCGGTGATTTATGAAGGGCTTGAAATTATTCCACTGCAATTTTTAAAGGCGGTGCTTCCAGATCCCGGTGGACTGGGTGAGCGTACCAAGGGAAAGACCTGTATTGGAAACATCGTGACCGGTGAAAAATCTGGCAGGCAGGTGACCAAATATCTCTACAATGTATGTGACCATGAGGACTGCTTCCGCGAAGTCGGTAGTCAGGCCGTAAGCTACACCACGGGCGTGCCCGCTATGATCGGGGCTGCACTCATGCTTCAGGGCATATGGCAGGGCAGGGGAGTTTACAATATAGAACAACTCGACCCCGATCCCTTCATGAATATGCTCAACCAGCATGGGTTGCCCTGGGAAGTGCACGACTTAGAGAAAGCACCCAATTTCTAATGCTCCCCACCCAAAGTGGAGGCCCGGGCGCCTTTGTCGATTTCGACCTCAACCGGGTGCCCACTCCCTGCTATGTCGTGGATGAGCAAAAGATTCGGGCTAACTTGGAGGTGCTGAGGGATATAGGGGACCGTTCCGGAGCAAAGGTGCTGCTCGCCTTGAAGGCGTTTTCGATGTGGTCCCTTGCGGGATTGGTGGACGAGTACCTCGACGGTTGCTGCGCCTCCGGTCTGTGGGAAGCGAGGTTGGCCCGTGAGAAGGGATTGCTGAGTGCCCGGAAATCTCAGGTGCTTTCGACTTTTTCTCCTGCCTACCGGCACACGGAATTTACCGAGATCTGCTTGCTCTCCGATCATGTGATTTTCAACCGACCCTCTGCGAATGGAGTCGAACAGGCGAGGGTGGCCGGGGTCTCCGTGGGATTGAGAATTAATCCTGAAATTTCGCTGGGACTTGATCCAAAATATGATCCCTCTGCGGTGAATTCCCGTCTCGGTTATCCAATCAGTAATTTAACAGAAGCGGATCTATCTTCATTTGATGGGTTGCACATGCATACCCTGTGTGAGCAGAATTTCTCTCCCCTCCTGCAAACCTGGACCCATGTCGAGAACCGGCTGGGGAATGCTTTGGGGAATTTTAAATGGATCAATCTTGGGGGTGGTCATCATTGCACCCGGGCAGATTATGACCGGGATGGCCTGATTGCTCTGATTAAAGAAATATCGGCCAAGTATGGTTGCCAGGTTTACCTCGAGCCTGGCGAGGCGGTGGCTTTGGATGCTGGCATCCTCGTTGGCACTGTGCTTGATCTGATGGACGCGGAGAAAAAGCAGCATGCCCTGCTTGATTTGAGTGCCACTTGCCATGCACCGGATGTAATTGAGGCACCCTATCGTCCTGCCCTGTTGGGGGAATCAGATGATGGGCAGTATGGTTATTTTCTTGGAGGTGCCAGTTGCCTGACCGCTGATAGCTTTGGGCATTATCAATTCCCGCAACCATTGGCTCAGGGAGACCGCCTGGCCTTTTTGGATCAGGCTCATTATACGATGGTCAAAACCAATACTTTTAATGGGGTCTGCCTGCCCGCCATCGCCCTGTGGAACTCTGCAACTGATCAGTTAACGATGATCAAGGAATTTGATTATGAGGATTTTGTAAACCGCCTGTCATGAAAAATAATTCAACTACGCAATTTTTGGGATCTGAGTTAAAGGAATCTGAAAATGTTCTGGAAACAGCAAGAATCCAGGTGATTCCCTGCCCGATGGAAAAAACTGTTTCCTATGGTTCCGGTACTTCCCTCGGTCCGGATGCCCTGCTTCGGGCCAGTCATGAACTGGAAAGGTCGTCGATTTGTGAGGATGGGATTTTTACCCAGTCCCCGATCAATTGCTCGGTGAATCACCGGAAATGCCTCGGTGAACTGCAGGGGCGTATCCAGCAAATCATTCAGGAAAAAAAACTTCCCGTAACTTTGGGCGGGGAACACTCCCTGACCTGGGCCGCAGTCCGGGGAATTTCTGGACAGTTCGGAGAAAAAATTGGAATCATTCAAATCGATGCCCATGCCGACCTGCGCAGAAGTTATGGGGGAGAGGATCACTCGCATGCTAGTGTGATGCATTTGTTGGTAAAAGAAGGGCACAGACTGGCATCTCTCGGTGTGCGGGCGATCTGCGAAGAGGAGAGGATGTTTCGGCTGCACAAGGGAGTGTTTTTTATGGATGGTGAGGAATTAGTGCGTGGAAATACATCTTTCTTTTCCCTTCCCGACGATTTTCCAGAATTGGTCTATTTGAGTTTTGATTTGGATGGATTGGACCCAAGTATCATGCCTGCGGTCGGTACCCCAGTGCCGGGAGGGTTGGGCTACTATCAGGCGATTGACCTGGTCGAGTCTGCTTTGAAAGGAAGAAAATGTGTGGGTATGGATATGGTGGAGTTGGCCCCGGTCGAAGGGGATCTCGTTTCGCCCTTTACCGCTGCCTCCCTTTTGCAAAGGCTACTGGCACTGATAGTCTGATAGGGTATGACAAAGAAAACCGCGGAGGAAGTGATCAGGGAATTGTCCCTAATGCCACATCCTGAGGGCGGTTGGTTTAGGAGAACCTATGAATCTGACATTCAGGTGGATTCATCCAATGGGCTCCGGCCCTGCTCAACCACGATTCTTTACCTGCTTAAGCGGGGAGAAGTATCAAGACTGCATAAGCTGGACGCAGACGAAACCTGGTATTTCCACGACGGTGCCACCCTTGCCCTACACCAATTTGACAGAGGCCGCTACCAGAGCATGAATATAGGAAATGCCCAATTTTCAGGCTCAGTTCAGCAATGGACCATCCGTGCGGGGATTATTTTCGGTGTGGTTCCAGATCCGGTTTCCTCGGATGATTGGAGCCTGGTAAGTTGCTCTGTTACTCCCGGGTATTTGGCAGAAGGGTTTTTCTGGCCAGATTGTACGGAGATGAGGGAAACCTACAAAAAAGTACAACCTCTCCTTGACCTCCTTGACCCGGCAGGCCGATAGTAAGAACAGATGCTTAAGGAATATCGCTGGGGAAATGGGAAAGTGATAGAAACCTTTGTCCCTGCATGTGAGGAATGGGTTCCTCGATTGTTGAAAAGCTAC